>ENA-OFCI01000116-OFCI01000116.1-metagenomes-genome-assembly--contig:-NODE-116-length-50781-cov-5.378544_pt1 | contig 50781 bp, 46 predicted proteins | sample MGYA00153391_OFCI01 | MGnify analysis MGYA00153391
AGCGTCACCGTGGTGTCGCCCAAGCCTTGCGCGCGGTCGCTGCCGTCACGTTGCCACACGTGCGCTTCACCGCCGAACAGGAGCCCCATTCCTTCGTGAACGCGAGTTTGAACAGGGAGTGCTTGGCACTTCGGCGTGCATCGTCGGCGCGCTGCTGCAGGCCGCCGAACTCGAACTCGATTTGGCCCGCGGCCGGCAATTGCGCCGGGCTGGAAACCGATGGGCGATACGGCGTGATCGGCTCGAATTCGAGTGCCGTAGCGCCGGCCGTGCCGGCCACGTAGATGAGCGCTGCAGAGCGGCCGTTGCGCGGGATCAGCGGTGTCACCAGCGTTCTCGAGGTGTCGTGAGGATTGCATTTTGACCAGCCTCGGGCGGCGCAAAATTCGTGACAACCCATGACAATGGGTGATGCAAACGAGAGCAGGCTACCCACCGTGATCCATTGGCTGCGTGGTTCCGACGACCCGCTGCCCGCCACCGGCACGGCGCTGCCACTCGGCAGCGACGCCCCGGGCCTGCTCGCTGCCGGCGGCAACCCGACGCCCGAGCGGCTCACCGAAGCCTATTCACGCGGCATCTTTCCCTGGTACAGCGAGGGCCAGCCGGTGCTGTGGTGGTCACCCGACCCGCGCATGGTGCTGATGACCGACGAGTTCCGGCTCTCGCGCTCGCTGCGCAAAACGACGCGCCGGTTTGCCGCCGACACGCGCTGCGAATTGCGCATCGACACCGCCTTCAGGGCTGTCATCACCGCCTGCGCTCAAACGCCGCGCGGCGGGCAGGACGGCACCTGGATCGTCCCCGACATGATCGAGGCCTATTGCGCCTGGCACGCGCTCGGCCGGGCGCACAGCTTCGAGGCGTGGATCGACGGCGAGCTCGTCGGTGGCCTGTACGGCATCGGCCTCGGGCGCATGTTTTTCGGCGAATCGATGTTCGCGCGCCGCACGGATGCCTCGAAAATCGCCTTCGCCGCGCTGGTGTGCTTTTGCCGCGAGAACCGTGTGCCGATGGTCGACTGCCAACAGCACACCGGCCACCTCGCCTCGATGGGCGCGCGCGAGCTGCGGCGCACCGAGTTCGAGAGCCGGCTGGCCCGCGGCCTGGCCGAATCCTCCATCCGCGATTGGACCTATGATTTGGCGATGTGGCGGCATCTCGACAACAACCTTGCCGAAGCCCCCACCGAGGACAGCGGCCCGTGACCCACCCGAAAGAACTCCCGCTCGCTTCACTGCAGTTCTATGCAACGGCGCCTTACCCCTGCAGCTACATCGAAGGCCGCATGGCGCGCTCGCAGGTCGCCACGCCCAGCCACCTGATCCATGCCGACGCTTATTCGGGCTTGGTGGCCAGTGGGTTTCGACGCAGCGGCATGTTCACGTACCGGCCGTATTGCGACGGTTGCAAGGCGTGCTTGCCGCTGCGCATCCCCGTCGCGCGCTTCGTGCCGACGCGCAGCCAGCGCCGCGCCGTCAAGGCGCACTCGAACCTCGAAGCACGGGTGCTGCGCCTGTGCTTCGTGCCCGAGCACTACCAGCTCTACCTGCGCTACCAGGCCGGCCGCCACGTGGGCGGTGGCATGGACCACGACAGCGTCGACCAGTACACCCAGTTCCTGCTGCAAAGCCGTGTCAACTCGCGGCTGGTGGAGTTTCGAGAGCCTTCGAGCGACGGGCTGGGCACGCTCAAGATGGTCTCGATCCTCGACGTGCTCAACGATGGGCTCTCGGCCGTCTACACCTTCTACGAGCCCGAGCCGCACACCAGCTACGGCACTTACAACGTGATGTGGCAGATTGAACAAACACGGCTGCTGAAGCTGCCACACGTGTACCTCGGCTACTGGATCGGCCAGAGCGGCAAGATGGCCTACAAGGCGCAGTTCCAGCCGCACGAGTTGCTGGTGGGCGGCCAGTGGCAAGCGCCACCGGCCGAGGCCGTCACACCCCCAGCCGGCTGAGCACTTCGTCGGCCAGCGCGAGGTTCGACGTGAGCCCCGGCGACTCGATGCCGTACAGGTTCACCAGCCCACCGATGCCGTGCACGGCCGGGCCTTGCAGCACGAAGTCGTCTGCGATCACGCCGAGCGACCGCAGCTATGGCCGCACGCCGCTGTAGGCCGGCTGTAGCGCACCGGAGGGCAAACCGGGCCAACAGGTGCGAATGGCAGCCTCGAAGCCAGCCGCACAGCGCGCATCGACCGTCGAGTCGATGTCGTCCGGTGTGGCAGATTCGATCCACTCCATATCGGGGCCGAAGCGCGCCTGGCCCGCCAGATCGAGCGTCAAGTGCACGCCCAGGCCGGCCTCCTCGGGGATCGGATAAATCAGGTACCTGAATGGCGCCCGGCCGGTGAGCGAAAAGTAGTTGTCCTTCGCGTAGCGTGGCTGCGGCACGTGAGCGGGCGCGAGGCCAGCGAACTTCGCGGCCAACGCAGGCGCCCACAGCCCGGCCGCGTTCACGATTCGCGCGCCGCCATCGGCATCGGCACATCGCCACCGCCCGTGACCACATGCGACTCGCCGGTGCTGTCGATCGACACGGCCGGTGACAACAGCGCGAGCGCGCCGCCGTGGGCCTCGAGATCGCCCTGCATCGCGAGCATCAGCGCCTGGGTGTCGACGATGCCGGTCGAGGGCGAATGCAGCGCCGCGACCGCGCACAGCGCCGGCTCGATCGCGCGCGCCTGCGCAGCTTCGAACAGCGAAAATCGTGCTCGCAGTTGCGTGTGGCTTGCGCCTGGATCAGCGCGAGTTTGGCGGGCTGCGATTCGCTCGTGGCCACCAGCAGTTTGCCGCAGCGTCGATGTGCGACACCATGCGATTCGCAGCAACGGTACAGCTGCTCGCGGCCCGCCACGCACCGCCGAGCTTTGAGCGAACCGCTTGGGTAGTAGATGCCGGCATGGATAACTTCGCTGTTGCGCGAACTCGTGCCGTTGCCGATCGCGTTCGCGCGTTCGAGCACGATCGTCTCGATCCCTCGCATCGCCAATGCGCGGCCGATCGTGAGGCCGACGACCCCGGCGCCGATGACGGGCATTGATCAACACCAGAGTCTGCGGCCGGTGCCCGCCACGCTCGCAGTCAGAAGGTCGACGTGCTGGCCTCCGAGGCACCCGGCGCCCGCGCGTGGGTGAGCGCTTCGGCGGCGTCGGGAACGCTGCGATCCGGCTCGGCGACGACGCCGCCCGACTGCACGAACGTCGAATGCTCGGCGGCCAAATCGACAGGCGCCTCACCGGCCGAAGCGTGGCGCCCCTGCCAGGCGCCGACCGCGAATGCCGCGCCGAGCGCAAGCACGAAAGTCACGCCGAGTGAGAGGTTGCCGGACATCGACGGCTTCATGGATGGCTTCATCACGTTTCCTCTGTGCCCGGCACGCCGCAAGGCGCCGACCGGTCGAAGTTGAAAACATGAAGCGTAGGCGGCCGTCGGCCGATCGGTATCCCTAGAACTCTGGAAACGAGCCCGTTCGATGCAGCTTCATCCACAAAATGAACGATCGCGGCGGTGGCTCGGCGAATCGTTGAAGATGGGGGTGTCGATGGTGGGCGGTGAGGGTTTCGAACCCCCGACCCCAACAGTGTGAATGTTGTGCTCTACCCCTGAGCTAACCGCCCGAATACCTAGCGTTCGGCGGGCTTGGGGGGGTGCCGCGAACTGCGCCAAATTATGCCACAGGGGCCGTCTGGCGCCAGACCAACTTGCCGCCGCTGGCCTTGTCGATCTCGGCGAGCACGACGGCGTGCGCAGCGGATTCGGCCTCGCTCGCGAACACGACCTTCAACGCGAGCAGGCTGAAGTCAACCGCGTCTGCCGCGGCCTGCGCAGCGCTGGTCTCGCTGGCGTCGATCACCAGTGAATTCTGGCCGCGCGTCAAGCGGATGTAGACCTCGGCGAGCAGCCCGGCGTCGAGCAGCGCGCCGTGCAGGGAACGGTTCGAGTTGTCGACCTCCAGCCTGCGGCACAGTGCGTCGAGCGAGTTCGCCTTGCCGGGAAACATCTCGCGCGCCATGAACAGGCTGTCGGTGATTTGCCGGACGAAGCCAGAAAACTTGGGGCGGCCCAAGCGGCGCAGTTCCTCGTTCAAAAAGCCGACGTCGAAGCTCGCGTTGTGGATGATGATTTCGGCGCCGTCGACGAACTCAAGCAGCTCGTCGGCCACGCTCGCGAACAGCGGCTTGTCAGCCAGGAACTCGTCAGTCAGGCCGTGGATCTTGATCGCGTCTTCGTGGCTGCGCCGCTCGGGGTTGAGGTAGAAGTGCAGATTGCGGCCCGAGAGGCGCCGGTTGAGCATTTCGACGCAACCGATTTCGATGATGCGGTCGCCGGAGTCGGGGCTCAGGCCGGTGGTTTCGGTGTCTAGAAAAATTTGGCGCATCGACGATTCTAGGAGCAGCGCTCAGCGGGCTTTGCGCCCGCGGCCCCACACCCAGATCATGGCGCCGACCGCGATCATCGGAATGCACAGCCACTGCCCCATGCTCAAATTCAAAGCGAGCAGCCCGAGAAAATCATCCGGCTCGCGGAAGAACTCGGCGATGAACCGCAGCACGCCGTAGCCAACCAAAAACGCACCCGAAACCTGCCCGAGCCCGCGCGGCTTCTTTGCATAAATCCACAGCAGCACGAACAGCAGCAGCCCTTCGAGCAGGAACTGGTAGATCGACGACGGATGGCGCGGCAGCGGCCCGGCGTTCGGATACACCATGCCCCACGGCAGGTTCGGATCGGCCAGTCGCCCGGGCAGCTCGCCGTTGATGAAGTTGCCAATGCGCCCCGACGCGAGGCCGGTCGGCACGCACGGCGCGATCAGGTCGGTCACGTCGAAGAACTGCCGATTGCGGGTGCGCGCAAACAGCGCCATCGCCGCGAGCACGCCGAGCATGCCGCCGTGGAACGACATGCCGCCTTTCCACACCGCGAAAACTTCAAGCGGATGCGCCGCGTAGTAGCCCGGCTTGTAGAACAGCACGTAGCCGATGCGCCCGCCAATCACGACACCGAGCACGCCGTAGAACAGCAGGTCTTCAATGTCGCGGCGCGACCAGTCGCGTGACGCGAACTGCGCCAACTTGACGCGCACCGAGCCGAGCCAGATGAACAGCACGAACGCGACCAGGTAGGTCAGGCCGTACCAGTGGATTGCGACCGGGCCGATCTGCAGCGCGATCGGGTTGAACTCGGGGTAATGAAGCATGGACAGAGGTGCGAAAAGCGACGGCAGCGAATCAGCGCGAACGATACCGCAGCGGCCCCCGTACCCGACCCTTCACCAGCGCGCGCACGAACCCGACGAAACGTGCGACGGCAGGCGCCGCGTCGAGCGGCCAGAGCAAACTGGTTTCGCAATGCGGCGCGAACTCGGCCAACGCACGCGGCAGCGGCCGGTACACCACGCCCGGCCGCTGCAGTTGCGTGACGGCCTCGGGGACGAACGCGAGCCCCAGCCCGGCCGACACGAGGTTGACGATGGTTTGCATCTGCGTCGCCTGCTGCGCGATCACCGGCGTCGCGCCATGGCGGTGGTAGAACGCAAGCACCGCGTCGTGTAGCGAAGGCGTGGCACTGCGCGGGAAAATCACCAACGGCTGCGCGAGCAGATCGGCCACGCGCATGCGGCGGGCCTGCGCCCAAGGCGCCGCCTCGGGCAACGCCAGCACCAGCGGCTCGACGCCGAGCGAGAGACTTTGCAAACCCGACGGCGCCGCGAGCGCGAAACCCGGTGCATGAAGCGTGAAGCCCGCATCGATCTCGCCGCGCGCGAGGGCCGCGAGTTGCACATCGCTGGTCGCTTCGATCAGCTCGATCGCGATGCCCGGCTGCTGCTCGCGAAACGCCCTCAACCACAGCGGCAGCGGCCCGAAGCCGACCGTCGAGATGAAACCGAGCCGCACGCGGCCGACCTCGCCCGCTGCCGCGTCACGCGCTCGCACGGTCAGGGCCGCAGCCTGCTTCAACAACTGCCGTACCGGTTCGACGAGTGTCGCGCCCGCTGGCGTGAGCGCGACGCTGCGCCGCGTGCGCTCGAACAGCAGCGTGCCCAGACGGCGCTCGAGCTGCTGGATCGCTTGCGTCAGCGGCGGTTGGGTGATGTGCAGCAGCTCGGCTGCGCGGCCGAAGTGCAAGGTCTGCGCCAGCATCAGAAACTGCCGCCAGCTGCGCAACTCGATCGACGGCTCTGGATCAGTCATTCATCGAGCATATCAATGCGGCGCTTGATATCTATTGGACGCTGCTTTCTCACGACCGCATACTTTGCACTCGTCAAGGAGACACACGATGACCGACGCGACAGACAAGAGCGCTCACCCAAGCACTGACAAAACCACCGACAAGATCAACCGCCGATCCGCCAACATCACCGAGGGCGTGGCGCGCGCGCCGAACCGCTCGATGTACTACGCGATGGGCTACGAGCCGGGCGACTTCAAGAAACCGATGATCGGGGTCGCGAACGGTCACTCGACGATCACGCCGTGCAACTCCGGCCTGCAAAAGCTCGCCGATGCGGCCGTGGCCGGCATCGAAGCCGCCGGCGGTAACGCGCAGATCTTCGGCACACCGACGATCAGCGACGGCATGGCGATGGGCACCGAGGGCATGAAATACAGCCTGGTCTCGCGCGAGGTGATCGCCGACTGCATCGAGACCTGCGTGGGCGGCCAGTGGATGGACGGCGTGCTGGTGGTCGGCGGCTGCGACAAGAACATGCCCGGCGGCATGATGGGCATGCTGCGCGCCAACGTGCCAGCCATCTACGTCTACGGCGGCACGATCCTGCCGGGTCGCTACCAAGGCAAAGACCTCAACATCGTCAGCGTGTTCGAGGCGGTCGGCCAATTCAGCGCCGGCAACATGAGCGAGGAAGATTTCACGCAGATCGAGCGCCGCGCCATTCCCGGCACCGGCTCCTGCGGCGGCATGTACACCGCGAACACGATGAGCTCGGCCTTCGAGGCGCTCGGCATGAGCCTGCCGTTCTCGAGCACGATGGCAAACGTGCATGACGAAATCGTCGCGCATGCCACCGAGGCTTCGCGCGTGCTGGTCGAGGCCGTGAAGAAGAACCTGAAGCCTCGCGACATCGTCACGCGCCGCAGCATCGAGAACGCAGTCGCCGTGATCATGGCGACCGGCGGCTCGACCAACGCGGTGCTGCACTTCCTCGCGATCGCGCACTCGGCCGAAGTCGAGTGGACTATCGACGACTTCGAGCGCGTACGCCGCAAGGTGCCGGTGCTGTGCGACCTCAAGCCGTCGGGCCAATACCTCGCGGTCGACCTGCACCGTGCCGGCGGCATCCCGCAGGTGATGAAGACGCTGCTCGCCGCCGGCCTGCTGTTCGGTGACTGCATCACGATCACCGGCAAGACCGTGGCCGAAAACCTGGCGGCTATTCCCCAAGCACCGCGCACCGACCAAAACGTGATCCGCGCGATCGACAAGCCGATGTACGCGCACGGCCACCTCGCGATCCTGAAAGGCAACCTCTCGCCCGAGGGCTGCGTCGCGAAGATCACCGGACTCAAGAACCCGGTCATCACCGGCCCGGCCCGGGTGTTCGACGACGAACAATCGGCGCTCGCCGCGATCATGGCCAAGCGAATCGTCGCGGGCGACGTGATGGTGCTGCGCTACCTCGGCCCGAAGGGTGCGCCGGGGATGCCGGAGATGCTCGCCCCCACCGGCGCGCTGATCGGCCAGGGCCTGGGCGAATCGGTCGGGCTGATCACCGACGGCCGTTTTTCTGGCGGCACATGGGGCATGGTGGTCGGGCACGTAGCGCCCGAGGCGAGCGCCGGCGGCAACATCGCGTTGATCGAAGAAGGCGATTCGATCACGATCGACGCGCACACGTTGAAGCTGGAGTTGAACGTCAGCGACCAAGTGTTGAAGCAGCGCCGTGCCGCGTGGACGCCACCGAAGCCGCGCTACACCCGCGGTGTGCTCGCGAAGTTCGCGTTCAACGCGTCGAGCGCGAGCTTGGGCGCGGTGCTCGACAGATTCGAGTAGAGCGCGGAGCCCGCGACCGAGGCTACTTTTTCGCCGCCTTGCGCCGCGCGCGCGTGTCGAGGCCGAGCGACGCGAGGTTTTCGGTACGGCGCTTCTGCTTGCGCAGTTCCATTTTCTCCATCTCGCGGCGCTTGTTCAGGCCCGACTTGTCGGCCCAGAGCCACCACAGCGCGGCGAGCGCGAACGGCGTGCAAATCTTCCAGAGGTCGCCGCCGAGCTCCCAGTTCCACGTGGCAAACGGCCCGATTCCGGTCAGGTTGGTCACGATGATCAGCACGCCGACGATGATAAAAAACATGAACAGGCTCCCGGGGGTGCGGTGCGCGCAACGGGCCGGTGTCAACCGGCGCGGGCACCATCCGTTATCCTGACTGTAGTCGACCGTCAAATCAAGATTTCACCCAGAGGAATCCATGAACCCCCGCACGAAACTGCTCCCCTTGCTGGTCACTCTGTGTGCCGGCTTCGCCGCCGTACCGGCGTTCGCCCAGGCCGATCTGGCCCAGAAGAAAAACTGCATGGCCTGCCACGCAGTCGACAAGAAAGTGCTCGGCCCGTCGTACAAAGACGTGGCTGCCAAGTACGCCGGCCAAGCCGATGCCGCCGACAAGCTCGCCGCCAAGGTCATGAAGGGCGGCAGCGGCGTCTGGGGCAACATCCCGATGCCGGCGAACCCGCAAGTCACCGATGCGGAGGCGAAGCAACTCGTCGGCTGGATCCTGACGTTGAAGTGAGCGCCGTTCGCCCGACGTGAAAAAAGGCCCCGCGTGCGGGGCCTTTTGTTTGACTGCGCCGCGCAGGCTCAGGGCAGACCGCGGATGCGCTCCAGCACCGCGGGCGACAACGCGAAGCGCGCGCCGTGCTGTCGCGCAAGGTCGGCTGAAGTCGCGATGAATGTCTCGCGGCCTTCGGATTCGATGAACTGGATCGCCCCGCCGGTCCAGGCCGGAAAGCCGATGCCGAAGATCGAGCCGATGTTGGCCTCGTACGTGCTCGTCAGCACGCCTTCAGTCAGACAGCGCGCGGTCTCTATCGACTGGCGGTAGAGCAAGCGCTGCTTCAATGCGTCGATCGATGGCGGCGTGAGCGCGGGTTTCTCGAACAGCGTGCGCAGTTGCGGCCAGAGGTGCTTGGGCTCGCCTTGCGGGTAGTCGTAGAAGCCACCGCCACCCGCGCGGCCCGGTCGCTTGAATTCTTTGACCAAGCGCTCGACGAGCAGCTCGCCCTGCCCCGCCTCATAGGCCTTGCCTTCGCCCGCCAGATCAGCGCGCGTCTGGTCGAGCACGTGCACCGAGAGCGCGAGCGAGGTCTCGTCGAGCACCGCCAGCGGGCCGACCGGCATGCCGGCCGCAAGCGCGGCGTGCTCGATCAACGGCGCGGGCACACCCTCGGCCAGCATCGTCGCGCCCTCCATCACGAAGGTGCCGAACACGCGGCTGGTGAAGAAACCACGCGAGTCGTTGACGACGATCGGCAGCTTGCCCAACGCGGTGACGACATCGAACGCACGGGCGACGGTTTCATCATCGGTGCGCGCACCGCGGATGATCTCCACGAGCTTCATCTTGTGCACCGGCGAGAAGAAATGCAGGCCGACGAATTTTTCGGGCCGTGCGCTGGCAGTTGCGAGGCTGCTGATCGGCAAGGTCGACGTGTTGGATGCGAACACGCCGCCTGCCGCAAGCATCGGCTCGGCCTCGCGCGTGACCGTGGCTTTCAGTTCACGCTGCTCGAACACCGCTTCGATGATCAGGTCGCAGCCTTTCAGGTCGGCGGCGGCGGCGGTCGGCGTGATCAAGTTCAGCAGCGCCGCCTGCTGCGATTCGTCGATTCGGCTGCTGACCTTGCGCACCGCCTCGAAGCCTGCGCACGCTTTGTCGATGCTCACGTCTTTCAGCACGCACGCGATGCCGCGAGAGGCGGCTGCATGCGCGATACCCGCGCCCATCATGCCGGCGCCGAGCACGCCGATCTTCGATGGCTTCCACTTCGGAAAGCCGGCCGGCCGCGACTTGCCCGAACGGATCGCGTTCATGTCGAAGAAGAACGCGCTCACCATGTTTTTCGTCGTCTGGCTCACCATGGTCTTCGCGAGCTTGCGGCTCTCGATGCGCGTAGCGGTGTCGTAGTCGACCATCGCGCCCTCGGCCATGGTCTCCAAAATCGCCTGCGCCGCCGGGTAGAGGCCGCGGGTCTTCTGTGCGAGCACGGCGGGCGCGACGACGAGGGCGGCGGCGATCTTCGGATGGCTCGGCGTGCCACCGGGCATCTTGTAGTCCTTGCGGTCCCAAGGTTGCATCGCATCGGGGTGATCGGCGATCCACGCCAGCGCTTGCGTGCGCAGGCTCTCGGCGCTCTCACCGAGCCCATCGACGAGCCCGAGCGCCAACGCCTCGCGCGGCCCGAACAGCTTGCCTTCGAGCAGGTACGGCTGCGCCGCCATCAGCCCGAGCAACCGCACCGTCTTCGTGATGCCGGTCGCGCCGGGGATCAGCCCGAGCGAGACCTCAGGCGTACCGAACTGGATCTTCTTGTCGTCGAGCGCGAAGCGTGCGTGGGCCGCGAGCGCGACCTCCCAACCGCCGCCCAGCGCTGCGCCATTGAGCAGCGCGACCACCGGCCGGCCCAACGTCTCGATGCGCCGAAAGCTGCGCTTCAGCGCCTCGATCCGGGTGAAGCCCTCGGCCGCGTCTTCGGCCTTCAACTTCAGCACGCCCTTCAGTTCAGCACCGGCGAAAAAGGTGCTCTTGGCCGACGCGAGCAGCACACCTTTGATCCTTTCCTTGTCGCGCACCAGGCAATCGGCCGCCTCGGCCAGATCGTGTTGCCACTGCAGCGTCATCGTGTTGACGGGCGAGCCCGGCTCGTCGAAGGTGATGGTCGCGATGCCGTCGTCGGCGAGTTCGTAGCGCAACGTTTGCATGTTCAGACCCGCTCGATGATGGTCGCGATGCCCATGCCGCCGCCGACGCACAGCGTGACGAGGCCGCGCTTGAGTTGGCGCCGCTCCAGCTCGTCGAGCAGCGTGCCGACCAGCATCGCGCCGGTCGCGCCGAGCGGGTGGCCGAGCGCGATCGCGCCGCCGTTGACGTTGATTTTCTCGTGAGGCACGCCCAGTTCCAGCATGAAGCGCATCGGCACCGCGGCGAAAGCTTCGTTGACCTCGAACAGGTCGATGTCGTCGATGGTCAACCCAGCCTTGGCCAGCGCCTTGCGCGTGGCCGGCATCGGGCCGGTCAACATGATGGTCGGGTCGGCGCCCGAGAGGGCAGTCGCGACGATGCGGCCGCGCGGAGTGAGGCCCATCTCGCGGCCCTTCGCCTCGCTGCCGATCAGCACCGCAGCAGCGCCATCGACGATGCCCGAGGAGTTGCCGGCCGTGTGCACATGCCGGATGCGCTCGACCTGCGGGTAGCGCGCGAGCGCGACCGCATCGAAGCCCATCGCGCCGAGCGCATCGAACGCGAGCTTGAGCGAACCCAAGCCCTCGAGCGTGGTGCGCGGCTTGATGAACTCGTCGCGTTCGAGCACGGCGAGGCCGATCGAATCGTCGACGCTCAACACCGAGCGGTCGAAGTGCCCTGCGGCCTGCGCCGCGCTAGCGCGCTGCTGCGAGGTCAACGCGAAACGATCGACGTCTTCGCGGCTCCAACCCGCGAGCGTGGCGATCAGGTCCGCGCCGATGCCTTGCGGCACGAAGCCGGTTGCGAAGTTAGTTTCCGGGTCTTGCGCCCACGCGCCACCGTCGGCACCGATCGGCACGCGCGACATGCTTTCGACACCGCCCGCGACGACCATGTCTTCCCAGCCGCTCGCGACCTTTTGTGCGGCGATGTTGACCGCCTCCAATCCCGACGCGCAAAAGCGGTTGATCTGCATGCCGGCGACGCGGAAGTCCCAGCCCGCCTTCAGCGCCGCCGTCTTTGCGATCACCGAGCCTTGTTCGCCGACCGGCGAGACCACGCCCATGACCACGTCGTCGAGTTGAGCCGGGTCGAAATCATGGCGCTTCTGCAGCTTGGTCAACAGGCCGGCGAGCAGGTCGACCGGCTTGACCTCGTGCAGGCTGCCGTCCTTTTTGCCCTTGCCGCGCGGCGTGCGCACAGCGTCGAAGATCATCGCGTGAGGCATGGTGGGTTCTCCTGTTGACACCCGATTATGGCGACGCGCAAACTCACGAGTCACTCACCAAGCAAGTGCTTGGTTGAATTGTTTCTCGAGGTGTCGATGGCGTCATATCGTTCGGTGTTTCAGCCTGGCCTCTTCAAAGGCAAGGTGGTGATCGTGACCGGCGGCGGCTCGGGCATCGGGCGCTGCACGGCGCACGAACTCGCCGCGCTCGGCGCGGCCGTGGCGATCGTCGGGCGCAAGGTCGAGAAGCTCGATGCGGTGCGCAGCGAGATCGAAGCTGCAGGCGGCGTGTGCTCGACGCACGTGTGCGACATCCGCGAAGAAGATGCGGTCCGCGCCGCGATCACGCAGGTGCTCACTCAACGCGGCCGCATCGATGGGCTGGTCAACAACGCGGGTGGGCAGTTCCCGTCGCCGCTTTCGGCGATCAGCGCTAAGGGCTGGGACGCGGTCGTTCGCAACAACCTGACCGGCGGCTTCCTGATGGCGCGCGAGTGCCTGACGCAATGGATGGGCGCTGCCGGCAGCGGCGCCATCGTCAACATCATTGCCGACATTTGGGGCGGCATGCCCGGCATGGGCCACTCGGGCGCGGCGCGCGCCGGCATGCTCAACTTTACCGAGACAGCAGCGCTCGAATGGGCGCCGATCAGAGTTAACGCGATCGCGCCGGGCTGGATCGCGTCGAGCGGGATGGACCAGTACCCGGCCGCGATGCGCGACACGATCCGCGGCATGAAAAAGCTCGTGCCGCTGCAGCGGCTCGGCACCGAGAGCGAGGTGTCGGCGGCGATCGTGTTTTTGCTCTCGCCGGCTGCGTCGTTCATCTCGGGCGCCTGCCTGCGCGTCGACGGCGCCGCGCCGAACGCGAAGCGCATCTGGCCCGAGGTCGGCACCGGCGGCAGCACGGAGGCCTTCGACGGCTTCCACCTCGCGACCACACCACGCGTGCTCCGAGACTGACCGTGCCGACCCTCGATCTGCGCCTCGACTCCGGCAGCGACGCCTTCGCCGCCAACCGCACCCACGCGCTCGGCCTGATCGACGCGTGGCGCGCGCTCGAAGCCCGCACCCGCGCCGCGAGTGCACGCGCGCAGCCGCTGTTCGACAAGCGCGGCCAACTGCTGCCGCGCGAACGCGTCGCTCGCCTGCTCGACCCCGGCGTGCCCTTCCTCGAACTCTCGACTCTCGCCGGCTGGTTGCAAGACACGCCCGACGCAGACAAATCCATCCCCGGCGGTGGCACGATCTGCGGCATCGGGGTGGTCGCCGGCACGCGCGTGATGCTGGTCGCCGACGACGCCGGCATCGAGGCCGGCGCACTCCAACCCAAAGGCCTCGAGAAACTGCAGCGCGCGCAGGCGATCGCACTCGAAAACCGGCTGCCGTTCGTGCACCTGATCGAGTCGGCCGGCGCGAACTTGATGGCCTACAAGGTCGAGCAGTTCATCCACGGCGGCAGCGCGTTCTACATGCTGGCGCGCCTGTCGGCAGCCGGGCTGCCCGTGATCGCGGTCGTGCATGGCTCGTCGACGGCGGGTGGCGCCTACATGACCGGCCTCTCCGACCACGTGATCATGGTGCGCGGCCGCGCCCGCGCCTTCCTCGCCGGGCCGCCGCTGCTCAAAGCCGCGACCGGCGAGATCGCGACCGACGAAGCGCTCGGCGGCGCCGACATGCACTCGACTGTTTCGGGCCTGGCGGAATACGTCGCCGACGACGACGCGCACGCGCTCGGCCTCGCGCGCGCGCTCGTCGCCGCACTCGGCTGGCAACCGCAAGCCTCGTGGCCCGATGGCCCGCCGCCCAAGTTCGATGCCGACGACCTGCTCGGCCTGTTCGCTGCCGACATGAAAAAGCCGGTCGAGATGCGCCACGTGATCGCGCGCCTCGTCGACGGCTCCGAGTTCCTCGAGTTCAAGCCCGACCACGGCGCGGCAACGGTCTGCGGCTATGCGGCGATCGCCGGCACGCGCATCGGCATCGTCACGAACAACGGCCCGCTCGATCCGGCCGGCAGCACCAAGGTCACGCACTTCATCCAGAGCTGCTGCCAGACGGGCACGCCGATCGTCTACCTGCAGAACACCACTGGCTTCATCGTCGGCACCGAGGCAGAGCGCGCCGGCATGATCAAGCACGGCGCGAAGCAGATCCAGGCGCTCTCGAACGCGACGGTGCCGCAGCTCACGATTCACTGCGGCGCCTCGTTCGGCGCCGGCAACTACGGCATGTGCGGTCGGGGCTTTCATCCGCGTTTCGTGTTCAGCTGGCCGAACGCGCGCACCGCCGTGATGGGCCCGCAGCAAGCTGCCGGCACGATGGAAATCGTGATGCGCGAAGGCGCGGCGCGCAAGGGCGTGGCCGTCGATGAAGACAAGCTGGCGGCGATGAGCGCGAAGATCGTCGACACCTTCGAGCGCCAGATGCACGCTTTCTACACCTCCGGCCTGCTGCTCGACGACGGCATCATCGACCCGCGCGACACGCGCCGCGTGCTGGCCCTCACCCTCGCGCTTTGCGACGAAGCGCAACGCCGCACGCTGCACCCGATGCAGTTCGGCGTCGCGCGCCCCTGAACATCAAGGAGACAGACACATGCAACTCACCCACGAGCACGAAGAAATCCGCCGCACGCTCAAGCGTTTCATCGCTGACGAGATCAACCCGCACGTCGACGAGTGGGAGGCGGCCGAGGCCTTCCCCGCGCACGAGGTGTTCAAGCGCCTCGGCGAGCTCGGTCTGCTCGGCCTGACCAAGCCGACCGACTACGGCGGCATGGCGCTCGACTACTCGTACTCGGTCGTGATGGCCGAGGCGCTCGGCGATTGCGATTGCGGCGCGATCCCGATGGCCGTCGGCGTGCAGACCGACATGGCCACACCGGCGCTGGCCCGCTTCGGCTCGCCCGAACTCTGCCGCGAATTCCTCGTGCCGGCCATCAGCGGCGAGGCCGTCGGTTGCATCGGCGTCTCGGAGCCCGGCGCCGGCTCCGATGTCGCGAGCATCAAGACCACCGCGAAGAAAGACGGTGACGACTACGTGATCAACGGCGGCAAGATGTGGATCACCAACAGCCTGCAGGCCGACTGGATGTGCGTGTTGGCGAACACGTCGGAGGCGTCGTCGCAAGGCGGTGCGCACAAGAACAAGAGCTTGATCATGGTGCCGATGAACGCGCCCGGCGTCGAGCGCGCGAAGAAGATCCGCAAGATCGGGATGATGGCGAGCGACACCGGCCTGATCCACTTCGACGGCGTGCGCGTGCCGCAGCGCAACCTCGTCGGGCAGGAGGGCATGGGCTTCACCTACCAGATGATGCAGTTCCAGGAAGAGCGGTTGTGGGCCGCGGCGAACGCGGTGCAGGGGCTCAACAACTGCATCGACCAGACGATCGCCTACACCCGCGAGCGCCAGATCTTCGGCAAGAGCGTGCTCGACAACCAGGTCGTGCACTTCAAGCTGGCCGAGCTGAAAACCGAGATCGAATCGCTGCGCGGCCTCGTCTACATGGCGACCGAAAGCTACGTGGCCGGCAACGACGTGACCGAATGGGCCTCGATGGCCAAGCTCAAATCGAGCCGCCTGCTGCGCACCGTGCCCGACAGCTGCATGCAGTACTGGGGCGGCATGGGCTACACCTGGGACAACCGGGTCTCGCGCATGTACCGCGACGGGCGGCTCGCCTCGATCGCGGGCGGTGCCGATGAAGTGATGATGGCCATCATCGCGAAGTTCATGCACACGTTGCCCGGCAAGCGGTAGCCCGCCCAGACCTCATCTCCCACTTCGCCAATTCCTAGGAAGCTATGAACACCCCAAACGGCTCAGAGAGACTGATCGCGATCGCCAAGCGTCTCAAAGAGGAAGAGATAGTTGAGTCACTTACTGTTAGAGAGTTTCTTTCATGGTTTGGTGCCAAGAGGCGCGGAGTGTGGGTCGTACTTGAGATGCAGGCGGCACTCATTGACGTGAGCCTCACGACTGAGCCTGATTTCGAGTCGTCTTACATCGACGGTGCCATCAACTTCGTGTTGATGTCACCCGAGACAGAAGAATCAAATGCCACTCCCACTAAAGCCGTAATGTCAGCAGCGACATTGATCGGTGACTTCGCGACGTTCGGGACAGTGTCGGTGATTCCTGAACTACCCGACCCAACCCACAAAATCAGCAAGCTTGCGGCTGCGAACAACGCCCCGATTACGGTGTGTCCCGACGCCTCGCTTGGGGAAGCTATTACCTTGATGCTCGCGCGCGGGTTCTCACAACTTCCCGTCATGACAAGTCCTCGGGAAGTGAAGGGCATAATTACTTGGCAATCTATTGGTGCGAGATTAGGCACTGGCTCAACTGGCACTCGCGTAATTGACATGGCGGATCGGCTTCACTATGAGGTCAAACACGACGTGTCAATTTTTCAGGCGATACCGCTCATCGTCGCCCACGACTATGTTCTTGTCAGAGGCCCCACGAATCTCATCACGGGAATCGTCACGGCATCCGATCTCAGTCTTCAGTTTCTGCAACTCTCCGAGCCGTTCCTTCTACTCAGCGAGATCGAAAATCAAGTCCGTCAGTTGCTCGGCAAGAGGTTTGAACTAGGCGACTTGTTGACAGTACGAGATCCGACGGACGGCCATCGCAAGATCGAGGGTGTATCAGACTTGAACTTCGGTGAGTACATCCGCTTGCTGGAGAACCCTGAAAACTGGAAAAAGTCTGGCTTGCTACTGGACCGCGCCGTCTTCTGCAAACAGCTCGATGCCGTCCGAATTATTCGGAATGATGTTATGCATTTCGATCCTGATGGCATCTCTCCTCAGGACGTTGAAACTCTTCGGGAATTCGCCCGTTTTCTGCAACGCATGGGTGCCATGGGCATCGCGTAGTGCCGCACGTTCGCAAACGGTCGCCTCCCCGTAACCCAACATAGTCCCAACGTTGTCCAATCTGCGCACCGGGATTCGCGGCGCGTTCGTCTTCGCGACGCTGGCCGCACCGGCCACGCGAAATGCATTGAACGACGCGATGGTGGCGGGCCTCGGTGACGCACTCGCACTCGCCGAGTCGCAACTCGATGTGCGCGCGCTGGTGTTTCGCGGTGCGGGCGGCACCTTCTGCGCGGGTGGCGATTTCAGTGGCTTTCGTGCGCTGATGGGGGCATTGCCGCCCGCCGATGGCGTCGACCCGATCGTCGGCGTGAACCGCGGCTTCGGCGCCTTGCTAGAACGCATTCACGCCAGCCCGGTCGCGACGATCGCGGTCGTCGAAGGTGCGGCAATCGGCGGTGGCGCGGGCCTTGCAGCGGCGTGTGATTTCGTGCTCGCGGCGAGCAACGCACAGTTCGCGATGCCCGAGGTCACGCTCGGCCTGCCACCGGCGCAGATCGCGCCTTTCATCGCGGCGCGGGTCGGGCATGGCGCGGCACGGCGGCTGCTCCTCACGGGGCGACGCCTCTCGGCCGCGCAAGCGCTGGCCTGCGGTCTCGCCGACGAGTTGCACGACGGCGCGGAACTCGATGCGCGACTGCACGCACTGCTCACCGAACTCGGCCGCGCCGAGCCTGCCGCACTGCGGGCGACCAAGGCGATCTTGCAGCGTCGATCGACCGAGCCGCTCGGCGCCACGCTCGACTTCGCCGCGCAAGGCTTCGCCGCCGCGCTTCGCAGTGGCACCGCCTCGGAGGGCCTCGCGGCGATGTCAGCCAAGCGCTCGGCCGCGTGGGTCGTGCGGCCTGACGACGCAACCACATGACCCACTTCGATTCACTCCTGATCGCCAACCGCGGCGAGATCGTCACACGCGTGGCGCGCACCGCACGGGCGATGGGCTTGAAAACGATCGCGGTCGCATCCGACGCCGACCACGCCGCACCGCACACCCAGGCCTGCGACACCGTGATGCCGATCGGCGGCGAGCGGCCGGCCGACTCGTACCTGCGCATCGACAAGCTGCTCGCTGCCGCGCGCACGAGTGGCGCGCAGGCCGTGCATCCGGGCTACGGCTTCCTCTCCGAGAACGCCGCGTTCGCGCAGGCCGTCATCGACGCCGGCCTCGTCTGGGTCGGCCCAGCGCCGACCGCGATGTGGGCGATGGCCGACAAGTCGCGCGCGCGTCAACGCATGGCCGCCGCCGGCGTGCCGGTGCTGCCCGGCTACGACGGCGACGACCAACGCCCCGAGGCCTTGCGCGCCGCAGCGCTGCGCACCGGCTTTCCGCTGATGGTCAAAGCCAGCGCCGGCGGCGGTGGCCGCGGCATGCGGCTGGTGCTCGACGAGCGCATGCTCGACGCCGCCATCACCTCCGCAGCCAACGAAGCGCAAGCCGCGTTCGGCGATGCGCGACTGCTGCTCGAACGCGCGCTGCCGAACGCGCGCCACGTCGAGATCCAGGTGTTCGCCGACGCGCACGGCAACGTCATTCACCTCGGCGAGCGCGACTGCTCGGTGCAGCGGCGGCATCAAAAAATCATCGAAGAAGCGCCCTCGCCTGCCGTCTCGCCCGCGCTGCGCCGGCGCATGGGCGAGGTCGCGGTGGCGGTGGCGCGCGAGGTCGGTTATGTCGGCGCGGGCACGGTCGAGTTTTTGCTCGACGTGAACAGTCCGGCACGCGACGCGTTCTGGTTCATGGAGATGAACACGCGGCTGCAGGTCGAGCACCCCGTCACCGAGGCGCTGGTCGGCGTCGATCTGGTCGAGTGGCAGTTGCGCATCGCCGCCGGTGAGGCGTTGCCGCTGACGCAAGACGAGGCGCTCGCGCGCTTCGAAACCGGCGGCCACGCGATCGAGGCGCGGCTCTGCGCCGAAGACCCTGCACACGGTTACCTGCCGCAATCGGGGCGCGTGCGCCACTGGCAGCCGCCGCGCGGCGTGCGCTGCGACCACGCGCTCGTCACCGGTTGCGAAGTCAGCCCGTTCTACGACTCGATGCTCGCGAAAGTGATCGCGCGCGCATCGACGCGCGACGCAGCGATCCACCGCCTCGCCGATGCGCTCGACAGCACCGCGTGCCTCGGCGTCACGACCAACCGCGCGTTCCTCGCGCGCGCGCTACGGCACCCGGCCTTTGCCGAAGGCGACGTCACCACCGCGTTCCTCGGCCAGCATTTCGCCGACGACGCCTCGCGCGCGAGCAACGTGCCGTCATGGCTGCGCGCACTCGCCGCGGCCAGCCACGCGCTGCTGCCGCCGGCCACGCTGCCGCCCCTGTGGGCCGGCTGGACCTCATCGGATCACGTCGACACGGCATCGAAGATCGAGCTCGACGGCGCACCCGAAACCTGGCACCTGAGCGGCACACCGCGCGCGCTCGTCGCGACCTGTGGCGATGCGCGGCACGCCCTCGCCGGCTTGACGCGCGAGAGCCGCTCGACCGTGCACGCGCTCGTCGACGGCAAGCCCGTCACCGCCCGCTGCATCTGCGAAGGCGACGACTCGTGGTGGCTCTGCGACGGCGCCGAAGCCACCTTCCGCGACCTGCGGCTGACCGGCACGCAAGCAGCGCAAGCCTCGGCCGCCGGTGCACTGCGCGCGCCGATGCACGGGCGCGTCACGCAAGTGCATGCCGCGGCCGGCGACGCCGTGCAAGCCGGCGCACTGCTGCTCGTGATGGAAGCGATGAAAATGGAGCACCAAATCGTCGCGCCATTCGCGGGCACTGTGAGAGCGCTGCACACGCGCCTCGACGATCAAGTGGCGGCGCGCCAGGTGCTGATCGAGATCGAGACGTGAGCTCATGGCGCTGACACGCACTTTCAGACAAACGGTAGCCGAACGGGTCGCGCGCGAGCCGGTGTTCGCTCGAGCCCTTCTGGACGAAGCGGCCACGCTGTTCCTCAACGGGAAGCTCGAAACGGCACGGCTGATCCTGCGCGATTTAATCGATGCGACCATCGGTTTCGAGCAGCTTGCAGCGCTGACCGGGAAGCCGAGCAAGACCCTGCACCGCATGCTGTCGCCTGTTGGCAACCCCAGCATTAATCACCTCGTAGCGATCTTTCATGCGATTCAGGAGTGCCTGAACGTGAGCTTGGAGGCCCACTCGGGCGCCGCCGGAACACTTGCCCGCAGCTTGCTGACTCGGAGCGTCGTGTGCGTGGCTCGTCTCTGCAAGCTTGCGAGCGGCTCGTACCTCTCGCTTGGCAGGAATGCATTCGTTGCGGCATCTCTGCGCTTTCGCTCTCGACGTCGGTGTCCGACCCTCAGCAGTCTGTCGCGAACATTTCGCAGATGACAGCAACGAAGCGGTTGCTGCCAACCAGCTCCGACGGGCGAACTTACGCAAAGCGATAACAAGCGGTCGTTCGGCCGCGCGTCCGACGCTGGCGCGCACAGGCCGCTGTCGGTTGCCCTGCTGACGTAGACGAATTCGATGTCAGGGGGAAGCGCCGCGACGGAGCGAATGACTGCCGCGCACCGCCCACATGCTCGCGCAACCGAACCGAAGCAGTCCAAGGTGCGCACCAAACGAGTCTCCCCGATGCTGCGTCTTTCGTTGCGTTGCCAAGTGGCGCTTGGCGTTGCGTTTTACGCAACATTACATGTAAAATAATGCGCTTAACGCAATACATTATGGTCACGCTCGAACGCCTCCAACACGCCGTTGCACTCGCAAATACGCTCAGCTTCGTCCAGGCTGCGGCAGGAATGGGGCTGTCGCAGTCGGCGTTCAGCCGGAGCATCCAGGCGTTAGAAAATGAGCTCGGTGTCGAACTGTTTGCACGCAACAACCGGCGCGTTTCAATCACAGATGCCGGGCTTTCGTTGTTGGAAGACGCTCGCCAGCTCATCGCTCAGGCAGAACGCTTTGCGCAGGCGGCTGCGCGTTTGAGCAGCGCTATGCCCGGCGCCGTGCGCATGGCGACCAATCCCTATGCGGGGTACGTGCTCGCGGCCCGCGCGATTGAATCGGTTCGCTCCGCACACCCCGGCCTGCAGGTGCACTGCGATCAGTTCGATGCGGACCAGCTCGCTCCGGCGCTGCGCCGCGCCGAGTATGAGTTCTGCATATGCGAGACATCGCCGCACCGTGGCCAGGAAGGCTTGCACGTCGAGCCGTTCGCTTCAGTGCCAATAGGATTCGTGGTGCGGGCCGGCCATCCGCTTCTTTCCCGACCTGCACTGCGTCCTGCCGATCTGCTGGCCTACGGACTGGCGGCAAACGAGCTGCCGCCCGGCTACCGAGCCGCTCTCAGTGACTGGTTCGACCTCAAGCCGGATCAAGCGCTGAGCCTGGCCGTCTGCGGCAACAACGCTTTTGCCCACTGGCAGCTGGTCCACCGCACCGATCTGGTCGGCCTCGCTGCGTTGCCCGCTTACGGCCAAGCGCTGCGTGTTGGGCGGCTCGTGCAGCTGTCTTTGAAACTGCCAACGTCGCTGCAAAGCGACGTTGGCCTTGTGCGCTTGGCCGAACAGCGTCTGTCGCGACCCGCAGAAGCGTTGGTGGCGGCCTTTCGCCAACACGCCATGACAACGGTTTCGATACCCCTCAAGAAAGCGACGCGATGACCCGCTACCCCCTGCTTTCCCAAATGCTTGTCGCGTGCCTGGCATCGGCGGCTTTCAGTGCCCAAGCGCAACCGCTCCCCGATCCGGACGCGGTCTCGCTGGAGCGGCTCGGCCTCATGCAGGGCTTCCCACCGCCGCCGGACAAAGTGGTGAACGACACCAATCGGGGCCAGTACCCCCAAATGCGTTGGGCGCTGCAGCACACGCGCGAACTGGTGCCGACACGCAACGTCCGCCGCGGCGGGGGCGCGGTGTCCGCGCTGCCCGCTGCGCTGTTGCCGCTCGAACGGCTCTCTTTTGTGGACGACAAGGGTCGCACACTGACAGTGGACGACTGGCTACGCGAGACCTACACCGATGCCGTCGTCGTGCTTCATCAGGGCCGCGTCGTCTTCGAGCGCTACATGAACGGCATGCAGCCGGAAACGCCTCACCTCTTGTTCTCCATCACGAAAAGCTTTACCGGCTTGCTCGCCGCTCAGCTGGTGCAGGAGGGGCGCCTGGACCCTGAGGCGCCGGTAACGCGCTACGTGCCCGAACTTGAGGGCAGCGCCTGGGGCGACATGAAGCTGCGCCAAGTGCTCGACATGACCGGCACGGTGCGATTTCGGGAGGTCTACACCGATCCCACGACCGAGATCTTTCCGTACCTGTACGCCAGCGGTTTGCTACCGGCGCCTGCGGGTTACAGCGGCCCGAGCGACATCTACGCCTTTCTGCGCACCTTGAAAAAGGGCGACGGCGAGCACGGCGACGGCTTTGTCTACCGCACGGTTCACTCGGAAGTGCTCGGGTGGATCGTGTCGCGCGTCACAGGTCGCCACTTCGCCGATCTGCTGTCCGAGCGCATCTGGACCAAGCTGGGCATGGAAGAGGACGCCAACGTGATGGTCGATCGCGTCGGTACGCCCCTTCAAGGCGCGGGCCTCTCGGCCAGCGCGCGAGACCTCGCACGTTTCGGCGAGATGCTGCGTCGGGGTGGAGAGTTCAACGGCCAACGTGTGCTGAGCGCCGCTGCGATCGCAGACATGACGCGCGGCGGCGACCGCGAGAAGTTCAAGGCCTCGGGCATGAGCTTCCGCCCGGGCTACAGCTACCGCAATCAGTGGTGGGCCCTGAACAATGCCGACGGCGCCTACGAGGCGTCCGGAGTGAACGGTCAGATGCTGCACATCAACCCTGCCGCCGAGTTGGTGGTGGTCAAGCTCTCGTCTCATCCCGTGGCCGCTGCCGCGTTCACGCATCCGCTCACGCTGCGGGCGTGGGATGCTTTGGCGCGTGCCGTGCGGGGCGACACGAAGCCCTGACCCACGACCCACCGGAAACGCATCGAATCAACCCTTCAAAACACAGAGCCTCCCCATGGACATCACTGCATTCCAACTGTTTCTCAGCACCACCATCACGCAATTGGCGATCAAGATCGCTGGCGCCCTCGCGTTCTGGATCGTGGGCCGATGGTTGATCGGAAAGGTCGTCGGCCTGATGCAGGCGGGCATGAACCGCAATCACATCGACCCGACGTTGACCAAGTACCTCGCCTCGATCATCAACGTCGCGTTGAACATCGCATTGGTGCTCGGCATCCTGGGCTATTTCGGCGTCGAGACGACCAGTTTCGCCGCGATGCTGGCGGGCGCCGGGGTGGCCATCGGTTTGGCTTGGAGCGGCATGCTCGGCAACTTCGCAGCCGGGGCCTTCATGTTGGTGCTGCGGCCGTTCAAGGTGGGCGACTTCGTGCAGATCGGCGGCGTGCTGGGCACCGTGCACGAGCTGGGACTGTTCGGCACCACGGTCGTCACGCCCGACAACGTGCTCACCCTGGTGGGCAACAGCAAGGTATTCGGTGACACCGTCATGAACTTCTCCGCCCGACCGGTGCGGCGGGTTGACCGCACGGCGCAACTGGCCGGCGGCGTCGATATCGACGACGCGCTCTCGCGTTTCAAGGCCGGGCTGGCGCGCATAACAAACGTAGTCACCGTCCCCGCGCCCGAGGTCAACGTGCTCGACATCAACCTCGTCGGCCCTGTGATCGCCGTGCGCAGCTACTGCCACACCGACCATTACTGGCAGGTCTATTTCGACATGAACGCGATGATGCTGCGCGTGGCGGCTGAGGCCGGCTGGCCCGCACCCACGCCGACGCAGATCATGTTGACGAAACCGTTGCAAACATGAGCAGATTCAATGCCAGCATTTGCATCAACTCGTTCGAGAACCGCAGGGAAGTTCAAACATGAAACACGGCTTCGGACGGCAGTGGGCCGTTGCGTTGGTGGTCGTTGCGTTGGCGCTCGGCGGTCTGCCTGGGCATGTGCTGGCACAAAACGCCACCGATACAGCGGTGGTCTACTCACAAGAGGAGCTCGATCAGTTGCTTGCGCCGGTGGCCCTGTACCCCGACGCGCTGCTGGCGCAGGTGTTGTCGGCGGCGACCTACCCGCTCGAGGTGGTGCAGGCCGCTCGCTTCGTACAGCGCAACCCAAGCCTCAAGGGCGAGGCCTTGGGGCGATCGGTGGAGGCGCAGGGCTGGGAGCCCAGCGTCGCTTCGCTCGCGCAGTTCCCTTCCGTGCTGGTGATGATGAATGACAAGCTCGACTGGACGCAGCAGCTCGGCGACGCCTTTCTGGGCGACTCCGAGGCCGTGATGAACGCTGTCCAAGGGCTGCGCGCCAAGGCGCAGGCGGCAGGCAACCTGCAATCCAACGACCAGCAGCGCATCGTGGTCGAGGAGCGCTACATCGTGATCGAGCCGGCGCGGCCCCAGGTGGTGTTTGTGCCGTACTACAACCCGGTCGTTGTCTACGGTGCATGGTTGTGGCCAGCGCGACCGCCTTGGTTCTGGGTACCGCCGCCGATCTATCGCCCCACGACCTGGGGACAGGCTGTCGCTACGGGCGTTGTGTGGAGCGTTGCTGTCGGCATCACGCAATCCATATGGTTCGATGTGCGGCCCAGTTGGCGCGAGCGCCAGCTGACGATCATCAACGTGCGTCCCGGTCAGCCGGCTTATCGACCCGGTGCGTGGGTGCACAACCCGGCGCATCGGCAGGGTGTGGCGTACCGCGACGTGCGAACGCGTGACCGCTTTGCGCCAGTCAGCCGTCCGGCCGTTGACAAGCGCGAGCCCGCGCGCGGTCGTGACGACACGCTTCGTCCCGTGTTGCGGCCGAGCGTGCAACCCCCAAGGCCTACTGCGCGGCCCGCTCCTGTTCCGTCGCCCGCGCTCCGGCCGGCTCCTGTTCCATCGCCCGCACTCCGGCCGGCGCCGCGGCCCGAAACCCGTCCGATGCCCCGGCCCGAGACGAAGCCGGAGATGAGGCCGGCACCACGCCCGGAGCTCCGTCCAGCCGTTCGCCCGGCGCCAAGACCCGCCCCGAAGCCGCTGGTCCTCAAACCCGGTGCGACCCGCGAAATCACCGACGCGCAGGCTGCACGCGGCAGTGCCAGCCGAACCCGCAATGAACGCTGAGAGGCATGCGATGACGATCGTTCTTGAACTGTTTTCTCAACTCGGCAGCGCATTGCGTCGCACCGGCCTGGGCGTCCTTCTCGCCGCCGGCGTCGTCGTGTCCGCTGGGGCAACGCCTGCGTCCAAATCCAGCCAGGCGAGGTTCTCCGCGCCGCAGGACGCGGCGCAGGCGCTCGTGCAGGCCGCACGAAACAAGGACCCGGTGGCGCTTCGCCGCATTCTCGGACCTGGCGCAGGTCGCGTCATCGCTTCGGGTGACGCTGCTCAGGACGAGCGCACCCGCCTGGAGTTCCTGACGGCGGCTGGCGAAGCTGTAGCCACCGAGACCGTAAGCGCCGACAAGGCAATCGTGCTGCTTGGGCAGCGCGCATGGCCGCTGCCCTTTCCGTTGATGCGTGACACACAAGGGCAGTGGCACTTCGACACCGAAGCTGGCTTGCGGGAATTTCTCAACCGGCAGATCGGTGCCAACGAGCTGGACGCCATGGAAGCCGTTCGGGCCTACGTCGATGCCCAGCGAGAGTACGTTCTTCGCGACCGCAACCGCAATGGGCTGCTCGAGTACGCCCAATCACTGGTCAGCACCGAGGGCCAGCGCGACGGGCTCTACTGGCCGGTCGAGCCGGGTCAGCCACCATCGCCGCTCGGCGCGGCGCTGGGCGTGGCCGAGGTGCGCTCGCTCAGGCCGTCGAACGAAGCGCCACAGCCTTACGAAGGGTACTTCTTCCGCGTGTTGACGGCTCAGGGATCCGCGGCGCCGGGAGGTGCATTGGACTATCGCGTCGGCACGCGTCTGATCGGCGGCTTTGCGCTGGTGGCATACCCCGCGCGCTGGGGCGTCAGTGGCGTGATGACTTTCACCGTCAACCACCAAGGGGTCGTCTACAGCCGCAACCTTGGCAAGGACACGGCCCGGATCGCCAGTTCGATGCTGCGTTATGACCCGGTGCCGGGTTGGAAGCTGGAACCCGCCGCGGAGGCCGGCGGCAGCACCAGCCCGCTCGTGGGCACCAACTGGCGCTTGTCGAGCCCGTCCAATGACAGCCGGACCGCCCCCAGCCTGCAGCTCAGCAGCGAAGGCCGTGTCGCCGGCGGTGACGGGTGCAACCGGCTCGTCGGCAGCTACACACTGGACGGCGATCGCATCCGCTTCCTGCCGCTCGCCGCCTCACGCATGTCGTGCTCTGCCATGAACGGGCGTGACGCCGATTTCCAGCGTGCTGTCATGGAGACGGCGCAATGGCGCATCAGCGGGTCGGAGCTTCAACTGCTGGCCGAGGACGGGCGTTTGTTGCTGCTGCTCGAGCGCACGTCAGGGGATTGACGGAGCAACAACGGTTCGAATACAGCCAGGGGATACCCATGATCCGACGCCCTTATCGACATTTTCTGCTGGCCGCGTTCGCCGAGATGGTGATGCCTGCGCGTGGCGGTGCCTGCAAGGCGCCGGTGATACAGCCTGATCGAACGTGGGTCGCGGATGACACGACATGGAAAGCAAGCGCAGGTTCAAAGGCACTAACAACGTTTTTCTTAGCCACGGTTTCAAAGCGCATGACGAGAGCGAGCGGGTGGTCCACTGTCGCGCTGCTTTTCCTATTGCAGACAGCGCCAGTTTCGGCGGCCTCCCTTGAAGGAGAGGCGGCCTATCTGGAACGCATCATGCCGCCTGCGGGTGCCGTTCTTGTAGTGAGCCTAGAGGACTCGGCGCGTGCAGATGCGCCGTCGACTGAGCTGGCAGCGTCCCGCATGCGGCTGGCTGGCGAACCTCCCTATCGCTGGCGGCTCGACTACGACGAGCGTCTCGTCATTTCGACCAGCCGCCCAGTGCTGCGTGCCAGGATCGAAACGCCCGAGGGCCTGTGGATGAGCACCGACACTGTCATGCCCGCATCGACGCCCACTCCAGTCTTGCAACTGCGTCGCGTTTCATCACCTCCGCAGCGCTGCGGGGACGCAGTCACGCAGACGGCACTCAATGAATGTGCGTACGAGGAGTTTTTGGAAGCTTCGGCGGCGAAGAGTCTGCAGTTGAAACGCATCGAGTCGGCACTGAAGCCTGCCCGTCGCAGTAGTTGGCGCCGGCAGCAAAAGGCCTGGCTGACGTTTCGGACCGAGGCCTGCGAGTTCGAAAGCGGTGCGCTCGGCAACGGAAGCGCAAGGCCAATGGTGCAGTGGCAGTGCGCCGCCCGAATGACTAGGCAGCGCACCGCCGATTTGTCTCGTCTCGGCGCGTGCCGCGAGGGCGACATCGCTTGTTCCATGCCTGAACTTAGGAAATCTCCATGATTTATTCCCTGTCCCGTACCGCGAAGCGTGCGTTTTGGCTGCTCGTCGCCTTGCCGGTAGCCTGTTGGGCGCAGGCGCCCATAGCGACGACGCCATCCGGGTCCGTGCAGGGACGGGTGGTTGCCGACGTCGCGGTCTTCCGCGGCATTCCCTTCGCGGCTCCGCCCGTGGGCGATCTGCGCTGGCGTGAGCCGCAACCGCTGCCAGCGTGGTCCGAGACACGACAGTCCGTCAGTAACGCGCCTTCTTGCCCGCAAAAGCGCGGCCTCTCGCTGGAAGGCGGAGGCGATCCGGGCAAACTCGACGAAGACTGCCTTTATTTGAACGTCTTCACGCCTGGCACCGACGCCGGGACTAAGCGTCCTGTGATGGTGTGGATTCACGGCGGTGCTCTCATCTTCGGCAGCGGCGGGCTCGCCATCTACGACGGCAGCGCGCTGGCGCGACGCGGTGTGGTCGTCGTCACGATCAACTACCGCCTCGGCCCCCTCGGCTTCTTCGCTCATCCGGCGCTCGACAAGGAACGCCCGGGCGGGCCCGCCAATTTCGGCCTGCTCGACCAGATCGCCGCCCTGCAATGGGTGCAAAAGAACATCGCGTCGTTCGGCGGCGATCCGGCCCAGGTGACTGTTTTCGGACAGTCGGCGGGAGCGCAAAGTGTTCTGGCGTTGATGGCCTCGCCACTGGCCACTGGGCTCTTCCGCAGTGCCATCGCCGAGAGTCCCTACGGAGTGCCCAGCCATACCCGGGCGTCGGCAAGCACCACCGGCACGGCGATCGCAACCAAGGTGGGCTTGCCCGGGGCTGACGCGAGCATGGAAGCACTGCGCGGCATTTCTGCCGAGCGCCTCTCAGCACTCGAAGGCAAGGGCCTGTCGCTGGCACCCGGTTTCGTCGTCGGCGACCCAGCGGTGCCGATGCCACTGCTGGAGGCCTTCCAGAGGGGCCGGGAGGCCGCCGTGCCGCTCATCATTGGCAGCAACAGCGACGACGCCAGCGTGGCCCTCGCTTTTGGCATCGACCCCGCGCAGCTCGTGCAGAAAATGGGGCGCGCGCGCATCCTGGTTCGTTCCTACTACCCGGGTGTGGCCGACGATCGTCAACTCGGCCGCCAGGTCGCGCGCGACGTCGTCTTCACGGCGTTCGCGCGCCGCATCGCTTACCTGCACAGCTCGAAGGCGCCCACTTGGCGCTATTACTTCAGTCGGGCCGGCTCGTCGCCGAACGGGGCCGGCCATGGCGCAGAGGTGCCTTTCGTCCTCGGCACGGTAGAGCCGTGTCAGTGTCTTGGCGGGCCTGTCACACAACTGGACAAGGATGTGGAACGCCGCATGGGCGACCGGTGGACGGCATTCGCAAGCACCGGAGCGCCCGCTGGCTCGCCCACTTGGGAGCCGGACAACCGAAGTCGCGGCTGGGCCCTCGAAATCGGTGACGATGAGACGGGCCGCCCCGGTTTCATGACGGCTCGCATTAACGCGTTTATTACAGGGCTCAACCTGGTTGGCCGCAAAAATTAAACATGGAGGTGCTGCACGCAAGCAAACTTGCTCAGGGCCCGAGCGAGAGTGAGATCGCACCCTCGAGATGAGTACCTGCCAACAGGTGTCCGAATTCTGGGTCTGAGCTTCAGCATTGAGTCGGCCGCGCCAGTTCGGGGGACATGGGACTAAGGCGATTTCAAGTCCGAAGCGCAACACTCGTTTTGATGAACCGAGGATGAAGGATTGTGAGAGCTGGTCAAAGGGTTGCGCGTCAGGCCGTAATCAGTCTCGACAGTAGCCTTCCCCGGCACGAACTGTCAGGCAGTTGGACTTCTCGCTCAACCACTTCATTCCTGTTTCAGCGCCATTCGTTGCGCGAAGAGATTCTTTTATGCCATTGCGTTCAAACTCGATCTGATCGCCTACCGCGTTGCCTTGGAACGTGCGAGGACCATCTAGGTTTTGGATAGTGACTTCGTACTTTCCATTGCCGCCGGCGAGTTGAAGGAATGTTCCTTCCGGCGCGCTCCACTTGCCGAGCCATTTGTCGGCTTGTGGAGCGGGAGTCTTGCCGGGTGCACTCGCTGCGATGACCAGCGCGGAGCCCGACCTGTGACCCTCACAACCAGTGAAGACCAAGGTCAGCGCAACGCATGAGATCAGCAATCGAAGTGTGGAATTTGTAGTTGTGATGTGCATTCTGACGCCTGACGTATGCAAGGGACTTCCCTGTTCCGAGCTAGCCGCAGTGCGCTGGCTGGCAACTCAGTGCCACGATGGGAACTGCGAACTCTCATCAACTCACTCGCTAAGGGGTACTGTTATACCCATTGTCTACGTTGACATCGATCTGGCCAAGAACGTCTTTGACATGCACGGCGTGGGCGCCGCGGGCGCCGTGCAGCTGCGCCAGCCCAAGCTCGCGCGCAGCAAGCTAAATAAGGTGGTGGCCGCTGTTGGTTTCCCAGCCAGCGAACCACGGTACGCCGAGAGACTTCAAGCCCAGCAGATGCGCGGTAAACGTCCGGCGAACGGCATCTTGACGCTCGCCGACGGCGGCGGAAGATATCAGGCCGAACGCATACCCTGCGTTGGGTCGAGAGCATTGGTTCGCTGTTGGGCCAAGCGGAAGTTTGGTTGACCCACAACATCGACCGGCAGCTTCGAGATAAATCGGTTTTTCGCAGTGAACGCAGCCGAAGTCAGCTGTAAGCGCGACCTGACATTCGACGACCGTAGTCGACCGGCTGCGGTCAGTCTGGGGCAGCCGTTCATCAGGCCGAGTCGAGCACCCGCTCTTGGCCGACAGCAGGCACCCGACAACCGTGCCGCGACGCGCAGGTCGACCCGGGACACTCTGCCCGTCCGTGTTGCTCGCCGCCTTGCTTCCGCGCCTGCGCCCTTGTCAAGCCAACCGCCCATGCAGTGCGATCATCATCTTGCCCAGCCGCGTCTCGATGCTGCCGTTTGCCGGCAGCGCAACGACCACCTTTCCCCTCAAGGCGCCTTGAAATACTCCGACACCACCTTCCACCGCGTGTCCTGCAACTGCGACAAACGCGACACATCGCTGCCCAAATGCTTGGTTGGCGAAAACGTGCCGGGCGCGCTGCCGAACATGTCGGTCGGGAAGCTGGTTGCGTCCATCGCCTTGATGAAGGTGTCGGTCGACAAGCCGGCGCCCGCTTTGCCGGCGGCCACGGCGAAGGCGTCGATGGCGTTGTAGCCGTAGACCGAGAACACGGTCGGGTCTTCGCTGAACTTGGTCTTGTACTTCGCGGCCCAGAACGCAATCGCTTTCGAGGCATCGTCGAGGTACGGGTTGGCGACGGTCATCGTCGCGTAGAGGCCGTCCATCGGCTTGCCGCCGAGCTTGTGGATCAGGTCGGTGTAGCTCGCACTCGAGCCGAGAAAGATCGGCGCGAAGCCGGTCTTGCGGCTCTCGGCGATGGCGCCGATGGTCTCGCGGATGATGGTGCCGAGCACGACGAAATCGCAGCCCGCGGCCTTCATGCGCGCCACTTGCGAAGAGAAGTCGGTCGCGCCGCGCTTGTAGCTCGTCTTCTCGACGAACTCCATGCCCATGCTCTTCAATCCGGCCTCGGCGCCGCGCAGCACTTCGAGGCCGAATTCGTCGTCCTGGTGCATCGTGCAAACCTTCTTGGCGCCCTTCTCTTTCACGAGTTTGGGCACCGCACCGCGCATCTGCTCGAAGTAGGTCGACGCGAACGCATACTTGAGCCGGTTGAACGGGTCATACATCTCGCGCGCCGCGGTGACCGGGAAAAAGTTGATCACGTTCTTCTCGAATTGCACCGGCATCGCCGCGTTGTTTTGCGCGGTGCCGATGTGGCCGACCATGATGAAAATCTTGTCCTGGTTGACGAGCTTTTGTGCCGCCAGCACCGCCTTCTTCGGGTCGTAGGCCGAGTCTTCGACGATGAGCCTGAGCTTGCGCCCGTTGACGCCGCCCTGCTCGTTGATCTCGTCCACGCGCAGCATCATGCCGGCGCGCACCTGCTTGCCGAAACCTGCGATCGGGCCCGACAAATCCTGGATCGAGCCGACGACAATTTCGTCTTTGCTGACGCCTTGCGGCGGCACTTTCGATTGCGCATGCGCATAGCCCGTGATCAACGTCAGTACGGCGAGCACGGCGGTCACGAGGTTGAGGGCGGTCTTCATCGTTTGTCTCCTTGGGTGAGTGCGTGGGGAACCGTCACTTGATCAGCCGTACATCGCCTCGATGCGGGCCTCGTATTTCTTCTCGACGAGCTTGCGCTTCAACTTCATCGTCGGCGTGAGTTCATCGTCTTCGGCGGTCAACTGCGTGTCGAGCAGCCAAAACTTCTTGATCTGCTCGACCCGCGCGAACTTCTTGTTGACGCGCTCGACCTCGCCCTGGATCAACTGCTGCACCTCGGCGCTCAGCGTCAGGCTGGTGTAGTTGCTGAACGGGATGTCGCGGTCCTGCGCGTACTTCTCGACGTTCTCCTGGTCGATCATCACGATCACCGTGAGGTACGGCCGCTTGTCGCCGACGACCACCGCATCGGTGATGTACGGCGAGAACTTCAGGTCGTTCTCGAGCTCGCTCGGCGTGACGTTCTTGCCGCCGGCGGTGATGATGATGTCCTTCATGCGGTCGGTGATGCGGTAGTAGCCGTCAGAATCGACTGCGCCCACGTCACCGGTGCGCAGCCAGCCGTGGGCATCGATGGTCTCGGCGGTCTTCTCGGGCAAGTTCAGGTAGCCCATGAAAACGTTGGCGCCGCGCACCATCAGCTCGCCGGTGGCAGCATCGAGCTTCACTTCGTTGAACGGGCATGCCGGGCCGATCATGCCGGGCTTGATGCGAGTGGCCGGCGTGTAGGTCGAGGCGCCGCAGGTCTCGGTCATGCCCCAGACCTCGACCATCGGCACACCGAGCGCGAGGTACCACTTGACCAGGTCGGGCGAGATCGGCGCCGCGCCGGTCACGCAAAAGCGCGCGCGGTGAATGCCGATCAGTTTGCGCACGTTGTTGAGTGCGAGCAGGCGGGCGAGCGTGAACTGCAGCTTCAGCCAAGCACCGACCGGCTCGCCCGCGAGCACTCTATCGGCGATGCGCGTGCCGACGCCGATGCTCCACGCATAGGCGAGTTGCTGCACCCTGCCCGATTCGCGCAGCGCGATCATCACGCCGGAGTAAAACTTTTCCCAAATGCGCGGCACGGCGGTGAACACGGTCGGCGCGATCTCGCGCACGTTCTCGGGCACGGTCTCGGGGTTCTCGACGAAGTTGAGTTTCGAGCCGGTGTAGAGCGCGAAATACTCGCCGCCCATGCGCTCGGCGATGTGGCACAGCGGCAAGAAGCACATGCGCTCGTCGGACTCGTCTTGCGCGACGATGCGGTTGTAGCCGCGCACGGTGTGAACCAGGCCGCGGTGCGAGTGCATCGCGCCTTTGGGCTTGCCGGTGGTGCCGGAGGTGTAGACCAGGATCGCGAGGTCTTCAGGGCGGCACGCGGCCACGCGGGCGTCGAGCTCGTTCGGGTCGGTTTGCGCATGGCTTCGGCCGAGTTTTCGCAGTGCGGCGAGATCGATCACACCGGGGTCGGTGAAGTCGCGCAGGCCCTTCGGATCGAATACGACGATCTTGCGCAGCAGCGGCAGCCTCGCGCGAACTTCGAGCGCCTTGTCGAGTTGCTCTTCGTCTTCGACGAACAGCACGCGGGTGCGCGAGTCTTCGCAAAGGTAGTGCACTTGCGAAGCCGCATCGGTCGGGTAGATGCCGTTCGAGACGCCGCCGCAGCTCAGCACCGCCAGATCGGCGAGCACCCATTCGACGACCGTGTTCGAGGCGATCGAGGCGCAGTCACCGGCATCGAAGCCGAGCGCGAGCAGGCCGTCGCCGATTTCGCGCACGGCGCGGGCGGTATCGATCCAGGTCCACTCGCGCCAGATGCCGAGCTTCTTCTGGCGCATGAAGACCTGGCCGGTGCGCTGCGCGGCCGCGTTGCGAAACAGGGCCGACATCGTTTCGCCCTCGACGACGATGTCTTCGCGCGGCTTCAAATGACCGAGATTCCAGAGGTTGCTCATCTGTTTTTCGCCAATGAGTTCAGCGCCAGGTTTTCTTCTTCTTCCAGCGCCGCTCGCCGCGCACGCCGGCATCCTTCATGCCGAGGTAGAACTCCTTGATGTCGTCCTTCTCGCGCAGCTTGTCGCAGCTGTCTTCCATCACGATGCGGCCGTTCTCGAGCACGTAGCCGAAGTCGGCCACGTTGAGTGCCATGTTCGCGTTCTGCTCGACCAGCAAAATGGTCGTGCCGCGCTCGCGGTTGATGCGGATCACGATCTCGAAAATTTCGCGTGTGAGCCGCGGTGAGAGGCCGAGGCTGGGCTCGTCGAGCAGCATCAAGTCAGGCGCGGCCATCAGCGCGCGCGAGATCGCGAGCATCTGCTGCTGGCCACCCGAGAGCAGCCCGGCGTCTTGCGCGGCACGCTCGCGCAAGATCGGAAAATAGTTGTAGACGACTTCGATGTCACGCGCAACAAAGTCGCGGTCCCGCCGCGTGTAGGCGCCCATCATCAGGTTGTCGTGGATCGACAGCAGCGGGAACACCTCGCGGCCCTCGGGCACGTGGCTCAGGCCACGCTGCACGATCAGCGCCGGGTCGCGCGCGGTGATGTCTTCGCCCTTGAACGCGACGCTGCCCTTGCGCGGGTCGATGATGCCGGAGATGGTCTTCAGGATCGTCGACTTGCCGGCGCCGTTCGAGCCCAGCACGGTCGCGATCTGCCCGCGCTGCACCTGCAGGCTGACGCCGCGGATGGCGCGGATCGGGCCGTAGGCGCTCTCGACGTTGAGCAGCTTCAGGATCGGCTCATCGGCGCTCATGCCGCGACCCGCCGCAAGCTCGCCACGTCATCCGCCGAGCCGAGGTACGCCTCGATCACGCCCGGGTGCCGCTGCACTTCGGCGGGTGTGCCGAGTGCGAGCACCTCGCCCTGGTTCATCGCGAGCACGCGGTCGGAGACCTTCGAGACGAGCGCCATGTCGTGCTCGACCATCAGCACCGTGATGCCGAGCTCGTTGCGAATGTCGTCGATCCAGAACGCCATGTCGTCGGTCTCTTCGACGTTCAGGCCCGACGAGGGCTCGTCGAGCAGCAGCAGCTTCGGCTCGGTGCACAGCGCGCGCGCGAGCTCGACCACTTTGCGCACGCCGTACGGCAGCCCGGCAACGAGCGATTCGCGGTGGTGCTGCAGATCGAGCAGGTCGATCACCTGCTCGACCTTCTCGCGCGCGGCGATCTCGGCCGCGCGGGTCTTGCGCGTGAACAGCAGCTCGCCCCAGAGGTTGGTCTGGCGGTGCGTGTGGCGGCCGATCAGCAGGTTCTGCAGCACGTTCGCATGCTCGAACAGCTCGATGTTCTGGAAGGTGCGCGCGATGCCGAGCTTCGCGATGTCGTGCGGCGCGTACTGTGCGAGCAGCATGCCCTCGAACGCGATCGCGCCGGTCGTCGGTGTGTACAGGCGCGAGATCAGGTTGAACACCGTCGTCTTGCCCGCGCCGTTCGGGCCGATCAGCGTGAACACCTCGCCGCGCTTCACGTCGAAGCTGACCTTGTTGACCGCGAGCACGCCGCCGAAGCGCACGCTCAGGTCTTTGGCCGAAAGCAGGATGTCGGAACTCGTCATTTCAGCCGGTCCGACTTGAGGTAGCTCTTCTGCCGCTGGAACATGCCCTTGCGGTAGAACGGAAAAATCTGCAGGTAGGTGCGCAGCTTCAGCCAGCGGCCGTAGAGCCCGAGCGGCTCGAACAACACGAAGCCGATCAGCACGAGGCCGTAGACGAGGCCCTGCAGCCCGGGCGCCTGGCCGATCGTCGCGGGCAGATAGTCTTTCGTCAGGTTGATGATCTGCGGCATCGTGATCAGGAAGATCGCGCCGAGGAACGCGCCGTGGATCGAGCCGATGCCGCCGATCACGATCATCAGCACCAAGTCGACCGACTGCAGGATGTTGAACTGATCGGGCGAAATGAACTTCAGCTTGTGCGCGTACAGCGCGCCGCCGATGCCCGCGAGCGCTGCCGAGATCGCGAACGACAGCGTTTTGTAGCGCGCGAGGTGAATGCCCATGCTCTGTGCCGACACCTCCGAATCGCGGATCGCGACGAACGCGCGGCCGGTCGGCGAGCGCAACAGGTTGAGCACGCCGAGCGTGGCGATCACGGTGACAACGAGGCAGGCGAAGTAGAACGACACGTCGGTGTCGAGCACGAGCCCGAACACGTCGGGCGCCTTGATGTGGATGCCGGCATTGCCGCCGGTCACGCGCTCCCAGCGCGCGAAAACTTCTTCGACGATGAAGCCGAACGCGAGCGTCGCGATCGCGAGGTAGATGCCCTTCACGCGCAGCGCCGGCAGCCCGACGACCATGCCGACCGCCGCCGAGATCAGCCCGGCCAGCACGAGCGCGATCGGCGCCGGCACGCCCGCATTCGTCAGCGCGGCCTGCGTGTAGGCACCGACGCCAAGAAACGCGGCGTGGCCGAGCGAAAACAGACCTGTGAAGCCCGAGAGCAGCATCAAACCGAGGCCGACGACGGCGTAGATGAGCACGAAGGTGAGTTGGGCGAGCCAGTATTCCGAGAAGACCCATGGCGCGGCGAACATCGCGAGCATCAACGCCGAGTACCAGAAGACATGGCCGCCGTGCTTGGCGAGCTTGATGTCTTGCGCGTAGTCGGTTTTGAAGATGAAACGCATGGGTTATGGGTTTGTGGCGCGGCTGGTCGCTTGGCGGGCGTGTGGCGGGGCGGCAAAGGCGCGTTCGGGCCGGGCGCGTCGCTTCGCCTCGGCGGTCGCCGCTGCGCGACGACTGCTCTGCGGTGCTCGGGCGCGCGGCCCGTCGCTGAACTCGCGGCGTTCGCTGCGCTCTCTCTGCTCAAACAAACGCGACGAGTCAGATGACGAAGCGCGCTGCGCGCGCAGCCGTCATCACCCCCCATTTCGCCGACCTCGACACCGAGGAGCTCGACACCCTCGCGGCCGAACTGCTCAAACTCATGCCCGTCTCCGCGGCGCTGTATCCCGCCGACGCGGTCACCGAGGAGGGCCTCGAGGCGCGCATCAGCGAACTCGTGCGTGAGGCTGTGCTCGAGGGCGTGGAAGATGAACTGCCGCACTCGATCGCAGTGACCATCGACGACATGATCGAGCGCGATGACAAGGATCTGGTAGAGATCTACGCCAATCTCTTCGTCGAGCGCGACAGCCAGAAGGGCATCATCATCGGCCATCAGGGATCGAGACTCGCGGATGTCGGCGCGCGGGCACGAGCCCAGATCGAGCCGCTCGTCGGCAAGCAGGTATTCCTGTCCATTCGCGTGAAGGTGGCCAAGGACTGGCAGCGCGACCCGAAACAGCTCGGGCGACTCGGATTCTGAGCGCTCGGCCGTCGAGGCCGCGGCAGGCTACACCTCGAGGATGATTTCCCGCCGGAGCGCCTCGGAGGTCGCACGATCCGCCTACGGTTGAGGGATGTTTCGCACGCTCCGCCGCTACCAGGTCGCCACCGACCTGTCGATTGCTGCCGTATTCCTCCTCGTGCAGTTCGCGAGTCAATTCACGACGAGGACCGGCTACGTCTCCGCGCTTCTTCTCCTCATCTTCTCCGCAGCTTTGGCTCTTCGGCGGCTGAGTCCGGGTCTCGCGCTCGGTGGAGCCTGGCTCGGTGCCATCCTGCAAATAGCCTCCGCGCTCGAAGCGCCGCAGCCATTCGACCTGGCCGTGCTTGCGATCCTCTTCGCCGCGGCCTCCTATGGAGGTTCCGTCCTGCGCTGGATCGGACTCGCGTCCGCGATCCTCGGCTCGTTTATCGCAACGTTCTACCTGGTGTTCTTCAACGCGGGACGCAATCCTCTCGGTGTCAACCTGTCCAGCCTGCCGTCGATGCTGTCGAGCGGGGTGCTTCTTCTCTTCGGCTGCCTCGCCACCCTCGGGCTGTCGTGGACCCTTGGTCTCCTTGCCCGGGCGGTGCGCCGATCCCGGCAGAGTCGCGAGGCCCAGGTAGTCGCCGAACGGGATGTCATCGTCGAGCAGGAGCGCAACCGTATCGCCCGGGACATGCACGATGTTGTCGCGCATTCGCTCGCGGTGGTGATCGCGCAGGCGGATGGGGCGCGATACGCCCGGCAATCCGATCCGGACACGGTGGATGTGGCGCTGACGACCATCTCGACGACCGCACGGGAAGCGCTCGGCGACGTGCGCATCCTTCTGGGGCAGCTGCGGCACACCCAGGGTGAGACTCCGCAGCCCATGCTCGCCGATCTCGACGCTTTGGTCGATCAGCTGCGCAGCTCGGGTCTCTCAGTGAGCCGGGAGACCGTCGGCGAGGATCGACCGCTCGGCACCGCTCAGCAGCTCGCGGTCTACCGGATCACCCAGGAGGCTCTCACGAATGCCCTGCGTCATGGCGATACCGAGCAGGAGGTGCGGCTTATCTTTTCGTGGAATATCGACACCCTCCGCCTCGTCATTTCGAGTGCAATCAGCGTTTCGCTGGGCGCGGAAGATGCCAACCCTGGCGGCCACGGCCTCGCGGGAATGCGTGAGCGGACGGTACTGGTCGGCGGCACTTTCTCCGCCGGGGTCGACGACGGGCGGTGGATCGTCACCGCAATGATTCCCCTGAGCCTCGAGGAGGTCGCGTGATGAGCGCGATCCGCGTCGGGCTCGTCGATGACCAGTCCCTCTTTCGCGCCGGCGTGCGCATGCTTGTCAATTCTCAGGCCGATCTCGAGGTCGTGGGAGAGGCCGGCAACGGCATCGAGGCCGTGGCGATGGCCGCCGAAGCCCGCCCCGATGTGATCCTGATGGACATCCGGATGCCGGTGATGGACGGCATCGCCGCCACCATTGAGGTGCTCAAGCGAGCAGATGCCTTCGGCGGCAGTCCTCCCCGCATTATCGTGCTCACCACCTTCGATCTCGATGAAGCGGCGACGCGCGCGATCCGAGGGGGAGCGAGCGGATTCGTGCTGAAGGACGCCGACCCCGAGTTTCTGCTCGCGGCGATTAGAACGGTGCACGCGGGAAATGCCGTGATCGCGGCATCCGCCACCCGGGAGCTGTTCGAGCACTTCGCACCCGCAGGTGCTCGCCCGGTGGCCCCGGCGGTCTTCCACCAGCTGACCGCACGGGAACGGGACATCTTCCAACTCGCCGCACGGGGACTCAGCAATGCCGAAATCGCGTCGGGGGAGTACCTGAGTGAGGCGACCGTGAAGACGCACATCAGCCGCATCCTTGGCAAACTCAGTCTGCGCGACCGGGTTCAGCTCGTGGTCTTCGCCTTCGAGAACGGGTTGAACACCTGACTGCGCAGTGGCGAGATCATCCGCTCGATGTACAGCGGTCGAGACCTGCGCCCGATGCTCTCACCGGGCAGCGAAACTAGCGTCGAAGTATGTCATTCCCCCATTCCGAAGCAGGGCTCGTAGCCCGGGTCTCCCACCTCACCAAGTCCTACGGATCGGCCTCCAACACGGTCACCGCGCTCGACGATGTCTCCATCGGCATCCGCTCTGGCGAATTCACCGCCATCATGGGTCCGAGTGGATCGGGTAAATCCACGCTCATGCACATCATGGCCGGACTCGACACGGCAACGTCAGGTGCGGTGTGGCTCGGAGAAACCGAGATCACCGATCTGCCGGATGCAGCGCTCACCGTTATCAGAAGGCGTCGGGTCGGTTTCGTGTTCCAGTCTTTCTCCCTCGTGCCGACGCTCGACGTGCGCGGGAACATCCTGCTCCCGTTTGAACTCGACGGACGCCGCCTTACCCGCGACGAGTCGGCCTGGATCGACACATTGATCGACTCGCTCGGCCTCGGCGACCGCCTGAAGCACCGTCCGCACGAGCTCTCGGGTGGCCAGCAGCAGCGCGTAGCCATCGCTCGTGCGCTCGGCACCCGACCCGACCTGGTCTTCGCCGACGAGCCAACGGGCAACCTCGACTCCCGCACCGGGCGCGAGGTGCTCTCCCTACTCGCGGCAGCGACGACCGAATATGGGCAGACCATCGCGATGGTCACCCATGACCCGATCGCGGCGAGCTATGCCGATCGCATCCTCTTCCTCGCCGATGGCCGTGTCGTCGACGATCGTGCCCGGTCCTCCGCCGAAGATATCTCGCGCTTCATGCTCTCGATGGAGAAGGCCGCATGAGGCGCCCGCTTGCCGAGCACATTCCGAGCGTTCTGGTGGCCACTCTCAGCGCAGCCTTCGGGGTCTGTCTGCTCGAGACGACGGGTGTACTAGCGCAGGTGATCTCAGCAGACCGCGTCACGGGTTCCCGCGACATCGTCGCCGTGTTCCTACAGATCGTGGCATCGGCTTTCATCGTGATCGCGGTGTATGTCGGCGCGATCGTGACCACCAATACCTTCGCGACGATCATCGCCGGTCGCACCCGAACGATCGCGCTCTACCGCCTGATCGGCTCGAGCGCGGCAGCCCAGCGGCGGGCGGTCGCTCGGGAGGGCCTGGCCGTTGGAGCGGTCGGATCCCTGCTCGGCGCTCTCATCGGCACCGGCACCACTGTCGCGCTCATCAGCGTGTCCGTCGCGACCGGGCTCATGCCGACGGCGAACTACCGCTTCATCGAGCCGGTGATCGCACTGCCGATCGTCGCGGTGATGCTGACGACCTGGCTCGCGTCGTGGATCGGCTCACGGCGCGTGCTGCACGTCTCTCCGATACAGGCGACGGGAGGAGCGGTAGAAAAGTCACTCGATGAGGCGGCCGGCAATCGTGGTCGCAACGTCGTCGCCGTCGTGTTCTTCGCGTTCGGCGGCGCTCTACTCGTGCTCGGCATGATCATCGGCATGGTGAACCCCGTCGGAGTGCTCGTCGGCGTGGTCGGCGGACTGTTCTCCTTCACCGGGGTCGTGCTCGGGTCGCAACTGGTGATGCCGGTTGCGCTGAGACTCACCGGGCGGATGTTCGGACGCAGCGCCCCGGCACGGCTCGCCGCGGAGAACGCGGTGCGCTATCCCGAGCGCAGTTCACGCACCACGATCGGACTGGTCATCGGCATCACTCTTGTCACGATGTTTGCGGTCTGTGTCGAGACCTACCAGGTGATCATCCGGGAAGCCCAGAAGACCAACCCCGAGGTGTACCAGGGGGTTGACCAGATGCTGGGGGTCACCGTGGTCGTGTTCTCAGTGCTCATGGGGTTCAGCGCGCTCATCGCCGCCGTCGGCATGGTGAATAACATCTCACTGAGCGTCTTGCAACGCACGCGGGAACTCGGCCTTCTCCGGGCGCTCGGCTTCACCGCTCGGCAGGTGCGGGAGATGATCCTCGCCGAGAGCGCCCAATTAACGATCGCGGCCACGCTCGTCGGGCTCGTACTCGGCACTTTCTACGGGTGGGCCGGTGCCCAGTCACTGCTCGGATCGATCACCGGGTCACCCGGGCTCGTGTTCCCCGCGATGCCGGTGGGACTACTCGCGATCCTGGCGGGGGCGGCCGCGGTGCTCACGCTCGTGGCATCCGTCGCACCATCGCGCCGGGCCACCCGCGTCGTGCCGGTCGCGGCCCTCGCGGTGGAATAGCATGACATCGTCGGCAGCGGTCACAGCATTCGACCAGCTAACCGCAGGACTTCCCTGAAGGGTCTCACAGTTAGACCGTCAGGCCCGTTTCCGCGCCCGGTCACGTGCTCATAATGAGTGTGCGCAATTGTTGCGTCTGTGTGAGGGGAACCCGATGTCGCATCAACTGTTCGACCTTCGTCTTGAGACAGGGCCATTCCCGATCATCGTGTACGCACTTGCCGCCGTCATCCTGGTGGTGCTTGCGACCCGTCGTCCCGTGCGTCGCTGGCTGCCCATCCAGTTGCTCGGTGCACTCGCTGGCGCGGGCGTCGGCCTCATTCTTGCGTGGCTGGTGAGTGATGTCTGGAACAGCTTCGGGGTGGCGCTTACCCTGATCACCCGGATGTGGTTCGCTCTCGGAGTCGGCGGCATCGGCTTCGCCATCGCCGGCCTCTGGCGGGCCCGCGCCTGGCGAGTGGTCGTCGGCAGCGCGTCCGTCATAATCTTCGCCTTCGCGGGGGCGATCGGGGTGAATGTGGATGTCGCGGAGTTCCCGACACTCGGCTCGGCTCTTGGGGTTAATGCCATTGGCAAGCTCGCCCTACCCGCGGCTCAGTCGACACCCACGAGTACGATTCCCGAGTCCCTTGCACAGAGCTGGCACGCTCCGGCTGACCTGCCCAAAGTGGGAACGGTCGGCTACGTCACCATCCCCGGGACGGTGTCTCACTTCGCCGCCCGCAGCGCCGTGGTCTATCTGCCGCCCGCGGCTCTCGTGGCAGGCGCCCCGCGCCTCCCCATGCTCGAGTTACTTTCGGGTCAGCCCGGGGGGCCGTCAAATCTCATCACCTCTGGTGCCATGGCGTCGATTCTCGATCAGTTCGCAGCGGCACACCACGGGCTAGCCCCGATCGTGGTTGTCCCCGATCAACTCGGATCTCCCCAGCTCAATCCGATGTGCGTCGATTCGGTTCTCGGTAATTCCGCGACATACCTCACTGTGGATGTCACTAACTGGATCACTCACCACCTGCACGTACTACCGAGCGGAGCCAACTGGGCCATCGGCGGCTTCTCGCAGGGTGGTACGTGCTCGATCCAGCTCGGCACGAAGTATCGCGGGCTTTTTGGCAGCATCCTGGACATCGCAGGCGAGCTCGCACCGCACCACGGCTCGATTCCGGCCACGATTGCCAGTGCGTTCGGCGGATCGGCTGCGCAGTACCACGCCGCCACGCCGCTGTCTTTACTTGCCTCGGGCGCGCCGTGGACGGACACCCTGGGGATTTTCGTGATCGGTCAAAATGATGCTCGGTTCGGCGTGGCATCCTCCGCTGTCTCAAAAGCCGCAGAGGCTGCCGGGATGACGATGCATCATTTGGTCTCGCCGGGCACCGCGCATGATTGGAAGACGGTGCAGTTTGGGATCCGGACAGCGATGCCTCTGCTGGGCGATCGCTGGGGACTGTAGTGGCGCGATGGATCGCCAAGCGGCGAGCCAGCCTTGCGCTCGCGGCTCTCATGTTGACGCTTGCGTTCGTGACAGGATCACTGCTGCATGGGCCGCGATTGACGCTGAGGCCGAAGTTGGGGACGGGGCTCGATGCCTTCCTCGATACTCATAACTACCTGTCTCCCATTACCTCCGTTTTCTTCGCGTCGGGCCCCCTCGAACTGCTCCTCGCGGTAGCGGCACTCGTCGTGCTCGTCGGAGCGGCCGAGAGGTTGATGGGCTGGTGGCGCACGCTGTTGGCGTTCGTCGTCACCGCCTATGTGGGTGCGGGGGTCGGCATGCTGCTCCAGGCTGCGGGGCTGCTCGCTCGCGAGATCTGGGCGGTGCGGATCCAAGAGGTGGTCATCTTCGACCCGTTCACCGCGATCTCGGGAACGCTCCTGACGGCAAGCGCCTTCGCCGGGCCACTGTGGCGTCGCCGCGTTCGCCTGCTGGGGTTCGCCGCGCTCAGCATCGTATTCCTGTATTCCGGGCAGCCCTCCGACCTGTTCCGGATCATCGCCGCCGTTGCGGGACTCCTGCTCGGCATGCTGCTTGCGCACACTCGGCCCTCTGCCCGGTGGGCGAGGAGCTCACACTACGAGGCACGAAGCCTCACCGCCGTGTTGCTCATGATCACCGCGGCCGGCCCATTCGTCAGCATCTTCACTCCGGCGAGCTACGGTCCGCTTCATCCGCTCGGCATGCTGTTTCGCGACCAGTTGCCCCGCATGCAAACGGTCATGCATCACTGCCTCGGACACGTCACGTCACCCGGATGCCGCCTCCAGCTCGATCTCGCGAGCATCAACGGCCCCGGCACGGTGTTGCTCGCGCCCCTGCCGCTCGTGGTGCTGATCGTTGCGGCACTCGGCATGCTGCGAGGGCGTCGGAGCGCTGCTCTGATTGCCATTGCGGTCAACCTGTTCCTCGCCCTCGTCGCGGCGTTCTACTACGGATTCCTCCCGGCATTGGGCAGCTCCGAGGTGATCTCCGATTACGCCTCTGGTGTCGAGTCCGTGGCGCGTATCGCGGTGTCGGTGCTCGTGCCGCTCGCGATCGCGGCGCTCATCGCAGCCAATCTCCATCACTTCACGGTGCGTATCCCTCGTGCCGCCATGGTGCGGTTTATTTTGACCGTCGTTGGCACCTTCGTGGCCCTGTGTGTGCTCTACCTCGGGATCGGATGGCTCGACCGTCTGCAGTTCCGCCCCGCACCCGACATGCTGCAACTCCTGTTCGACCTGCCGGACCGCTTCGTGCCGGTCGGCTTCCTGCGTCTTGAGACGGTGACCTTCATCCCGGTCGCACCGCTTACTCGTGTGCTCTACCAGGGCATTGGACCGGCATTTTGGTTGGTGCTCATCGCGGCGACCGTTCCGCTGTTCTTCTCCGAACGCATCCGCTACAGCTATGCGGAGCGGGATCGGGCCCGCATTCTGTTGCTCGAGGGTGGTGGGTCCATCGGGCACATGGCGCTGTGGGACGGCAACGATTATTGGTTTAGCGCTGACGGTCAGTCGGCGCTGGCGTACCGGGTGGTCTCCGGTGTGGCACTCACCATCGGCGGACCGCTCGGCCGACCCGAATTCGCCGCCGAAGCGGTGCGGCAGTTCTCGGTTTTTTGTGATGACAACGGCTGGACCCCGGTTTTCTACAGCGTCGACAATGTCTTTCATGCGCAATTCCAGTCGATGGGCTGGTCAACAATGGTGGTCGCAGAAGAGACCATCGTGCATCCGGCTACCTTCTCGACCCAGGGTAAAAGCTGGCAGGATGTGCGCTCATCGATCAACCGGGCTGAGCGCCTGGGGGTCCACGCCGTCTGGGGCACCTGGGGCAAGCTCTCCATTGCCCACAGTGCGCAGATCGAGGCGATCTCCGAATCCTGGGTGGCCGATAAGAAGTTGCCAGAGCTCGGGTTCACCCTCGGAGGCATGGACGAACTGCGCGATCCGGATGTCGCGGTACTTCTTGCCATCGGCGAAGACGACGTCGTCGAAGCCGTCACGAGTTGGATGCCCAGCTACCGGGACGGGGAGATCGTGGGCTGGACCCTGGATTTCATGCGGCGCCGTCCCGGCAGCATGAACGGGGTGATGGAGTTCCTCATCGCCTCTGCGGCGCTGATCATGCAACAGCGCGGAATCGAGTTCATGAGCCTCTCGGCCGCTCCGCTCGCACGCCGAGAGTCGACCTCCGAGGAATCCGGCGGCACGGATCGCCTCCTGAACTTCCTCGCGCGCAGCCTCGAGCCGGTCTACGGATTCCAGTCGCTCTTCAACTTCAAGCAGAAATTCAAGCCGGAACTGAAGCCGATGCTCATGGCCTACCCCGATCCGCTTCGCCTTCCGGCCATCGGCGCCGCGCTCGGCCGGGCCTACCTTCCGTCGCTGAGCGTGCCTCAGACGGTGCGGTTCCTGCGGGGTCGGGGATAGCTGATTGCCGGTGCGGGCGGTGCTATCCTCGAAATGTGCTGTTCGGTCTGCTCCTTCTTAGCTGCCGCGACGAGTCCTAACCCAGGCCTCCCTCGTCGCGGAGACTGGTGCTGCAACAGCGCCGTTGGCTGACCATCTCAGACCAAGCGAAAGAGCGAGACAATGAAGAACACACAGTCGGCTTCTGCAATGCCGATCCACAAGTACCGCGCCTACCACGAGACCCTCACCGTGGACTTGCCCGACCGCACCTGGCCGTCCAAGCGCATCACCGTTGCACCGCGCTGGTGCGCTGTCGACCTGCGTGATGGCAACCAGGCCCTCATCGACCCGATGAGCCCCGAGCGCAAACGCATCATGTTCGATCTCCTGGTGCGCATGGGCTACAAGGAGATCGAGGTCGGTTTCCCGTCGGCATCCCAGACGGATTTCGACTTCGTGCGTAGCCTGATCGACGATGACCTGATTCCGGATGACGTCACTATCCAGGTGCTCACCCAGGCCCGCGACGCGCTGATCACCCGTACTTACGAGTCGCTCATCGGAGCAAAGCGGGCCATCGTGCACCTCTACAACTCCACGAGTGTGCTGCAGCGGGACGTCGTGTTTCGCACCGACAAGCAGGGCATTATCAACATCGCCCTCGAGGGCGCCCGGCTGTGCAAGGCTGCCGAATCGATCACTGCCGGCACAGAGATCTTCTACGAGTATTCGCCGGAGAGCTACACCGGCACCGAGCTCGAGTTCGCGCTCGAGGTCTGCAACAGGGTGATCGCGATCTTCGAGCCGACCCCGGAGCGCAAGGTCATCATCAACCTGCCCGCCACCGTGGAGATGGCAACCCCCAATGTGTATGCGGACTCTATCGAGTGGATGTCGCGCCGCCTCGACCAGCGGGAGAACATCATCCTCTCGCTGCATCCGCACAACGACCGTGGTACCGCGGTGGCCGCCGCCGAGCTCGGTTATCTCGCGGGAGCGGACCGCATCGAAGGCTGCCTGTTCGGCAACGGTGAGCGCACCGGTAACGTCGATATCGTCGCGCTCGGAATCAACCTGTTCACGCAGGGAATCGATCCGCAGATCGACTTCAGCGACCTCGACGAGGTCAAGCGCACCGTCGAATACGTGAACCAACTGCCGGTACCCGAGCGTCATCCGTGGGCCGGTGACCTGGTTTACACCGCGTTCAGCGGCTCCCACCAGGATGCGATCAAGAAGGGCTTCGAGGCGATGGCCGCGGATGCTGCCGACAAGGGCGTCACCGTCGATGACCTCGTTTGGGCGGTGCCGTACCTGCCGATCGACCCCAAGGACCTCGGGCGCAGCTACGAGGCCGTGATCCGCGTCAACTCGCAGTCGGGCAAGGGTGGCGTCGCCTACCTGCTCAAAAACGACCATGCTCTCGACCTGCCCCGCAAGCTCCAGATCGAGTTCTCCGGTGTCGTTCAGGCCAAGACGGATGCCGAGGGCGGCGAGGTCACCAGCGCCCAGATCTGGGAGATCTTCCAGGACGAATACCTCCCGGCCGCGTCGGCCGAGGACAAGTGGGGCCAGTTCGAACTTTCCTCCACCCGCACGCAGAGCGACATGTCTGGCACTGTTTCGCTTCACACCGAGTTGCGGGTTGGAGAGCAGTTCGTATCGACCGATACGACCGGCAACGGTCCGATCGCGGCCTTCCTCAACGTGCTGACCGAGCAGGGCGTCGAGGTCAAGCTCTACGACTACGTCGAGCATGCTCTCAGCGGTGGTGGTGATGCCCTGGCTGCGGCCTACGTCGACCTGAATGTGAATGGCGTGCGTCTTTGGGGCGTCGGCATCGATGCGGACATCTCCACCGCATCCCTCAAGGCGGTCGTCTCGGCGGTCAATCGGGCCGTTCGCTCGGAGTCGGGCGATCGGGAGCTGGCCTCGGTGTAGGGCTCGCCGCCGGTGTCTCCGCTGCGCTGGGTGACACCCGCGCCGAAACATGCGGGCGCGGGTGTCACTCGCGGGCGCGCGCGGGGTAGCGGCGCAGAAGCGCGACCAGGCTAGCGGCGCAGAAGCGCGAGCAGGCGCAGGATCTCGAGGTAGAGCCAGACGACGGTGACCATGATGCCGAAGGCGGCGGTCCAGCCGTAGATCCGTGGCGCACCACGCTTCACACCGGTTTGGATGCTGTCGAAGTCGAGCACGAGCGAGTACGCGGCCATGATGATGACCAGGACCCCCAGCACTACCCCGAACGGCAGGCCACCGAGGAAGGGGATCGGGGCGCTCCGCAGTCCGAAGGCGTCGGAATTAGCACCGGTCGCCATGAGGATGAAGTTGATCAGCGAGAAGACGCCGTAACCGACCATCGCGATGAGGAACACCTTGGTGGCCTTCTTCGATGCGCGGATCTTGCCACTGGCGAAGAGGGCGAGTGTCACTCCCACGACCACCAGGGTTCCCAGGACGGCCTGCACGGCGATCCCAGGGAATCGGGATTCGAAGAATACCGTGATCCCGCCGACAAAGATTCCCTCGACTGCGGCGTAGCTGAGTACGAGCGCAGGAGACGGCTTCTTCTTGAAGATATTCACCAGGGCGAGCACGAAGCCGACGAGTGCCGCCGGAAGTGCGAGCACCGGGAAGAACCAGCCGACCGCGGCACCCACGAGCAGGATCACGAAGGAGGTGACGATCTTCACCATCGTGTCTTCGTAGGTCATGCGATCGGTGTCCGAGGGGGTCGCGGAGGGCACGCTGTAGAGGTCGGTGAGCTGGGCCGCCGTCATACCCTCGGTCGACGCCGACCCGGTCGCACCAGCCTGTAGTTTCGCGGCGACGTCGCGATTTGATGAGAATGCAGGGGAACGATTGAATGCCGGATTTGAGGAAGCCATACCTCAGAGTTTACCGGGCGGGGCATCCGAAATGCTGGGGATTCACCCGCTATGGCTCCGCTCTGGGCGTATCGTGACCCGCTTGACCTGCGACTGCGCCAGCACTCGGGCGATCCACGCGGATGCCACGACCACCAGGAGCGAAACGACGACCACGATCGCGCCGTTCCCGTACTGAGGATAAAGCTGGGCCAGGATGAGGCCACTCGCCAGGGGAAGCAGGGTCGCGAGGTAGCTGCGGCCGGGCCGCTGCCGCACAAGCAGCCAGAAGGCGAGGGGAACGACGAGAAGCGCTGCGGCCACGGAGCCGAGAAGCAGCGCACCGACGAGAAGAGCACTGGGCACCGCCACCGCCGCGCGGCGAGCACCCCGTGCCGGCAGGATCGCCCAGCCCGCGATGTGAGCGACGAATCCGATCACGATCAGGTAGTCCGCATAAGCAGATCCGGCCTGGAGTACGAGTGCGCCGCCCAGGATGAGGGCAATCGCGCCGAGATAGCGGGGCCGATAGCGGCCCCAGCGCAGCGGAAGCAGGGAGCTCGGCTCCCGCCAGCCGATGCGTGTCGCCACGCGCTCAGCCCCGCGGGGAGAAGAGGACGATTGCGACGATGATGATCAGCACACTGCCGCCAACAGCCATGACGATGCCGAGTACGAGGGCGACATCCACCCGCTTGTGGGGCAGGGGTTCATCATCGGACGGTGCGTCCGGTCGGATCGCCGCTGGTATCGGTTCGGCTTCTGCGACCGAGTCGGCCTGTGCGCCCGACCCCGGCGTCACGGCACCCTCATCGGTCGGCCCCACCGCCTCCCCGCAGGCGATGCAGAACTTCCAGCCCGGATCGAGCGTGGCTTCACAATTCGCGCATTTCCCCATGGGCACGAGAGTAGCAAGCACATGGGCCGCAGCCCCGGCATCCCGTACCGTTGGCACGTGACTTTCTTGCCTCCCCTCGTCATCGCTCACCGCGGGGCGAGCGGCTACCGTCCCGAGCACACCCGGTCGGCCTATCTGCTCGCCTTCGAGCAGGGAGCGGATGCCGTGGAGCCCGACCTCGTGGCCACGAAGGATCGTGTGCTCGTGATCCGCCACGAAAACGAGATCTCCGGGACGACCGATGTGGGCTCGCTCCCGCAGTTCGCAGACCGTCAAAGAACGAAGGTGATCGATGGGCAGAGCCTCAGCGGCTGGTTCACCGAGGACTTCACCTGGGCGGAGCTCGCCACCCTACGGGCGACCGAGCGGCTTCCCCGGGTGCGTCCCGGCAATACGAAGTTTCCGGCTGAGGGCATCCTGAGACTGGTCGACCTCCTTGAATTGCTCGAAGTGGCCCCTCTGAACGCGCTCGGCGGTCGGATCGGCATGGTTGCCGAGATCAAGCACGCGAGCTATTTCGCATCGATCGGCCTGCCCCTCGACGAACTCTTCGCGGCCGAGTTGGGTGCCGCCGGCTGGAGCGACGACGACCGACTCACGGTCGAATGCTTCGAGGAGACCGCGCTGCAGCAGATCCGCGAGCGGGGGATCCGGGCGCGCTACGTGTTCCTGGTGGACGCCGAGGGCGCCCCGGCCGACCAGGTGGCGAAGTGGGGCACCGCCGCGCGCAGCTACGAGTCCTACCTCACCGTGAAAGGGATGGCGGCCCTCGCCCTGTTTGTGGACGGCATCAGTGTCGACAAGCACATCCTGCAGGCGAGGGATGCCGCGGGCTCAGCGGCCGGCGTCGAGCTAGTCACGTGCGCCCATGCGGCCGGGCTCACCGTCTTCTGCTGGACGCTGCGGGCAGAGAACAGGTTCCTGCCGAAGGCGCTGAGGCTCGGGGCATCCGCGCGTCAGTTCGGCGACTGGATGGCCGAGTTTCTCGAGCTGATGGGCATGGGGGTTGACGGGGTGTTCTCCGACCAGCCCGACCTCGCGATCGAGGCAAGAACAGCCTTGCTCGACACCGCAGGGGAGACGAACTAGTCCGACGGGCAGCCGCCACTCAACCGGAGCCGGCTCGCTAACGGCCGCCGACAGGCTCCGTCAGCAACGCCCGGGCCGCGAGCCCGATCACTGCGCTGTAGGTGGGGTATGCGAACTTCACGTTCGCGAGGGTGGCGACATCGATGCCGGCGGCCATGGCGGTGGTCACCGACTGCACCACCTCGATCGCGTTCTCTCCGACGGCGTGAGCGCCAAGGATCAACTCGCGTCGACGATCGGCGATGAGCATGAGGAAGCCGCGCTCGCGATCGTCGATCACGGCCCGGTCGAGGGTGGAGTAGTCGACCCGGGCGACGACGCACTGGGGATCGCGCTCGCGGGCCTGTGCTTCGGTGAGCCCGACACCGGCATAGTCCGGATCGGTGAAGCCACCGGCGGGTAGCAGCAGATGGGGAGTGCGGCGGTTCGCATCGAGCACTGCATTCTCTGCGGCCGCCTCCCCTTCGAAGTGCGCGGCCTGCACGAGCATGTCGGTTCCGTTCGCGTCGCCCACAGCGAAGATATGCGGTACGACGGTACGAAAATACTGGTTCACCGGGATCGCCGACCGGGCCGGTGTGATCCCTGCGTTTTCGAGGCCGAGGTCGTCGACATCCGCTGGCCAGCCGGTCGCCATGATCACGGCATCGAAGGAGCCGGATGCCTCGACACCAGCCTCCCGCCAGCGAAGCGTGATCGACCCGTCGTCGGCGCGCGAGAGGCCGTCGACCCCATCCACGCCGGTGCGCACGGTTACCCCCTGTTGCACGAAGGCCTCGCTCACCGCCTCGCCGATGGCCGCATCCGAGGCCATGAGAAGGCGCGGCGCGACATCCAACACGGTGACTGCGCTGCCGAAGGAGCTGAACACCGTCACGAGCTGCGCGCCGGTGTTGCCGGCGCCGATCACGGCGAGACGAGCGGGTAGCTCTGGCAGGGACAGCACGTCTTCCGGCACGGTCGCGAGCTCGGCCCCCGGGATGGGAAGGCGCCGCGAGTGCC
>ENA-OFCI01000117-OFCI01000117.1-metagenomes-genome-assembly--contig:-NODE-117-length-50779-cov-4.030282_pt1 | contig 50779 bp, 43 predicted proteins | sample MGYA00153391_OFCI01 | MGnify analysis MGYA00153391
AACCGGTTTGAAGCGGCTGTGAAACCGATTTGCGGGCAATAACGCCGGGCGCTACCTTCTCAATAATGTCTGTCATCTTGGCGTTGATCGGGCCTTTGCCGTCAATCGGCTGACCCAATGCATTAACCACACGACCTTTGAGTTCAGGGCCGACGGGCACGTCCAGAATGCGGCCCGTACATTTGACAGTATCACCTTCAGAAATATGCTGATATTCACCTAACACCACCGCGCCGACCGAGTCGCGCTCAAGGTTCAGCGCGAGGCCGAAAGTGCCGCCAGGGAATTCCAGCATTTCACCCTGCATGGCGTCAGCCAAGCCGTGCACGCGACAAATACCATCGGTCACTGAGATAACGGTACCTTCGGAACGCTTTTCGGCGGCCGTAGGCATAGCTTGAATTTTTGACTTAATCAGTTCGCTGATTTCGGCGGCGTTGATTTGCATTTAAAACTCCGATACTTAAATTCTGAATTTTGTTTTTGCCCAAGTACGTTATTGCACTAGAGATTGAGCCATCTTGTTTAATGTGTCGCGCACCGAGGCATGAACCACATCATCCCCCACCTGCACGCGCGCACCACCGATCAGCGTTTCATCCACCATCACGACCGCTTCAACGCGTTTACCGTATTTTTTCGCCAACGCTTCGACCATGCCTGCTTTGTCCGCATCCGACATCGGGAACGCGCTGGTGATCGTCGCCTTCACCACACCATCATGCTCGCGCTGCAAACGCTCAAAATGCTCAGCAATAAACGGCAGCAATGATGCCTTACCGTTGCCAATCAAAAGTAGCACCGCGTTTGCCAATGGTACAGGCACATTTCCGCCCGCAACACTGCTCATCAGGTTCGCTTTTTCGGTCGAACTCACGTTCGGATTACCGACCAATGAGGCCATTTGCGGGTTCGAGGCAATGACGCCGAACGATTTCAGCTTGGCACCAACTCCCACAACATCATTGCCGTCCACCGCCGAGCGAAAAATCGCCTCGGCATAAGGACGGGCAACGGTAGTCAGCTCAGCCATTACAGTTGCGCCTTCAATTGACTCAGCATGTCCGCGTGCACCTTGGCATCTACTTCGCGCTGTAGGATTTTTTCAGCGCCCGCGATCGCGAGGACAGCCACTTGATCACGAAGCTGTTCTTTTGCTTTTTGCTTTTCCATCTCGATTTGGGCATGCGCCGCCGCAATAATGCGGTCAGCTTCCACCTTGGCTTGCACCTTGGCTTCGTCAATTTGTACTTGTGCCTGTTTGTCGTTCAACGCTTTCATTTCAGTCGCGGCTTGACGCGCCTCTTTCATCATCGCGTCTTTTTGCTTCTGGCCTTCAGCGAGCGCGGCTTTGCCTTTTTCGGCTTCGGCCAAACCTTCGGCGATTTTCTTGTTGCGGGCATCAATGGCCGTCATTAACGGCGGCCAAATGAATTTGTACGCAAATGCAATGAGCAACGCAAACCACACCGCCATCGCAAACAACGTCGCATTGGGCATCATAACGACGACCCTTTCATCAGATCAGTCAAATAAGTGGAAAAAGGAGAATTACTTGATTGCACTGAGCAATGGATTGGCGAATGCAAAGAACATCGCGATACCCACACCAATCAAGAATGCCGCGTCGATCAAACCCGCCAACAAGAACATGAATTTTTGCAACTGTGGAATCAGCTCGGGCTGACGCGCTGCGGATTCCAGGAACTTGGAACCCATGATGCCGATGCCGATACAAGCGCCCAATGCGCCTAGGCCGATAATCATGCCGATGGCGAGGGCCATATTGGATTGAACGAGGGCGATGAACTGTGCCATTTATATTTTCCTTTCGAGGTCGAAAACAATTGCTAGTTTAAGTTACGTTAATTACAAATTATTGAATCAAATCGGGTCAATGATGCTCTTGGGCCATTGCGATGTAGACCACTGATAACACCATAAAAATGAAGGCCTGCAGCAAAATAATCAGAATATGAAATACCGCCCAGCCCCAGCTCAAAATAATTGATCCCGCCGTAAATACACCGCCCAACATGCCGAGCAGGCCCAACAGCATAAATATCAACTCACCCGCATACATATTGCCGAACAACCGCATTCCGAGCGACACCGGCTTGGAAATCAATTCGATGATGTTAATCGCCAAATTAAAAATCCACATCGCCGGGCTTGAACCAAATGGCGCGGTGAATAATTCATGGACAAAGCCACCCACACCCTTGGACTTGAAGCTAAAGAAAATAATCAGAATAAATACCGTGAACGACATCGCGAAAGTGACGCTCAGGTTGGTAGACGGAACGGCTTTCCAGTGCGGCAAGCCCATCGCTTCGGTCGCCTTGGCGACAAAATCGAGCGGGATCAAATCCATCAGGTTCATCATGAACACCAACACAAATATTGTCAGTGCCAATGGGCTCAAAAATTTACGGTCGCCGGGGAATACATCCTTGACGGTGTTGTCAACAAACTCAAGCACCAGCTCGACGAAGCCCTGCAGTCGGCCAGGCACGCCAGCCGTTACACGGCGAGCAACCAGCCAGAAAACACCCAAACCAACCACACCAACAATAATCGACATGACCAGAGAGTCAACATCAATCTGCCAAAAGCCACCTTCACCCACGCTAATGCGCAAATTTTGAAGGTGATGCTCAATGTATTCTGAGGGGGTAATTGATTCGTTGCTGGATGACATAATTCGTTTTATATTTTATTTAGCGAATAATAAAAACTGCAAACCAATGGCCCAATAAAGTTACACCCATCGCCGCCACCAGCCAACCAGCAATAAATCCACCGCTGGCAAGCGCACACCACAACAATATGAGCACGACGATTATTTTTGCCGCTTCTGCCAACATGTGCCGACGCAGCACATTGCCTGCTGAAGTTGCGGAGACTTTAGATTCCCTTGCCAAAGCTGCGTATACAAGGCTGCTCATCAATACCGCAACACCACCTGTGAGCGCTGAGATAAAAGCGATTTGCCCTTCCGCAACACTAGCAACCGCCGCGAATATCAGCGCTAACAATACTTGGAGAAGAATAACCTTTTGGTAAAGCCGTCCCAGAGAATCCCTCAGCATCAAACACCTCAAAAGACTTTAGACCTTGCTTTAACCAACGCCGCTCACAAAGCCCGACGATTATAAGCGCTGAAGCATATTCCAGTCAAACCCTTTTGACGCGGCGCAACATGATTTCAAGTGCGGGTAAGCGCTTGATAGCAAAGCGCTATATTTTACTATTCTGCATATTATTGAGGCGCTTTATACCACAGCATTGCCAATATAAAATCGCGTTATTTAAGCTTGATGCGCTCCAGTATGCCGTCGAGGTGTTCGTAATTCATAAACTTGATCGTTAACGAACCCTTGCCTTTTTTATCTGCCTTAACGGACACATGCGTGCCCAACTTTTCCGCCAGGTCATTTTCCAGTTGACGGGTGTCCACATCAACAGTCATTGTTGTCTTTGATGCTTTAAGCGGTGTGCTTTGGGCTTTAACCAAACGTTCAGCTTCACGTACGCTTAGGCTTTTATGCACAATTTGATGCGCCAATTCGACTTGCCTGGATTTGACGAGCGACAGCAACGCGCGCGCATGGCCCATATCAAGCTTGCCTTCCATGACCATATCCTGCACGGGCTTCGCGAGTTCCAGCAGCCGCAATAAATTTGACACCGCCGTACGCGAGCGGCCCACCGCCTGCGCCGCTTCTTCGTGAGTAAGCTTGAATTCCTCAATTAAGCGCTGAATGCCGGCGGCCTCTTCCATTGCGTTTAAATCTTCACGCTGAATATTTTCGATGAGGCCGATTCCGAGTGCGGCATCATCGGCAATCTCGCGCACCAGCACCGGCACGGTGGCAAGGCCTGCGATTTGCGCGGCACGCCAGCGACGCTCACCAGCGATAATTTCAAATTTGCCGCCAGTAATCTCTCGGGTCAGGATCGGCTGCACAATGCCGCGCTGCCTGATCGACTGGGCCAGCTCTTCAAGTGCGGCTTTATCCATGCGCGTACGCGGTTGATATTTGCCGGGCTTTAAATCGCCAATTGGCAATTCGCGCAATTCGCCAGGTGCCGCCGACTCATCTGATTTACCGCCGCCTAAAAGCGCATCAAGACCACGGCCAAGTGCTTTATTTTTGATCATGCTACCGCTTCCACGTTATCTTCCACATTAACAGGCTCTTTAATTTCAATACCCTGGCGACCAAGCAATTCTCTTGCGAAAGCCATATGGGCGACTGCGCCTTTTGATGTAGGGTCATACAAAATCACGGGCTTGCCGTATGACGGCGCTTCAGCAATGCGGATATTGCGTGGAATAACCGTATCAAAAACTTTATTGCCAAAATGATTTTTTATTTCATCCGAAACCTGATGGGTGAGCGAGGAACGCGGGTCATACATGGTTCGTACCAATGCTTCAATCTCAATCTTGGGATTCAGGTTTGCCTTTACTTTACGCAGCGTGCCAACCAAATCACTCAAGCCTTCCAGCGCGTAGTATTCACATTGCATCGGAATGATGACGGAGTCTGCTGCGGTCAGGGCATTTACGGTCAACATATTGAGCGCAGGCGGGCAATCAATCACCACAAAATCATAATCTTCCACAACGGTCGCAAGCGCTTCTTTTAATCTGAACTCACGATGATCAATATTGATCATTTCAATTTCAGCACCTGCCAACTCGCGGTTTGCGGGCAAAACATCATAGCGACCCGGCGCACGCACACGCGCTTCGACAACGCTATATTCGCCCAACAAAACGCCGTACAGGGTTTTGGCAACACCGTTTTTATCAATGCCGCTCCCGGTTGTCGCGTTACCCTGCGGATCAAGATCAATCAATAAAGCGCGTTGACCGTAATGCGCCAACGTGGCCGAAAGATTAACGGCGACTGAGGTCTTGCCTACTCCCCCTTTTTGATTAGCAACTGCAAATATTTTCATATCCTGCTTTCTTTGATCTTTTCTTCGGTTTGTTCGTCAGCTTGTTCTTTAACTTTTTTAAGAACAATTAAATGTCGTTCTCCTTCTACTTGCGGCACATACAGTTTTATCACCGCACTGACTTGAAAACACATTGTTGAATTTTCAGCCAGACGAGCCATTTCATCATTCGGATAAACGCCCTTCATCGCAAACATCAGGCCATCTTCAGCAACTAAATGTGCAGCATCTTTTACAAAATCCGACAGCTCGGCAAACGCACGGGAAACAACGATATCGAATTTTTCCAATGGTGAAAACTGTTTTACGCGCGCGCACTCCACTTCAGCATTTTTCAAATCCAACTCACAGATGGCCTGTCGGATAAAAACCGTTTTCTTTTGCTGGCTATCAAGCATCGTTATCTGCATATCCGGCCGCGCAATGGCAAGCGGCAAGCCAGGTAATCCGCCGCCGGTTCCAACATCAAGCATCGTTCTTGCCAAACCCACGTGCGGCAACAAGGCAAGGCTGTCAAGGATATGCAAGCCGATCATTCGCACCGGCTCACGCACGGCGGTGAGGTTATAAGTTTTATTCCATTTGTCGAGCAGCGAAACGTACTGCAACAATCTTTGCTGTTGCTCCGCTGATAGCAACCAGCCGGCGCTGTTTAGCCCATTATTGAGTACGGTGGCTAGTGATATTTCAGATTTTATGCTGCCAACAAGATTAGACATGGGGGCTTTTGATACTTTGCTAAACGCCAAACACTTAAAAGCTGGCAGACCCGTAACAAAAACCCGCCTATATGCGCGCCTGGAATGCGCGCTTGGTATAACGAACTTACGCTGATCTTTTTTCTTCCGGACGGGATTTCATGGTTGCCGGCAAACCTGCTGCCACACTCTTCCTTGCATCGCGAAAGCCCCGCTTTACATGCACCAATAGTAATGAAACGGCGGCGGGCGTTATGCCCTGAATTCGCCCGGCTTGGCCAATTGTTTCGGGCCTATGTTGATTGAGTTTTAGTTGCACTTCTTTGGATAAACCCTGCACATGCAAGTAATCAATATCGCTAGGCAAGCGCGTTTCTTCCTGCGCCCGGGTGTACGCAACCTCATCTTGCTGCCGATCAATATAACCTTGATATTTTGCCGCTATTTCAACTTGTTCAGCAACGGCCACATCTTCAACCCTGTCGCCGGCCATTGGCAGCGTCATAAGGCCGTCATAACTCACATTAGGCCTACGCAATAAATCAAAAAGCGAATATTCACGCTCGATCAGCTGCCCCAAGACCCGCATGGAATCTGATTCTCCGAGGATTGCAGGCTGTGCCCAGGCGGCTTTTAATCTGGCGGTTTCGCACTCAACAGCTTCCCGTTTTTGGCTAAAGGCACGCCAACGCGCATCATCAACCAAACCTAAACTGCGACCGATTTCAGTCAAGCGCATATCTGCGTTGTCTTCGCGCAGCTGCAGGCGGTATTCGGCGCGACTGGTGAACATACGGTAGGGCTCGGTGACGCCGCGTGTAATGAGATCATCTACCAGCACGCCCAAATACGCCTCATCACGGCGTGGACACCAGCTCGGCTTTTCCTGGGAATAACGTGCTGCATTAATACCCGCCAACAAACCTTGTGCTGCCGCCTCTTCATAGCCGGTAGTGCCGTTAATTTGGCCCGCAAAAAAGAGCCCGGTAATTGCCTTGGTCTCAAGCGATGATTTGAGTCCACGCGGATCAAAGTAATCGTACTCAATTGCATAGCCGGGTCGCAAAATATGCGCGTTTTCCAATCCAGGAATGGAGCGCACCAGATTGTATTGCACATCAAAGGGTAGTGATGTTGAAATGCCGTTTGGATAAAACTCGTTTGTCGTCAAACCTTCCGGCTCAAGGAAAATCTGATGGCTCGATTTGTCCGCAAAACGGTGAATTTTATCTTCAATGGATGGGCAATAACGCGGACCAATACCTTCAATAACGCCCGTAAACATCGGCGAGCGATCTAGGCCTGCACGGATCGCATCATGAGTTTCGGCATTTGTGTGTGTAATCCAGCAAGAAAGCTGACGCGGATGCATTTCACGCGTGCCCAAGTAGGAAAACACCGGAGCAGGTGCATCTCCAGGCTGTTCCTGCATTTTGGAGAAATCAATGCTACGGCCATCAATACGAGGAGGCGTCCCGGTTTTTAAACGCCCTACTGGTAAATTCAGCTCGCGCAAGCGGACGGCCAAAGTCGCCGCCGGGGGATCGCCCGCACGACCAGCCGCATAATTTTGCAAGCCGACATGAATTTTACCTGCGAGGAATGTCCCCGCGGTTAACACCACCGCATCGGCTGCGAAGCGAAGACCAACTTGCGTGATTGCCCCCGTTACGCGGGGCATGCCGCCGGATTCATCCAGCATTAAATCATCCACTGCTTGCTGGAAAAGCCATAAATTTGGCTGATTTTCTAGCCTGCGCCGAATCGCCGCCCGGTATAACACTCGATCCGCTTGGGCGCGCGTGGCACGCACAGCTGGACCTTTACTGGCGTTGAGAGTACGAAACTGTATGCCCGCCTCATCGGTTGCAATCGCCATTACGCCCCCCAACGCGTCAATCTCTTTGACTAAATGTCCTTTACCAATTCCACCAATGGAGGGATTACAAGACATCTGCCCTAGGGTTTCAATGGCGTGGGTAAGCAAACAGGTTTTGGCGCCAGCCCGGGCAGACGCAAGAGCGGCTTCGGTACCGGCATGGCCGCCGCCGATCACAATGACATCAAAACGAGTTGGAAAGTCCATGATTTTGCTGGGAAAACTACTAAATTTTATTCCGGACAATGATTCTAAGCGATTGATGGGGAAAAGGCTATGCTTAGCCCGAACTTCAGGCGCTCAATCGTGAGCCGATTGCAACTTTAAGTCCTAAAGACACGCCGCCGTAAGACGAGAATGAAGTTGTTTCACGTGAAACCTGATTCCGAAACTATTTTCCAATACAAAATTTTCCAAAAATTTCCCCTAATAAATCATCCGGTGTAAATTCGCCCGTGATAGAGGCAAGTGCACGTTGAGCCAGCCGCAGCTCCTCCGCAAACAATTCAAATGCCAAACCCGGCAAAGCAGCCCGTTCAAGATGTTGATCCGCTTGGCGTAACGCAAGCAAATGACGTTCGCGCGCCATAAAAACCCCGCCTCCTGCTGGCTGCCAACCTGCGGTTTCAAGGAGCCATTGGCGCACTAAATCAACACCCTCACCAGTCAATGCCGAAATCCTAATGGCGGCATGACGGTCCTCCTGCACGCGTATGGCGGGCTGTCCATAAACATCAATCTTGTTATAAACCCATGCCACAGGCAAAGCTTCAGGCAGCTTTGCCAAAATTTCCGCTTCATGTGGGCCAATCATTTCACCCGCTTCGGCAATCAGCAGCGCCGCGCCGGCTCTTTCGATGGCCGCCCATGTCCTGGCAATGCCCATTTTTTCTATCTCGTCATCAGTTTCCCTTAGCCCTGCCGTATCAATTAAATGAATGGGCACGCCCGCCAATGAAATCGTGGCCCGCACGTAATCGCGCGTAGTGCCCGCAATTGGCGTAACAATCGCAACTTCTTCCCCAGCAAGTTTATTAAGCAGACTGGATTTCCCTACATTGGGACGCCCTATCAGCACCACAGTGAGCCCATCACGAAGCACCGCTCCCTGCTTGGCTTCCAGGCTTAATTTGACCTGAAGGCCGCGCAGATGCTGGAGTTTGGTTTGCTGTGTCGCACGATCTGCAGGATCGATCTCCTCCTCCGGAAAATCAATACAGGCTTCAACATGTGTGCGTAACTCAATCATTAAATCAGTCAGGATATGCACCTTGGCAGAAAACTCTCCCGTCAGTGAGCGAGCTGCCGATTGCGCCGCTTCAACAGAATTCGCCTCTATTAAATCCGCTACACTTTCCGCTTGAGCAAGATCCATCTTGTTATTCAGGAATGCGCGCTCAGTAAACTCGCCGGGTTTAGCAAGCCGACCACCTAATTCAAGGCAGCGCTGCAACAATCGTTGCATTACCGCTTGCCCGCCATGGCCGTGCAACTCCAGCACATCTTCACCCGTATACGAATGAGGCGCGGGAAAGTAAAGCGCAATGCCTTGATCAATGGGGATATTTTGAGCGTCACGAAAAGTAGCTAATGTAGCAACTCGCGGCTCGACCGGTCGACCCAAAACCGCAGCAACTAAAGGCATTAGGTCTTTGCCCGACACCCGCACCACCCCAATGCCGCCACGCCCTGGTGCAGTTGCAATGGCTGCGATCGTTTCACGTGAAACATTTTGAGCAGAAACCTGCGTATCAATCATGATTGAATTTATCACCTCAACATAATAAAAAGGGCCGCCGGTCACATGACTCGGCGGCCCCGATTGCTTGAAACCGTTAAAGCTATCGTTTAGCTAATTTGGGCACAGCCGCAGGGCCAAAAGTTTTATTGATATACCACTGCTGCGCAATGCCCAGAATATTTTGCATCGTCCAATACAACACCAGACCCGATGGAAAGAAAAAAAACATGATCGAAAACACAACCGGCAGCACCATCATCACCTTAGCCTGAACGGGATCAGCTGGCGCAGGGTTGAGCCTGGTCTGAATAAGCATGGACGCGCCCATCAATATAGGCAGCACGTAGAATGGATCGGGGGTAGAAAGGTCCGTGATCCAGCCTATCCAAGGCGTGTTCCTTAATTCCACCGCGCTAAGTAGTACCCAATAAAGCGCAATGAAAAACGGCATTTGAACAACGATCGGCAAACAGCCGCCTAGTGGATTGATTTTCTCGGTCTTGTACATCTCCATCATGGCTTGATTCAATTTCATCTTGTCGTCGCCAAAACGCCCCTTCAACGCTTCAATTTTGGGCGCCATCGTTTTCATGTGGGCCATCGATTTCCCCGCTTTTTGATTCAGTGGGAAAAAAACCAGCTTTAACAAGATCGTGAACAAAATAATCGTCCATCCCCAATTGCCAACCAGATGGTGTATCCACGAAAGCACCAGAAACATCGGATAAGCCAGGATCGTCAACCAACCATAATCCACCACAAGATCCAATCCAGGAGCCAGCGCTTTCAGCTTTTCCTGTTCTTGCGGGCCCACATACAAAGGCATGGTGACGCTGGCGGTTGCGCCATTTGCTAACGCAGCAATTGGCACAATCACACCTGCGCTATATAATTTATCTGTAACTTTTTTAGTAAAAAACTCTCTTTCAACGCCGCCCTGCGGTAGCCAGGCAGAAACAAAGTAATGCTGTACCATCCCCATCCAGCCGTCAGCTGCTTGTTTAACGTAATCTTGTTTATTCTTGTCAATATCGCCAAAATTGATTTTTTGAAATTTCTTAGCTCCTGTATAAACAGCGGGGCCCGTAAAGGTACTAATCCCGGTAAAGGGATTCCCGCCTGCGCTTTCACCTTCTGGCGGATTTCCGTCTCGCAAAAATTGAAAGTAGGCGCGTGGCGCAATGACGACGCCGCTGTCATTTTTAATATCATAACGAACATCGATGACATAGCTTCCACGCTTAAAGGTGTAGGTTTTGCTGACGTGTACGCCTGTCGCGTCTGTATTGGTCAGCGTAACATCCAGCTTCTCGCTACTGCCCAAATCAAAACTATTACCGCTAGCAACCCAGCGTGAAGAATGGTTTGGCATATTAGGCCCGAGCAAACCTGACTGCGCAATAAAGTAAGCGCCAACCTTATCCTGCATAAGTGCAAAAGGATGTTTTGTATCGCCGCGAGCAGCATGCTTTAAAAGCGCTATGTTTCGCACATCGCCGCCTTGCGTATCCAATACAACTGCTAACGTGTCGGTCAGCACCGATATACGCTCGCCAGATGTTGGCAGGCTCGCAATTGGGGCGGTTTGGTCCGCGGTAGCGGCTGCCGTCGCTGCTGGCAGGGTCGCATTGGGCACGCTTGCATCTTTGGCGCCATTGAGTGTCGTCATTGTCGTAGCGGCTTTAACGGGTACGACTGGCGGGTGATTATGTTTTTGCCACGCTTCCCATAAAAACAAACTCGATGCACAAAAAACAATCAAAGCAATAATGCGTTGCGTATCCATATAGGAAAAAACTCAGTAAATAAACATGATTGAATGTTTGCGAAATAATGCAAACGGCCTGTTAATTAGTAACAAAAAAATTATTATTATTTAGCGCTTCAAGGAACCGGATCATAACCGCCATCACACCAAGGATGGCAACGCAACAGCCGCCGGCCAGCCAAATTAGCCCCTTTAATCGCGCCGTATCGTTTTAAAGCCTCTGCCGCGTAGTGTGAACAGGTCGGTGTAAACCGACATTGCGAACCCAGAAATGGGCTTAACAGATATTGATAACCGCGGATCATTGCAAGCAATATGTAGGCTAAGATTGACATATCAATTCATCACTTCAACCTAATGATTGCGGTTGTGGCATGCCCGGGAGTCTACGCACCGCTTCCGCGAACAACCGTTGAAGCTCATATTGGGCCGCTTGCCGCTCAGCAGTACTTTTGGGATTAAGCTTTAATTCAAGTGTAACTAATATATCAACTGCGTTTTGTCGCATTGCGTGCAAACGAAACGCTTCTCGAATCCATCTTTTAACTGCATTTCGCGACACCGCTAATTTAAGCAGGCGTTTTGGCACCGCTATAGCAATTCGAGATTGGGGATATTTTTCGCGAACCCCTGATGCACGAGCCATTAATGACGCATTCGTGCCTTGTCTTTCGGGAATATGCGCTTTCAAACTAAATTTCGAAGGCGCGTTTTTATTGGTCGCGCTTGGTCCGCTCTGACTCAAAGACGGCGGTTGCGCCATTGGCGTAACGCGGATTTTTTTGCCGAATTTAAGCACCGCCGCTACATCAGCCTTATTTAGCCGCATCTTCCTGGGTAGCGTTTCGCTTAGCGGGGCGGTCATATGTGACGCACGCTAGCGTTTGCCATCAGTTGAAGTTGACATGGCTCCCTAGCGCCGCGTGATCGCAGGTTTCAGACGATGATAAAGTGTGCGCGTACCGAGTCTTGTTGCGTTTAAACAGCCAGCCTGGCGCGGCCCTTGGCGCGACGCGCATTAATAACTGCACGGCCGCCTGCCGTCTTCATACGAACTCTAAAACCATGGGTTTTTTTACGACGAGCAACGGAAGGTTGATAGGTGCGTTTCATAATCGTACTCAGCTAAAATTAAAATTGGGCGCATGCCTGTTCACAAGCTTGTTTGTATATTTGTTATGTGGCGAGAACGCTACGCGACAAAAGATTTCCCAGTTCACAAATATACTCAGCCTAATAAGCTAATGGATATTCGCGCGCCAGCGAATGCAACAAGCAAGAGCGAAAAGCTCCGCGCAGAACTTAGTATTATCTTGTTTTTTCAGGCATTTAGTCAACCCCCGCGATGCTTTTGATCTTGTCGTTAAATATTGAAACTGCAATGTGTGGGCCTTAATTGCCTCAAAACTAAATATCGACATTATGTCGTCGCTTCCAAAAATCTTTTTTTGCTTCTTTTTTCTCTGTTTTCCGGCTTTTTGCTTGTGGATAAGTTAATTGAAAAAGCGTAAAATAATCCCCTGTGTTTTAAATCTTTAGTCATCTTTGTTGACGATTGTTTTTGCTGCGACCCTGCTTTTTATCCTGCCTCTCCTGCTACGAACAGACCCCCAACGAATGCACCCATTTTGGCAAACTTGCGTTAGTGATTTTCAGCAAGAGCTTTCCCAACACCAATACAACACGTGGATTAAACCGCTGCGTTTTGAACAGGAAGGTGATAGCTTCACCTTAATTGCTCCTAATCGACACGTCTTACAGTGGGCTAAAGAACGCTTATTAACGCGGGTGGAACAATCCGGCGAAAAGTTTTTTGCCCGGCCCATATATTTAGAGTTGGCGCTAGAAGAGGCTGCGGTTGAGATAATTCCACGTCTGGATGAAGAGATGCCTTTATCTGTAACAACGGGTAATAGCGCCGGGTTTGCTGTGGCCAACATGGTTAAACCCGTACCGCATCGCATAAACCCCGCTTTTACCTTTGCCAGCTTTGTAGGCGGTAAGGCCAATCAACTTGCTCGCGCTGCCGCATTTCAGGTTGGACAAAATCCTGGTCAAGCCTATAACCCGCTTTTCATTTATGGCACCACCGGCTTAGGTAAAACTCATCTTGTACAAGCTATCGGCAATCAATTATTGGAACAAAATCCCAAAGCTAATATTCGATATATTCATGCCGAACAATTTGTAACGGACGTTGTAAAAGCCTATCAGCATAAAGCTTTTGACACTTTTAAACGCTCTTATCACACCCTTGATTTATTGTTAATCGATGATATTCAGTTTTTTGGTGGTAAATCACGTACGCAAGAAGAGTTTTTTTATGCCTTCAATGCATTAATAGAAGGAGGCAAACAAGTTGTTATCACCAGCGATCGTTTTCCTAAAGAAATATCCAATATAGAAGATCGTTTAATATCGCGTTTTGGTTGGGGCTTAACGGTATCCGTAGAGCCTCCAGAGCTTGAGATGCGGGTTGCGATCTTGCTTAAAAAAGCAGAAAGCGAAGGCATTCAGCTTAATGAAGAAGTTGCTTTTTTTATCGCCAAGCATATCCGCTCAAATGTACGAGAGTTAGAAGGTGGCTTAAAACGCGTATTAGCTTTCTCGCGATTCAATAATTTACCCGTTTCAATTGCCGCCGCTAAAGAGGCCCTAAAAGATCTCCTTGCGGTTCTTAATAGGCAAATTTCCATTGAAAACATTCAAAAAACCGTGGCCGACTATTACAAAATAAAAGTTTCTGAAATGTATTCTAAAAAACGTGTTCGTTCTTTAGCCAGGCCAAGACAAATGGCCATGGCGCTTGCCAAAGAGTTAACGTCGATGTCTCTGCCTGAAATCGGGGAGGCGTTCGGCGGGCGCGATCACACAACTGTTTTACATGCCTGCCGTAAAATTGTTGAATTAATGGAAGCAGACGCACAGATTGCTCGTGATCATGCTTTACTCATGCAAATTTTGCGGGGCTAGTTTGATTTGTTTGATCCATTCATTTTATTTTTGTAATGCACCCGTTTTCACTCTTTTACGACCATTAATTAAGCTTTTATAACTGTTAACTGCTTGGGGATGTTCTGTGGATATTTCATTGTTGATTATATTTGTTTGATCTCACTCTCTTTTTATCCACAATATTCCACAGACATAAAAGAATTCATACGCATACTATTTAGATGTTAAGTATATGAATCATTGAAGGTTTACCTACCTATACCGTTTTTCCTCAACCCTTATCTATTATCTATTAGGTTTAATCATGTTAAATATTAAAACTAAAAACAGTACCTTGCTTGGCCCTTTACAATTTGTAACGGGCATCGTGGAACGACGTCATACGCTACCTATTCTTTCGAATGTATTGATTGAGGTAATTGATCAATACATTCATTTCTTAGCAACGGATTTAGAAGTCCAGATTAAAGCGAGCGCCAAACTGGACATTCCGCACAAACCAGGCAGCCTCACGGTGGGCGCAAAAAAGCTTCAGGATATTCTTCGGGCGTTACCACCGGATGCAGACACGGCGCTGGACACCAAAGAAAATCGACTGACCATTAAAGCGGGGAAAAGTCGTTTTGCGTTGCAAACCCTGGCCGCTGCAGACTACCCGAAAATAGCTGAAGCGAAAGATAGCGCCAATGAATTTTCGCTACCGCAGAGAGAGTTAAAACGCGTTTTGGGACTAGTGCAGTTCGCTATGGCGGTTCAGGATATTAGGTATTATTTAAATGGGGTCTTGCTTTCCACAGAAGGCGACATCTTGCGCGTGGTCGCAACAGATGGCCATCGTTTGTCCATGGCACAATATAAATTAGCAGAGCCAGTAGCAAAAATTGATGCCATCTTGCCGCGAAAAACGGTTTTAGAATTGGTTAAATTGCTGGATGAAAGCGATGATCCTATAAAACTCACCATGCATCAAAATCAGGTGAAATTTACTTTCACGGGCATTGAGATCGTGTCCAAAATCGTTGAGGGTAAATTTCCCGATTACACGAAAGTCATTCCGGCAGGTTACACCAACCACGTTTCATTGAACCGAGCTGAATTTCAAGGCGCACTACAGCGCGCCTCAATTTTATCGAATGATAAAATTAGAGGCGTACGCCTGGTATTTACCAAAGATTCACTTTCTATTATTTGTTCAAATAATGAGCAGGAAGAAGCAGAAGAAAGTTTGCCGATTCCTTATGAGCGGGAAGCGCTAGATATAGCCTTTAATATCGCTTATTTGCTTGATGTATTGAGTCACCTCTCTACCGAGACAATACAGCTGTCACTAGGGGAAGCAAATATGTCTAGCGCACTTATGACGCAACCCGGCAGCGATGATTTCAAATACGTAGTTATGCCGATGCGTATATAGGCCAGACGCAAGTAAGAAAAAAAATCAACCGAACGGTAGCGCGGCAGAGCTGACAAATAAGTCAGCTGCGGCAATATCCAAATAATTATTAAGCACCAAGCACTAAAGCAAGGAAACAAATGGTAACGCCAAAAAAACCAGATGAAATAGCGTACGACTCGGACTCAATCAAAATTTTAAAGGGATTAGAAGCCGTACGAAAACGTCCTGGCATGTACATCGGCGACACGTCAGATGGGAGCGGATTGCATCATATGGTATTTGAGGTGGTTGATAACGCCATTGATGAAGCGCTGGCTGGGCACTGCGATGACATTAAAATCACCATTCATACAGACAATTCCATTTCTGTTACCGACAATGGTCGCGGTATTCCTACAGGGATAAAAGAAGACGACGAGTTCAAACGCTCAGCGGCAGAAATTGTTATGACTGAGCTGCATGCCGGCGGCAAGTTTGATGCTAACTCCTATAAGGTGTCAGGCGGCCTGCACGGTGTTGGTGTATCTGTCGTAAACGCACTTTCTGAATGGCTGAAACTCCGCATAAGGCGCGACGGTAAAGTGCATGAGATGGAGTTTCGTCATGGTGATCGGGTCGCCCCACTTTCCATCGTCGGCACAACCGATAAGCGCGGAACGGAAGTGCATTTTTTAGCGGCCAAAGAGACATTTACTGTTATTGAGTTTCATTATGAAATTCTTGCCAAGAGGCTTCGCGAATTATCGTTTCTCAATAATGGTGTAAAAATTGAATTAGTTGATCAGCGCAACGGCAAAAGCGAAAACTTCGCCTACTCGGGCGGGGTAAAAGGTTTTGTTGAATACATGAATCGTTCGAAGAATGTATTGCACCCCAAGATTTTTTATGCAATCGGTGAAAAAGACGGCATGACGATAGAAGTTTCAATGCAGTGGAATGATAGCTATAGCGAATCCGTGCAATGCTTTACCAATAATATTCCTCAGCGCGATGGCGGTACTCACCTTACCGGTTTGCGTACGGCAATGACGCGTGTAATGAACAAGTTTATAGAAGAAAATGATCTCGCTAAAAAAGCGAAAGTGGAAACCTCGGGCGACGATATGCGTGAGGGATTGACGTGTGTGTTGTCAGTAAAGGTGCCGGAACCTAAATTTTCCTCACAAACAAAAGATAAACTGGTGTCAAGCGAAGTGCAGCCGGTAGTCTCAGAAGTGGTTGCCGCTAAACTGTCTGAGTACCTGCTTGAAAATCCTGCAGATGCCAAAACCATCTGCGGAAAAATTATTGATGCCGCGCGCGCCCGTGATGCGGCCCGAAAAGCGCGCGAACTTACCCGCCGCAAAGGCGTTATGGATGGCGTTGGTTTACCTGGAAAGTTGGCGGACTGTCAGGAAAAAGATCCCTCACTTTGTGAAATCTATATCGTTGAGGGTGATTCGGCGGGCGGTTCCGCCAAGCAAGGCCGTGACCGTAAATTTCAGGCCATCTTGCCGCTGCGCGGCAAAGTATTAAACGTCGAAAAAGCCCGCATTGATAAGGTAATTTCATCAGAACAAATTGCCACACTCATTACCGCGTTGGGTGCAGGTATTGGCAGAGATGATTTTAACCACGACAAGCTTCGTTATCACCGCATCATCATCATGACCGATGCTGATGTGGACGGCGCACACATTCGCACGCTGCTGCTGACATTCTTTTATCGCCAGATGCCACAGTTGGTTGAAAACGGTTATATCTATATCGCCCAGCCGCCGCTGTATAAAATCAAAAGCGGCAAAGAGGAACGGTATGTGAAAGACGAGCAAGAGCTTAAACAAGCGCAGCTTAAGAAAGCATTGAATGATGCGGTGCTAAATCCGGGCGCAGGCAGCGCGCCCATTACAGGCGAAGCGCTGGAAAACATAGCAAAAGATTTTTTGATGACAGAAGCGGTTATTGCCCGACTCATGAGAACGCTTGATCCGGAAGTGCTTACTGGCATGTTGAAGTGCCCGCGTTTTGATTTGAAGACGGCAGAAGGCGCATCCAAAGCGGCCGTGTGGTTGACGGATGCGGTCGGCGCGCACCACCTCACCATCAAGGTGGAACAAGATGAGGTGCACGATGCCTATCGCCTACGCTGCGCTAAAACCCTGCACGGCAATACCCGTCAGACCGTGATTGATACAACCTTTATCGAAACGGGTGATTACGAACAAATAGTGAAAATGGCGCAAACACTGAACGGCTTGGTTCGCGAAGGTGCAGAAATCAAGCGTGGCGAAAAAAGCCTGGCCGTTACATCTTTTGGTGCGGCGCTGACATGGCTGATTGATCAAGCCAAAGATGGCATGCATATTCAACGTTATAAAGGCTTGGGAGAAATGAACCCCGAGCAGCTGTGGGAAACCACGATGGATCCTAAGGTTCGTATTTTGAATCGCGTACAAATTGAGGATGGCATTGCTGCAGATGAAATTTTCACCACACTAATGGGTGATGATGTTGAGCCACGTCGTGCATTTATTGAAAGTAATGCTTTGTATGTGCAAAATTTGGATGTTTAATTTAGATGTTTTAGTAAGCAAAACTAAATGAGAAACGAAAAAATGCCCGCTTTATGTGGGCATTTTATTTTGGTTGTAATGCCGAAATAATATTGATCGAGCGTTGATCGGTAAAGGGCAACAAAATAAAATCAGCAACAAATAATATAAATTTAAAAGTAAAACACATATTAACTTTCGCATTAAAAAACCAAATGAGCCCCGTAAATTTTCGACACAAGCACGCGTCATTCGTATCGACCGTTGCTGCAATCATGATGAGTACAACAATTGCTGCAGAAGAACTTTCCATTTATAAAATACCGCCTGCCCCACTACAATTAATTGTGGAGCAACGGCGCGCGCCATCAGTTAACCTGAGTCCGCGGCGGGATTTGGCGGTTATGGTAACGACGCCGACATTACCCAGTATTCGAGAAGTCGCTCAGCCCGAATTAAAACTCGCGGGCTTGCGTATTAACCCGCGCACATATAGTCAAAGTCGTTTTTCCTTCGGGGAAGATTTATGCCTGCTCGAGATCGAAACGCAAAAAGAAATTCGTATCAACGGGCTACCGAAAAAATTAAAGCTGGCTGATATTGCCTGGTCGCCCGATCAGCGCTCGCTTGCTTTTACGCATATCAATGACGTGAATACAGACATGGCTGCGGTTGAGTTGTGGGTGATTAATGTTGCCAGCAAATCAGCGCGAAAAATTTCTACCGCAGCGCTGAATACGGTTTATGGCCGAGGTTTTATCTGGATGCCAAATAGCCAATCGTTGTTGGTGCGGCTGCGGCCTGTCGGTCAGGCCGCAGCGCCGGTTTCAACTATCATTCCCGCAGGACCCAACACTCAAGATGCCATCCCCGGCAGCGGTCAGCGGCAAGTAGTTACTTTGCAGGATTTATTAAAAAATGAAAAAGACGCAACAATATTTGATCATTACACGCTGACGCAACCGGCGATTATTGAGCTGACGGGAAAAGTAACTATGGTTGGTGCGCCTGAGCGGATGTTGAGTTTTAACCCATCGCCAGACGGGAACTATCTACTTACCCAAACTTTTGAGCGCCCCTACTCATATGTGGTCGCGGCACCATCGTTTCCGCGCCGTATCGAGGTGCGCGACCTGTCCGGTCAAACCATTTACACCGTGGCGAAGTTGCCGATTGAAGAGGGCCTGCCGTCAGGCAATGACGCGGTTAGAACGGGTGTGCGTGATGTGAGTTGGCGCGCCGACGCGCCGGCCACTTTGGTTTGGGCCGAAGCACAGGACGGCGGAAATCCGGCTGTCGCCGTCGATATTCGCGACATCGTATTTGTGCAGGCCGCACCATTTAAAAATAAACCACGCGCGTTAATAAAACTGGAAAGTCGTTACCAGAGCGCGCTATGGGCGCGTGGTGATCTAGCCATAGTTACAGAATATTGGTGGAAAACGCGCGCGGTCAAAACCTGGCGCGTTAAACCTGATCATCTTGATACGCCCGACGTAGCCACGACAACAGCCGAACTAATGGCCCGCTATTCAAGCGAAGATCGCTACAATAATCCAGGGACGCCGACGACCATCATGGATTTATCCGGCAACCCTCGGTTGTTAATTGCAAACGATGAGGAATCTATTTTTCTCGCCGGCGCTGGCGCATCACCTGAAGGCAATCGACCATTTTTGGATCGGCTGAATCTCACGACGAAAAAGAAAGACCGTTTGTTTCAATCTGAAGCGCCCAAGTTTGAAGACGTTATTGCATTGCTGGACAACGAAGGTAAGCGTCTTCTCACCACCCGCGAATCACCCACCGAACCCGCCAATTTTTATTTACGGGATTTGCGCAAGACCAAAGAAACACAACTCACAGCATTGACTCGGTTTCCTCATCCCGCTCCGCAATTAATGGGCGTACAAAAAGAGCAAATTCGTTATAAGCGAGCTGATGGTGTGGATCTGACTGCGACACTCTATTTGCCGCCCAACTATGATTCCAAGCGCGATGGCCCACTACCGATGCTCCTATGGGCATACCCACAAGAATTCGCGACAGCAAACGCGGCCAGCCAAGTAACCTCATCCCCTTATCGTTTCAACAACATCAGTTACTGGGGGCCTCAGGTCATGTTGTCGATGGGCTACGCGGTACTCGATAACCCTTCCATGCCGATCATCGGTGAGGGTGATAAAGAGGCCAACGATACTTATTTGCCGCAATTAATTGCCAATGCAAAGGCGGCGGTTAATGAGGTGGTAAAACGTGGTGTGGCTGATCGTGATCGTATCGCCATTGGTGGGCATTCCTACGGCGCATTTATGACAGCCAATCTGCTTGCCCACACACGGCTGTTCCGGGCCGGCATTGCGCGTTCCGGCGCGTATAACCGCACCTTAACGCCGTTCGGGTTTCAGGCCGAAGAGCGCCCGTTCTGGAAAGCCAAAGATACTTACAACGCGATGTCACCGTTCAATTTTGCGGACAATATCAAAGATGCGTTGCTCATCATTCACGGCGAGCAGGACAATAATGCCGGTACCTTCCCCATTCAAAGCGAGCGGCTCTTTCAAGCTATAAAAGGTCTTGGCGGCACCGCCCGCCTGGTAATGCTCCCCAATGAAAGTCATGGCTACCGCGCGCGTGAATCTATCTCGCACATGCTTTACGAAATGAATTTTTGGATGGAAAAATACGTAAGGAATGCACCGCCGCGCGAAGGTGCAGCCGCACAAGAAACCCATAAGCCGATCAACTCGCCAAAGTAAACACTAGCATTAGCGCGGATTTTAAAGCGTTTATGCCCGAAAAGTCGCGCCAGTATTAGAGCTTCATTTTTAGTAAAAGCTATAGCACATGGCCATACAATCAAGCGTCAGCGCAATACTTTCCGCAAGCAAACCGGGAACGTAAGGCATGTATTGGGGTGACTGCCCAAAGACTGCGCGCCCGCTTTGATTGTCATAGCAGGAGGGGGGTTGAGTCTCGCCGACAAATATTTGGCAACCTGTCGCTTGGCGTAATGGGCAGAAGAAGCTGAGCTGAAGTCGACATAAGATAAGAAAAATCATCGCCCAGCACGCTAGTTTGCTTGTTTCCTGAAGACAGGATAAATCTTTATGACAGCGTGCCGGGCATTAACACGGGTGCGGAATAAATCTCTCGCGTTGTTTTATGCTCGTCGTTACTGCTTTTTTGCAGTTGATGTTTTACCCGCTTTGACTACTTTAGTTTTAGCCGCGTTTTTAGTGGTTGTCGTTTTGATTATGGCGTCTTTGGTAGTTTTATTAACGGCTGATTTAGTTGCCGACTTTGCTGTTTTTTTCGGCGCTTTTTTGGCAACTTTTTTAGCTACTACGCCGCCTGATTTTTCTTCGATCAAGGCAATCGCCTCGTCAAGCGTAATAGAGTCGGCTTGGTCTTTATCGGGAAGGGTCGCGTTTGTGGTGCCATGCTTCACATACGGTCCGTAGCGGCCCGAATAAACAGAAATTACCTGATCATCTGCGGGATGTTTGCCGAGGATGCGCAACGCACCGGCCGACCCGCTGGCGGCGGCGGCGCGCGCACCTTTGCCGCCGGCTTTGGGTTCGCGCTGTTCAAACTCAAAGCTGGTTTTCCCGTCAGGTTGACGCACCAGGTAAGCAGAGAACGGACGGCCTTTTTTTGAAATAAATTTTTCCAGCAAATCAGTTTTGCCATCCGTTAATAACTTCACCATTTGTTCACGTTCGATGGTGCGCTTCAAGATCACGCGGCCCGAACGGAAGTCGCAGGTTTTAGCTGAGCCAACCGCTTTTTCACAGCTATAAGCATTGGGCATTTCGAATACACGCGAACCGCATTTGGGGCAAGCGCCTAATGACTCCTGGCCGGAAAAGTCAGGTGGCTCGCCATCTTCACCATCTTTATCGCCCCATGAAAATTCGATGGCAAACTCTTTATTCAGAATCAAATTGGCTGAAAACGCCCGCCCAAGGCGGCTTCTGAAGCCATCAAGCGGGCCGACATCTTTCTGCTCAATCAGGGTTTCAGCTTCATGCATTTCAAGCTGGCGTCCAGCGAGGATTTTCCAAAAACCAAAATCGCATTTCTGGCACTGGAATTTTTTATAATTTTCATGAATCTCGCCTCCGCATTTCGGGCAGGCAACATTAAGCTTACCAAAATCGCCAGGGATCGTATCAGCTTCGAAATTCTTGGCTTGGCCGACGATATGCTTCGTCATCTCGATGATTTCAGCCATGAATTTTTTGCGGGAGAGTTTGCCTTGCTGCATTTGCGAAAGCTTGTATTCCCACTCGGCCGTCATCTCTGGCGAAAACAGTTCGGGAACACCCAGCCCATGCAATAAAGTCATCAGCGAAAATGCTTTTGCAGTCGGGATCAACTCACGACCTTCACGCAAAATATATTTTTCAAACAGCAGACCTTCAATCGTGGCGGCGCGCGTGGCAGGCGTGCCAAGACCTTTTTCTTTCATAGCCGCACGCAGCTCATCGTCATCAATAAGTTTGCCAGCGCCTTCCATGGCCGACAGCAGTGTTGCTTCCGAGAAGCGCGCAGGCGGTTTGGTCTGCGTCGGCTTTGATTCGATAGTTTCAGCTTTAACTTTCTCGTCCTGCTTGACGGCGGAAAGATTGCTCGTCGCATTTTCATCATCAATTTCTCGGCCATAAACAGCCAGCCAGCCGGCATTAACTAACACCTTGCCTTCTGATTTGAAAGGTTCGTTTTCTACGCGCGTGATACGCGTGGTTTGCAAAAACTCCGCGCTTGGGTGGAACACTGCCAGAAAACGTTTGACCACAAAGTCGTACAACTTCGCTTCAATTTCATTGAGCGATTTTGGTTCCTGCAAGGTCGGGATGATGGCGAAGTGATCGGATATTTTCGAATTATCGAAAATCCGCTTGTTTGGCCTTACCCATTTTTCGTCCAGAATTTTTTTGGCAAACGTATTGTAAGGGCCTTCCTTCAACATTTTTAAGGTGTCTTTGACGGTATCAATATAGTCTTCCGGCAACGCACGCGCATCAGTACGTGGATAAGTCAAAACCTTGTGTTTTTCATACAGTGCCTGAGCGAGGCCCAGCGTTGTTTTTGCACTAAAGCCGAAACGTGAATTAGCCTCTCGCTGCAGTGACGTCAAGTCAAATAGCATCGGGGGCGCCTGCGTGGTTGGTTTCGATTCTTCCTCCACCGTACCAATTTTGCCCATGCATTTGGTGACCAAAGCGCGGGCTGATTTCTCATCCCAGATACGCTCTGGTTTCAACGCTTCATCATCAGCTTTTTTGAATTTTTCATCGAACCAGCGGCCCGCATAATCGCCGCCAGAAGCCGAAAAATTTCCAATCACTTCCCAATAATCACGCGGTTTAAAGGCTTTAATTTTGGCTTCGCGTTCAACCATAATCGCGAGTGTTGGGGTTTGCACCCGCCCTACGGTGGTGAGCTGGAATCCACCCGATTTGGAATTGAACGCGGTCATTGCACGCGTGCCATTGATACCGACCAACCAATCAGATTCTGAACGGCATACCGCGGCATCTGCCAGCGGCTCGTAGGATTCGCCGGTGGCCAAGCTTTTGAAACCGTCGCGGATCGCGTTTTGTGTCATTGATTGCAGCCAAAGGCGCTGAATCGGATGCTTTGACTTCGCATATTGTGCGATGTAGCGGAAAATCAGTTCACCTTCACGCCCCGCGTCACACGCGTTAATCAGGCCTGACACATCCTTGCGTTTGATGAGTTTTAGCAGCAGCTTCAAGCGGGATTCGGTTTTTTCAATGGGACGCAATGCAAACTGTGTCGGAATCGCAGGCAGATGAGCGAATGTCCATTTGCCTCGCTTGACCTCCTCTTCCTCCGGCATGGCGATTTCGACCAAATGACCGACAGCAGACGAAAGCACAAAATCATCGCTTTCAAGGAAATCGTCTTTTTTACTAAAGCCGCCCAACGCCTTTGCAATATCATTAGCAACGGAGGGTTTTTCAGCGATGATGAGGCGTTTGGTCACGGCGGGGTTCGTTTTCTGATGAATTCTGATGAATGAAAAAGCAATATTAATATGGTCTGCGCAATGGCATTAAACGGCAAAAACGGACAAATGATAGGCAGGGTTGACTGGTTTTTACAAGCAACATTCAAGAACAGACTATCTTAAATAATAATTGGAGATCATTATCACAATCTCAAGTCATTACAAATTATCCTTGAACATCCTGGATCCCCCCTTATACCGGCGATCAAGATAATCGCTGATACCGCCCACCCGGCAGGGGAGCAATAACACCGTCAATTTCTAACTCTGTCATGCGTGCAATGATTTGATCAGCAGGCAGCGTCACCCTTTCCAGCAAAGCATCAATCGATACAGCGTCATAACCCATGGCGGTCAAAATAGGGTCTGCATCATTTTCGTTACCAGGATCGTCTGTGCTGGGATTGGCGTCCGGCCTGAAAGTTGCCGATACTGCGGTCGTCCGCCATTGCAGCTCCACTAAAATATCATTTGCGTCATCTACCAGCTTTGCGCCTTGCTTGATTAACTGATGGCAGCCCTTAGAAAAAGGCGAATGAATCGTACCGGGAATCGCAAACACTTCACGGCCTTGCTCGCCGGCTTGTCTGGCGGTTATGAGCGAGCCAGAGGCTAATGCAGCTTCGACCACCAATACGCCGCGTGATAGCCCGCTGATAATACGGTTGCGACGTGGAAAGTTACTGGCAAGGGCAGGCGTTCCCAAAGAAAATTCCGAGAGGATCAGGCCGTTTTGCGCTAACTCATGCGCCAGCGCCTTATTGCGGGCGGGATAAACCAGATCAAGACCGGTACCGATGACTGCAATCGATGACGCGCCACCATCAAGCCCACCACGATGTGCAGCCGCATCAATTCCCAGCGCCATTCCAGAAATAATGGTGAGGCCAGCCTGCGAAAGTGCGCGCGAAAAGCCTTCGGCGTTTTGTAGGCCTACCGGGGTCGCGTTGCGGCTACCCACCACAGCAATTCCTGTACGGCCCAATAATTCACGTCGACCTTTCATATATAAAATAGGCGGTGGATCACTTATTTCCAGTAAAACTTTTGGATAATCCTCATCTGCCAGAGTCAGCAAGTGATTGTTCTCATGTTCAAGCCAAGCCAGCGCTGCCTGAAGCCTGTCGGGGTCAGCGCCTACCGCAATAGCGTCAGCTACTTTGGGGCCAACATATTGCGAGAGAGGGGCGGCGGCACTGCCTAAAATGGCAGCAGGCGAGCCGAATTGAATCAGCAAGCTGCGTAATTTTTCGCCGCCTAAACCTGGAATGAGATCAAGGCTAAGCCATGCATGAGGTTCTGCCCCATGGTGCGGTACAGGCATGAATTGAGGACGCGAAAAAGGACTGGGCGAAAAGGGGGCGGAGGCGCTAAAAAAATAAGGTTAGGGTTTTTGCACCACATCACCCACTTTAAGCGGGCGATTACTGCTCATAACCAGCGCATAAGAAACTTTATCAAACACCCGGAACACAAATAGCAGGCCGTTGCGTTCGTCCGCCAGTTTTACCGTTGGTGGTAGCTTGTCGATATTGGATTTATGCATAAATTCCGGCACTAGCGAACTCCATCTGAATTCGTCTGTTTTAGTGCTGACCGTAGGACCAGCGCGCATGCCCGCCAGGACATGGCCCACTTGCATACCATTGCGCTTGCCTAAATTAATCACCACGACCGAGTACTGGGCGCTTTCGGCTACGCCACCCAGCACTGAAATGACAGTACCTCTGACATCGTTGTCAGGCGCGCGTGGAACATAAGATGGAATTGTGCCCTCGGTCGTGGGTGTCAGTCGATCGCCCTTATTAATTTCCTGAGTAGCCTTAACCACTTCTACCGTTGAGCTTTCGCCAAACTTGTTGACTTTGGCTTCGCCCAGATAAATAGCCTCGTATCCCAAAATCTCCTTCGTATCAGGATCGCGCAATTGCTTACCCGGACGATATATTTGCCAGCGAGTGCCCATCTCAGGTTTCATCGCTACGACATACACTTTATCGCCGGGACCAACAATAACGCGGCCATCATCTGCCGCAACAATTTTGGGCGCGTTAATCAAAGCATCTTCTTCGGCTACAAGTGGCAACGATAAAAATGGGGCGATGTCGCGTGCGCGAATGGAGGCTATGGCCTGTGCAAATTTATCAACGCGGACGCCTGGTGAAAGCCTGATGGTGCTGCCCGGTATGCCGTTTGCACCGCCATTTGCAATTGAGAGCCGGGGATTGCCGTTGGCGTCAAAGGATAAATTAATGATGTCGCCAGGATAAATCCAGTGCGGATCTTTTATCTGCTCGCGGTTGAGGTTCCAAATTTCTGGCCATCTCCACGGCTCTTTCAAAAATTTCCCTGAAATATCCCACAGGGTATCGCCTTTAACCACGGTATACGATGAAGGCGCATTCTCAGCAAGTGTTAGAGGCCACGTCTTCGTACCGCTCTCTAAATTGCCGGCTGCCATTTTTTCAACAGATGGTTTTTTATCCGCGATGGTTTTAGCAATGGCAGGTTTTGATTCTGCTGCTGAATTCGGAACAGCGCTTTGTACAGCAGACGTATTTTTAGGCGTTGTCTGAGCTAAAACAATTTGGGGAACAAATCCTGAGATGACAAGGACTAATAGAAGTAGATAAGAAAGTTTGGTCATGTCTGGTCTCGCTTAAAGTTGCGGGATGCCTTTACGGGTGCAGTCGGAAAGCTAAGGGGTTAGGAATACAGTCCTTCTTCGGTGCTGTCGGCTGCACCACGGCTAGATTGGTCTAGAAAAGTGTATAGAAGCGTTCGCCAGCCGTATCCCGTCAGTTGACAGATTTGCTACTTTGGGCCACTTCAACTAGACTTGGTCCAATAGCTTCCGCCTCAAAGTTAAAGTTACTTCTTAAGATTCTGCACCTAATTTATTCAATTCGCAAGCAATTATGGCCATTCTGGATGTTGTGACATACCCTGATCCCCGCCTTACTCGTATCGCGGAGCCAGTCAAACTTATCGACAATAAAATCAAAAAATTGGTCGATGATATGGCTGAAACCATGTACGAGGCACCTGGCGTGGGCCTTGCTGCCACCCAGGTTGGCGAGTTAAAGCGCATCATGGTAATTGATGTTTCCGAAGAAAAGAATCAGTTACGCGTGTTCATCAACCCGGAAATTATCAAAAAAGAAGGCACGGCAGTTAATGAAGAAGGTTGCCTGTCGGTTCCCGGTTTTTATGACAAGGTGGAACGTGCTGAAACCGTTATGGTGACCGCACTTGATCGCGACGGTCAACGATTTACCATCAATGCGTCTGGATTGCTGGCGGTTTGTATTCAGCACGAGGTTGATCATCTAGATGGCCACGTGTTTGTTGAGTATTTATCACCTCTTAAAGCAAACCGGATCAAGAACAAGCTGGTCAAACGTCAGCGTGAAATTGAACGTGAAGCTGAAATCGCAGCGCCGCGCCGACGCGTTGCGGCGGCTCGAGCTTAGTTAGCTGCCCAAATTTAACGGCTGGTTCAAAGGCAAGTTTAAGATTAGGTCACCTGTAGTTTTCAACAGCGCCGGCGCAATTGCCGGCGTTGCCATTTTTAGCCAGTGAAACTGTTGGCGGATACGATCCCATGAGAATTATTTTTGCCGGCACCCCTCGTTTTGCCGCTGCCGCGTTGGTTGCATTGAAAGCGGCTAATCACGAAATCGTGTTGGTGCTCACTCAGCCGGATCGTCAGGCAGGACGAGGCATGAAGCTCAGGCCGAGCGAGACCGCAGAAGAGGCGTCCCGGCTTGATTTGCATATTGAAAAGCCGCTAACCTTGAAAGACACGGCAACGCAAGCTATGTTACGTGATGCAAAAGCGGATGTCATGGTAGTAGCCGCCTATGGGCTGCTGTTACCTCAGGCAGTACTTGATATTCCGCTGCGCGGCTGCCTTAATATTCATGCATCGCTGCTGCCGCGATGGCGCGGAGCGGCCCCCATACAGCGCGCAATTGAAGCCGGTGATAGCGTTACCGGTATCGCCATTATGCAAATGGATGCGGGTCTTGACACCGGCCCGGTGCTACTTGAAAAACGCATCCCAATTGATCAACACCTGGATACCAGTGCGATCTTATTTGAGAAAATGACGGCGCTGGGCGCACAAAGTATTGTTGAGGTAATTGCCCAATTATCTCAATTCCCGCCTCATCCACAGCCTTTGAGCGGTGTTACTTATGCGCGCAAAATCGAAAAATCCGAAGCCGCTATTGACTGGCGTGAATCGGCCACAGTGCTGGAGCGACGCATTCGCGCATTTGATCCTTTCCCCGGCTGCGAAGCCCAGTTAGGTGATGAAACCCTTAAAATTTGGCGAGGATCAGTAGTTACCGCCAAGGCTTCGCAAGTACCCGGTACGATTCTTCCCATGGCAATCGGGTTGTTTACCGTGCAGTGCGGTCAGGACGCATTGGCTCTGGAGGTAGTGCAGAAAGCAGGCGGCAAACGTCTCGCCACGGCGGAATTTTTGCGAGGAATGGCCATTAATGGCGCAGCCGTAACCCATGCAGCTCAATTAGGAAGTGTCCTCCCATGATCCCTATCCAAATTGCCAGCGCCCAAGTAGTGGGCCAAGTGCTCGGCGGCAAAAACCTTGATCGCGTTCTCGAACAAGTTGGGCAAAAGCAAACGCCGCCAGCCACACCAGCGCCGCGCATGCCACAAGCGATGTTAACGCCCAATGAACGTGCTGCAGTGCATTCGATTTCATTCGATACTTTGCGCCATTACGGCCTGCTCGCAGCGCAGCTTGAGATGTTGCTGACAGCACCCATGGCAGATCCACCTGTACGGCATTTATTGCTGGTTGCGCTGGCGCAGTTACAGTTTTCCAAAGCAAGTGATCACGCTATTGTTGATCACGCTGTTTCAGCTACCGAAGCAATGGGATTTGTGCGTGCCAAGCCATTGGTTAACGCAGTGCTGCGCAACTATCTACGCATGCCTGATAAGTTTGCCCGCGATCGTTTTAAAGTTGATACCGCACTTTATGATTTCCCTCGATGGTGGATAGAGCGACTTAAGCGAGAGCAACCGGATGGTTGGCAAGATGCGCTTTTGTCATCAAGGCAGCATCCACCCATGTGTTTGCGCGTAAATCAGCGGCAAACTAACGCCCAAGACTATCTCGCCAAGCTGGCAGCCGCGGGTATCGCTGCTGTGGATCGTGGAGCGGGCGCCATTGAGCTTATCAAACCGGTGTCGGTGAACGATCTTCCCGGATTTCGCGATGGCTTGGTTTCCGTTCAGGACGAGGGCGCACAATGGGCCGCACCGCTGCTCGACGTCAGGGCAGGTATGCGAGTACTTGATGCGTGCGCGGCGCCTGGAGGCAAAGCGGGACACTTACTGGAAATCGCGGATATTGATTTGACTGCGATTGACAGTGATCGGCATCGTTTGAAGCGCGTCACCGAAAACGTCGAACGCCTGAAGCTTAAAGCAACGCTGAAGAATGCTAATGCGGCAGAGCCCGAAACATGGTGGGACAAAAAGCTGTTTGATCGTATTTTGCTCGACGCGCCTTGCTCCGGCTCTGGGGTGGCAAGGCGACATCCAGACATCAAATGGATTCGGCGTGAGACCGACTTGGGCTCGTTCGCACGCCAACAAACGCGGCTACTGGAATCGCTGTGGAATTGCTTGAGCGTTGATGGTAGATTGTTGTATGTAACATGTTCTGTTTTTCGGGCTGAAAACCAAGATATTATTAATGCATTTTTAAGCACGCATTTAAGCGCCAAACAACTTGACCTAAAAGTTACATCCCGCCTTCCGGGGTGTGATGATCTCCAAGGCCAAACCCTTAAAGATGGCCAACTTCTCCCCGATGATCATCACGACGGATTTTATTTCGCGCTGCTCACCAAGACCAAGACGCGCTAATTTGTTAGCCGCGCAGCGACGCGCATCGCATGATCATGGCTGCGCCAGGTGGATCATGTGGATTAAGCGCATCGCGGCCGCCGAGGTCATTAGCATATTTTTCGCTTTGCTAATTACGTGTTTGCTTGTGTGCACAGCACAGCGCGCGTCCGCAGAGGGCGCCACTATTCAATCAGCGAAATTAGAGGTTACTGAAGACGGTTATCAACTGAACGCGCAGATTGAATTAAGCCTCACTGCCGCCATGGAAGAAGCGGTGCGCAAGGGCGTACCGCTTTATTTTACGATTGAATTTGAGTTAAGCCATGGGCGTTGGTACTGGCTCGACCAAGTCATGGTGCGCGAGCGACGAGATCGTCGCGTCGCGTTTGCGCCGCTCACTGATCAATACCGCATTACCGTTTCCGGCATCTCCCAAAATGTGGCTTCATTTGAAGAGGTCAAGCGAGTGCTATCGCGCGTACGCTCATGGAACGTCATCGAAAAAGGTCTTTTGAAAGCCGGTGAAAAATACGAGGCCGCAGTACGCTTCAAGCTTGATACGGCGAAACTGCCAAAACCATTTCAGCTTGATGTGTTGGCCTCAAAAGAATGGAGCCTCGCGTCCGACTGGTATCGATGGACGATTGTCGGAGCAGAGAGCAAACCATGAACGCTTTTATGAGCAGCGCGTCATGATTCGCGCCATTATTTTTGTGTGCATTGCGGTGGGGGTCGCGCTCATCGCCTTGCTGTTTCGCGCCAGCAGCAACAATGAGTTTTTTGCCGAACACTATCCGTGGCTATTTGCATTGGGCATTGCGCTGACGGTCGGCCTACTGCTGTTGATTGCGTATCAAATTTACTTGCTGGTAAAGAAGCTTCGTGGCCGTGTGTTTGGTTCCAAGCTGACGTTACGGTTAATGATGGTGTTTGCGTTGATGGCCATTATTCCAGGCGGTCTGGTGTACGCCATTTCGGTGCAATTTTTGAGTCGCTCAATTGATTCCTGGTTTGATGTGCCTGTAGATAAGGCGTTGGAGAGTGCGGTCAACCTGGGTAAAAGTGTTTTGGATACTGCCCTTACTGACACCTTGCGCAAGGGGCGCGAGGCGGCGATGCGGCTCGCTGCACGCGACGCCGTGTCCAGTTCCAGGATTACAAAATTAGGCGCAGTATCGCCAAGCGATGTAGAAATGCTGCGGCAACTGCGTCTTCATTATAGTTTTGATGAAATGACCCTATTTGCTGTAGACGGCCGCCCTATCGCCAGCGCGAGCTTGACCGGTAATCGTGCGCCGATATTCGTGGATAAGCCAACAACCGAAGAATTGCGCGAGGCGATCAAAAAAGCATCGATTAAAATGACCGAGACTGTATCGGACCGCACCATTTATTCCAGGGTTTTGATCCGGATGCCAACATCTGAGGCTGAAGCGGCTGCGCAAGTTCTGCAAGTGGTGCTGGCGATTCCGGCCAATCAGGTCGCAGACGCAAAAATAGTTGAAAACGGCTTTAATGATTATTTAAAATTGGGGTTGCAGCGCGAAGGCTTAAAACGATTATTTGCGCTCACGCTCACGCTTGCTTTGTTGCTCACTTTATTTTCAGCGATTGCGCTCTCATTCTTTTTATCTGAAAAATTATCGGCACCGTTATCCGCGTTGGCGGAATCGACCCGAGCCATTGCCAAAGGCGATTTTACGAAGCTTAATCCGGTAAAAAGTCGCGATGAATTCGGGGTGCTCACCCAATCATTTAACACCATGACTCGTCAACTGGGGGAAGCGTCAGATGTCGTCGCGCGTAAGCAGCAAGAGCTGGAAAATGCGAACACCTATCTCGAATCAATCTTGGCACACCTGACATCAGGCGTGATGACGCTGGATGAACGGCTCTATGTCAACACGATCAACAGTAACGCCGAGCAGATGCTGGGGTTTAATCATCATGCATTGCGTGGTTTAAAACTGCCTGAATGGGGCGAGACCCAGCCGCAACTACAGCCTTTGATAGAAGAAATTACCAAGCAGCTCGCGGCGCCTCGTGATAAACCCTGGGAGCGGCAAATCGCTTATGAAGGTCCGCTAGGACGTCGAACTTTGTTGGTGCGTGCGACTAAGTTGCCCGCCACAATTGATTCGGGGTTTGTGTTTGTTTTCGACGATATAACGGATCTTATTCAGGCGCAGCGCGAAGCTGCATGGGGTGAGGTGGCGCGCCGACTTGCCCATGAGATTAAAAATCCGCTCACCCCGATTCAGCTATCCGCCGAGCGTTTACAAATGAAACTGGCGGGCAAACTGCCGAGGGCTGAGCAAGATATTCTTTTACGCTCGACCAACACCATCGTGGCACAGGTAGGCGCCTTGAAGGGGATGGTTGATGACTTTAGCCTCTATTCGCGTTCATCGCGTTTGAAACCCGCGATGTTGTCACTCAATGAGTTGGCCCGAGACGTGCTTGTGCTGTATGAATCCGTGATGGTCGTGCTGGATATTCAATTGGCTGATAATTTACCCACGATCAGTGCAGACCCGGCATTGCTGAGACAAGTAATTCACAACCTTATTCAAAATGCGTTGGACGCTTGTGCAAGCGCGGTTGCGCCCCGCATCACGATTGCAACCAAACTGGTTGGCGAGAGGGTTTGTTTAAGAGTGGAAGATAATGGGAGCGGAATTCGCGATGATGTAAAGACCCGTATTTTTGAGCCTTACGTCACAACCAAACCCAAAGGCACCGGCTTGGGGTTGGCTATCGTGAAAAAAATTATTGATGAGCATCGCGGCACGATCATTGTGACCAATGTAAAACCAACTGGTGCACGCGTTGAAATTGAATTGCAACAGCAGTTTGTCGCCCTCAGTGAAGAGGTGGCAAATAGTGCTGGCGGACGCCGCATTGAAAGTAGTACCAGTACTAAACTGGGTAGTATTTCGGACGTAATAAAATAGTGAAGCAAGCAGTGAAGCAAGTCATAAAACGTATGATGAAAGCAGGTTAAAAGCTATGTCGGCAAATAATATTTTAGTCGTTGATGATGAAATTGGCATCCGCGAACTATTGTCTGAAATTCTCAAGGATGAGGGTTATTTTGTGCGCGTTGCCGAGAATGCGGCTGCGGCGCGCATCATGCGCCGCGAAGCGCGACCCGATCTGGTATTGCTGGATATCTGGATGCCGGATACCGATGGCATTTCATTACTCAAGGAGTGGGCAGCATCAGGGCAGCTCACCATGCCAGTGGTCATGATGTCGGGTCACGGCACGATCGAGTCAGCGATTGAAGCGACGCGTATTGGCGCCTGTGATTTTCTTGAAAAACCCATTAGCTTGCCGAAACTTATCGCCACTGTCGGTAAAGCTCTGCAAGGTGGTCGCGTGCTGCCCAAGCCAGGTCTGAATTTTGATCACCTCGGTCGCGCCAAAATTATCGATGAACTTAAACAGCGGCTGGAACAGATTAGCCGACTAAAAATGCCGCTGCTGTTAACAGGTGAGGCTGGCTGCGGCTTCGAATTAATTGCGCGCATGGTGCATCAGCGCAACACCGCCTGGATTGTGCCGCCTGATCACACTTGGTTGGCCCTGAATCCGTTTGCCCTACTGGCCGAGGCACGCGATGGCGTGCTGTTTATTGAGCAAATTGAGACGCTCAATAAAAACGAACAAAAAGGCTTGGGTCAGCTCATTGGCAAGCTCGAAAAGTTCAATGTGAGGCTGGTCGCCACCAGTGGGCAATCGATGGCGCCACTAGTCGATAACGGGGAGTTTGATGCGCAGTTGTTGGCGCAACTTTCTGGCATTACGCTGCGCATCCCCAGCCTGCGTGAGCACCCGGAAGATATTCCTGATTTGGCTTCCACCATCTTGCTGCAAATGGTTGAAGCTAACGAGTCTTCATTGCGGCACTTTAGTGTGGGCGCGTTAAATGCGTTGCGTAATCTGGATTGGTCGGGCAATTTGCCGGTGTTGCAAAACGCGGTGAAGACTTTGGCGCTTACGGCGCTCACTACCGAAATTACCGCCGATGATGTGGCGCGCGTCGCACGTGAGTTTGGCCTTGATCAGCTACACAGTCATCCCCCGGTGGCCGGCATTCCGTTTGACTTGCCATTGCGTGAAGCTCGAGAGCGATTTGAATACCAGTATTTTTTGCATCATATTCGCCGGGAAGAAGGCAATATGTCACGCGTTGCTGATAAAGTTGGGTTGGAACGTACCCATCTTTATCGCAAGCTAAAACAGCTGGGCATCAGGCCAGCTTCAAAATCAGAAGACAACGGCTCGTAATACGTTGGCTGTTGTGGGGGTAGGTGTTGCAATCCGCAGTTTCTAGCTTGGAGCTTGGCGCTCTGAGCTCAGAGCTTAAGGTACGAAGCGCAAAATACGAAGCACAAGACCTTCCTTCTTTTTGGCTTAGCCGTCAATACGACCCAAGCGCACCACGGTTAAGCCCGGTTTGACATGCACCATGGTGGGCATGATCAACACGCAGTTGTCGTAAGGCGTCGTGATCGCCCGGCCACCGTCGTGGCCGATCAGCGTGCCTTGTTTTGCAATCACCGACAAACCACGCAACCCGTCCGCAAATATAAAATCGGGATGATGTGCAACCACGGCTTCTGTAACGCGCACAACCCGCAGGGCGTAGGAGGCTGTAACTGTGGCCGATTCAATTTGCGCCTCAGCAAGATCGCGATCCATGATGTGGCACACACGTAAAAAACGCCAGGTACTTTGCCAGGCGATATGGGCTGCCGCATGCTCCCAATGTTGTCCGCATTCCACCAGCAACGCATTCTTGGCGGAAGCGGGATCTCCAAAGCCGCCATAGTCACGCATCCGTGTGCCGTTCGCATGGCCGCTATCCGCAACAATATGCAGCGGCATCCCTACCTGTTTTGCTAACGCGATACCTTTGGTTAGGGGGCCCGAAATCATCACCGGCCCATGGGGATCATGCATTGAATGTATATCAAATAACTGATCAACCTGATCGATTATCGGGCGCATTGCGCGGGCACGCGCCAACTCAACTGAGTTTCGTGGCCCCCCCAGTGCGGCGGGATCCCAGACGCGGTTAAAGTCTTCATCAACGAACCGCGAAGTGTGCGGTATCGTCGGATCAAAACGCAAAAATGCCGCCACATTGGCAAACGATAAAGTCAGTTTGCCGCGCGCGGGCCGCACCTGCATTTTAAACATACGATCCAGCGTAATCGCACCGCAAATTTCATTGCCGTGGGTGATCGCATTAATCATCACATGCGGCCCTGATTTGCCGGAATCAAAGGTTGTGATGTAATCGACGCCTGTGTTGCCTTGTCGATAGGGAGAGATATCCGGCGCGGTTAGCTCCACCGGCGGTAAAACAGGCGGCAGCGTGTGCTTGGGATTAGTGTTGATGGCCATGTTTGTGTGCATGGTCGTGCCCGTGATCATGTCCACAATCGGGATGATCATGATGCGGGGGCATATTGGTTTTGGCATACTTGCCAATAGCGGCAATCAGGCGAGCCATGTTTTTTTGCAGGACTTCAAAATGCTCATTAACCTCACGGGTTTTTTCGTCCATGTAGAGCTTGCGATTCACTTCAATCTGTAGCGAGTGCTTATGCTCGGCAGGGTCAGAATAAGCGCGTACCAGCTCAACGCCTTTATAGGGGTCATTTACTTTTACCTCATAGCCAAAGCCGCGCAGAGTAAGTGCCACAAAAGCCGTAAATTCAGGCGCACAGGTAGTGCCATCACGATCGCCTAAAACAAACTCTGCGCGCGCTTTGCCAGGACCTTCTTCGGCCACCAGGCCCGACACGGCGGGCATCGAATGGCAGTTGATATGCCATACCGCGCCATAATGCTTGTGCACATGGTTAATCGTATCGCGCACCGTCTTGTGGTATGGCGAATAGCAGGTTGCAATACGGTTCTGCACCTCAGCCACGCTTAGCTTGCGGCTATAAATATCTTCACCCGTATCGAGTTTTCGCCACACCAGACCAATCCCCTTTTCGGTTTTTTTGGAGACGTTAATCGGCCCGGGCCAGGTCGCTGAAATGAGCGCCTGATCGATATCGAGCAACGAGCGATTGCAGTCAATATAGCTGCGCGGAAAGACGGCCGCGATCAAGGTGGCCCCGCATCCTGGAGCTGCGGCATACAGCTTTTCAACATGAGTATCTTCGGCCATGCGCAATGCTGAGTGTGGAACGGTAAAGCCGAAGTCTTCAGGATAAAAAGTGCCGCTGTGAGGGGAATCAAACACCACCGGAATATCGTCATCGTGTGAGGTGGTGGATGGACGAACAATGACCGGGACGAATGCGCTTTGAGACATAATGAATCGCTTTATAAAGAATGAGTAAACAATGAAAAAGGAGCGCGTTAAATATTGGGCTAAGTTTAAAAACGCGGTGAACGAGTTATAAAAATAATGATGGATTCTGAATATTATTCAACTATCGTGCATTTATTGTTCACCTATCATTTAAATGACAAGCAGAAAATCGAAGCGGCGCAATCTCACGCAATAGTGGCTCTTCAACACTGCAGCGCGCCATTGCTCGCGGGCATCGCGGATGAAAATGACAGCCACCGGGCGGATTTAAAGGCGACGGTATCTCGCCCTTAATGGCGGCGAATTTTTTTTGGCGCACCGTCAACTGCGGCACCTCGGCCAGTAGCGCCTGGGTATACGGATGATTAGCCTCGGCAAACAAGGCCTCGGTCGCACCAACTTCAACTACGCGCCCCAGATACATAATGACCACGCGATCGCTCAAATGTTTCACCACGCCCAGATCATGGCTAATAAACAGATAAGTCAGATCGAACTCTTTGCGCAGATCAATAAACAAATTGAGTACCTGCGCCTGGATAGAAACATCCAGTGCGGCCACCGCTTCATCGCATACCAGAAACTCGGGCTTTACGGCCAATGCGCGGGCAATGCCGATCCGGGCACGTTGTCCGCCTGAAAATTGATGCGGAAAGCGCTTTGATAGCGCCGGGTCCAATCCCACTTGTTGCATCATGCTGGCAACATAATCAACTTTTTCCCGACGGCTGATCAAGCCATGCACAACCGGAGCCTCACCAATGATGTCTGCCACGCGATAGCGCGGATTTAAGGAGGCATAGGGATCCTGAAAAATCATTTGAATCTGTAACTGCATGACGCGCTTTTCTGCGGCAGACATCGTTGTGACCAAGCGGCCTTTCCACCAGCGCTCACCTGCGGATGGCGGGTGAATGCCGACTACCACGCGCCCCAATGTCGATTTGCCGCACCCGGATTCACCTACCAGGCCAACCACCTCGCCGCGCTCAATAGTGAGACTCATCTGATCGACAGCATGTACTGTTTCGTCAGGAGCGCCTGCGCCAAACGTGCGCGCTAATTTGGTCGCGAAATCCGATTTTTGGGTAAATCGTTTGGAAATATTTTTGAGCTCAAGGATGCTACTCATGCGCTGTGCCCTGTTACCGGATGAAAGCAGCGTACTTGTCGATGCGTAGCGTGCGGGCTCAATGGGGGCGCGGCCTCGCAATCAGGCATGCGATAGGGACAGCGCTCCCGAAATGCGCAACCGCTGCCGATTTCCAGCAGAGAAGGTGTCATCCCAGGGATCTGTTTGAGTGGCTGGCCTTTACGATTGCGGCTCGGTATGGACGCCAGCAGGCCTTGTGTATATGGATGTAGCGGCGCATCCAGCACCCTGGCCACGCTGCCGTATTCGAGCACCTTGCCCGCATACATGACAGCGATATGATCAGCCAAGCCGGCGACGACCGAGAGATCATGTGTAATCCAGATTAACGCGGTCCCGGAGTCTCTGCAGAGCGCTTGCATCTCAAACAATATCTGGCCCTGGATGGTGACATCCAGCGCCGTCGTAGGCTCGTCGGCAATGATCACATCAGGTTTATTCAGTAGCGCGATTGCAATCGCCACGCGTTGACGCATGCCGCCGGAAAATTGGTGTGGATAGCTATTCAGGCGTTCATCTGGGGAGGCGATGCCGACCCGTACCAGTGCGGTACGACAGCGTTCGCGAGCATTGGCCGAGCTAATTTTTTCGTGCGCCTGAATGGCTTCAATCATTTGTGTGTCGATGCGCAAGACCGGATTGAGTGTCATCATCGGGTCCTGAAAAATCATCGCCACCCGATTGCCGCGCAAGCCTCGCCATTGCTTATGTTTGAGGCCAATAATATTTTCGCCATTCAGCAAAATTCGGCCATCAACGATTTTTCCTGGCGCATCAATCAAGCCCATGATCGAGTAGCCAGTCATTGATTTGCCCGAGCCGGATTCGCCGACAAGACCGAGGATTTTTCCGCGCTCAACCGAGAACGAAACATCATCCACCGCCTTGACAACGCCGGCTTTGGTGAAGAAATGCGTGCGCAGGTTTTCAACCTGCAGCACTGCGTTCATTGACTAGAGCCCCGCTTGTGGATTGCCGTTTCAGCCACTTTTCCCCCCAAAGCCGCACCAGTGCTAGTGTTTGTGTAAATAAAACTCATTTCTTCAGCCTCGGATTCAACACATCACGCAACTGATCTGCGACGAGGTTGATCGACATAATCGTCAACAAGAGTGCGAGACCGGGATAAAACGAAATCCAGTATTTGCCACTCATCAAATAGGTGAAGCCGTTGGATATTAAAAGCCCTAGTGAAGGCTCGGTAATGGGCAAACCAAGCCCCAGAAAAGATAGGGTCGATTCCAGCGCAATCGCATGCGCGACCTGTACCGTGGCGACCACAATCAACGGTGGCAAACAGTTCGGCAACATATGGCGAAACAAAATCCGCGTTTTTGAAAGCGCCAGCACTTTTGCGGCCTCGATATATTCTTTCTGCTTTTCTACCAGCGCTGAAGCGCGCACGGTGCGTGCGTAATAGGCCCACTGCACCGTGATGAGCGCAACGATAATTTTATCCGCGCCTTGCCCGAGCACCGCCAACAAAATCAGCGCAATCAAAATCGCCGGAAACGAAAGTTGAATATCAACCACACGCATGATCAAGGTATCGACCCAGCCGCCAAAATAAGCTGCGATCATGCCGAAAAATAACCCAATCGCCAGCGCGAATGCGGTGCTTGCTACCCCCACGCCGAGTGAGATTCGCAGTCCGTAAAAAATGGCCGACAGCATATCGCGGCCCTGGTCATCGGTGCCCAGTAAATGGGTATGACCCGCGCCCGATTTTTCGCCGGGCGCAAGCTTTGAATCCATAATGTCCAGCTGGCTTAGGTCATAAGGATTCTGCGGTGAAATCAGTGGCGCAAAAATCGCGATGAGAATAATCATCGTCAATAGCATCAAGCCAATTAATGCTAATTTGGATTCAGAAAATTCGCTCCAAAAGCGCTGCAGTGGGCTTTCAATTCGGGGCGCGCCACCAAACGACGGTGCGGATTTTGTTGCGCGTTTTAACCAGGCAGTTGCATTCATCTCAATGTCCCCCGCCAGATTGCGCGCCTAAATGAACGCGTGGATCCAGCACGGAATACACCACATCCACCAAAAAATTGATGAAAATAAACAAGCTCACAATCACCAGTAAATATGCCACGATCACCGGGCGATCCAGCTGGTTAATCGAATCGATCAAGAGCTTTCCCGTGCCTGGCCATGCGAAGATGGTCTCCGTCACAATCGCAAATGCGATTACCGAGCCAAACTCCAAGCCAATCACCGTGACAATCGGAATCATGATGTTTTTTAAAACATGCACACCAATCACCCGGGTGTTCGAAAGCCCCTTCGCGCGGGCAAACTTTACATAATCCTGCAGCAGCGCCTCACGTGTGCCTGAGCGCGTGAGGCGAATCAGCAGTGAGAGCTTGAACAGTGCGAGATTAAAGGCGGGCATGAATAAATGCGTCAAACCATCCCAGGTTAAGAAACTCACCGGAATACCCAACACATCGACCGTATCGCCGCGACCGTTTGAGGGCAGCCAGCCCAGATGCACTGAGAAAAACATGATCAGCACCAAGCCAACCCAAAATGTCGGTAGTGAAAATCCGATAATAGACAGTGCCATGATCGCGCGGCCTACAAATGAATCGGGCTTTAAGCCGGCGATCAGACCCAGCGGAATTCCCACCACCACCGCGATCATCATGGCGAACAGTGCCAGTTCGATCGTGGCCGGCAGTTTTTGCAGAATCAATGAAAGTGCGGGCACATTGAATACAAATGAACGCCCAAAATCGCCCGTGGAAGCCGTGCCTAAAAACGCCAGGTATTGGGCATAAAACGGTTTGTCCAAACCCATCGCGATGGTGGCGCGCACTCGTTCTGCATCATCTGCCTGCGGGTTGATCAATAATTCAACCGGGTTGCCAATCGCATACACACCCACAAACACGAGGAACGACATCATCAGGAGTACAAAGGCGGATTGAAATAATCGTCGAAGGGTGTATGAGAGCATGAGGCCGATTTTCAGTCGAATACAAAAACGATAGCTTTAACGAGCGTATTGGGGCGGTGTGGGAAAAGGTTTATTTGGCGGGCTTTAAATTCATGGCCAGTGTGTATTGATCGGTGCGCGGTATGTATTTGAGTGCCTTGGTCGTGGCCCAGGTGCTCACCTCATAGTGCAAAGGAATCAGGCCTACATCCTCCATGGCCATTTCGGCTGCACGCTGAATCATGCTTTCGCGCTTCTTGTCATCCATCGTCACCAGCGCTTCGCCCAGCGCTTTGTCGAACGCCGGGTTTGAGTAGCGGCCACGGTTGGTTACGCCCATGCCTCTAGCGGTGCCATAGGTCGCCAGCAGCGAGCGCAACGCGGAGCCTTGTTCGCCCGATTCGGTACCCCAGCCCAGCACCATATAGCTGAACTCCAGTTTGCTGGCGCGAGTGAAGTAAACGCTTGAGGGCATCGTGTCAACCTTCACTTCAATGCCGATGCGCGAATAAAACTGTGCGATGGTCTGCGCAATCGCAGCATCGTTGATGTAGCGATTATTCGGGCCGTGAATGGTCATTGCAAAGCCGTTGGGATAGCCCGCCTCAGCCAGTAATTTTTTGGCACCCTCCGGGTCAAATTTCGCGGGCTTTAATTTTCGGCTGGTGCCAAAAAAATTATCGGCCAGCAATTGGGATGCGGCCACGGCGCGACCTTCCATAACGCGGCTGACAATAGCATCACGGTTGATCGCCATCGACAATGCTTTACGCACACGCAAATCTTTCAGCGGGTTTTTTTCGAGCGGCTTGCCTGCCTTGTCAGTCAAAAACACCGGCGCTTTATCCTGATGCTGATTCAGGTGGGCATAAATAACGCGGTTTGATACTTTATTAGAAAGCGCAAATTTAGTGTTTTTTTCGAGCTGTGAAATATCGGCAGTGGGTACGGTCTCGATCATTTCCACGTCGCCTGATAGCAGTGCTGCCACCCGCGCTGCAGGGCTTGTCAGCATCTTGAAAGTCACCTTGTCCCACGGCTCTTCGCCGCTCCAATAACCATAATTGGCTTTCACCACGACCCGCTGGTTGGCGACATATTCCACAAATTTGTACGGGCCCGTGCCAATGGCGGCTTTGCCTGAGTTGTAATCATCGGTCGTGGCTTTTTCACCTACTGCTTTTGAAATAATGGCCACTGCAGTTAAGTCTGACGGCAATAAAGGATGTGGAAAAGCTGTTTTAAAAATAATGGTGTGGGGATCAACAATTTTTACATCAATGATGGGCTTGGTAAAAGTGGCAAATGAAGACGGGCTATTCGGCACATTCGGCACACGCTTGAGTGTGAAGGCAACATCATCGGCGGTAAACGCCGAGCCATCATGCCAGCGCACATTTTTGCGCAGCTTAAATTCCCAGGTCGTATCATCAATTGCGCGCCATGATGTGGCGAGGGCCGGTGTCAGTTTTTGATTTTCATCGGGCGCAACTAGTGGTTGAAAGATGTGCCTTAGCGTGCTGTTGTTCGGGCCAACATTGTGATAATGCGGATCCATTGATGTAATGGCTGCTTGCAGGCCAATAGAAATATCGCGAGCATGCGCCGGTTTTGTTGCGGCCTGCGTTGATGTTTGTGCTGATGTTTGCGCTGCGGCCCCTGATGTCACGGCGTACGTAAGCGTCATTGGAACCGTTGCAAGCAGAGCAGTAAAAATACGGCGAGCATAAATCATGAGACTTCCTGACAGGCGGTAATAATTAATTTTATGGGTTGTAATAACGATCCCAACGATAATAACCCAACACCCCGGGTCAAGGAACTTGTATGGGCATGATCGACAATTTTGAGAAACTATTGGCATCTGGCAAAGATTCAGCGCTCCTGCGATTTTCGCTGGGCCATGAATATTTGAAACTCGATGACGCGATTAAAGCCAGCGAACATCTGCGCGCCGCCATCGCGCAAGACTCGGGCTATTCGGCCGCATGGAAACTGCTGGGCAAGAGTTTGGCGCAGCTTAATGATGTGCCCGGCGCAATAGAGGCCTATACCCAAGGCATTGCTGCTGCTAGCGCCAAAGGCGACAAGCAGGCCGCAAAAGAAATGACGATATTTTTGAGGCGCTTGGTGATGGCTGCTGTCCTGCCCCCACGTCCGCCCGCTTAAGCGCCTAAAGTGCCATAGCCATAAAAATTATTTGATGATGAATAGCCGTAAGAACAAGGATGGGCGCGGTTTTTGGGTCGGCACCTGGGCCTGTTTGGGGACGACGGTGGGTGCGACGGCAGTAGCAAACGCTATTGCCGGGAGGCCAGGAATGCGTGAATCTGTTCAGCCTCGATCGACGCATTAACATAAGCCTCGCCGATGGATTTCAGCAGGATGAGCTTGATCGTGCCGGCCTCATTTTTTTTGTCGCGCCCCATATGTTGCAGCAAAATATCGGCTGAAATTTCGGCATGCTCAATAGGCAAAGCGGTTGGTAACCCGGCATCATGAATAAGCTGGCGCGCTTGTTCAACGTCGGCCGTGCTTAGGTGGCCGAGTTGCTGCGAAAATTGTGCCGCCAGCACCATGCCGCAGGCGACGGCCTCACCATGCAGCCACGTGCCATAGCAGAGCGCGGTTTCAATTGCATGTCCAAAGGTATGCCCCAAATTCAGTAACGCGCGGCCACCCTCTTTGGCGGTTTCACGTTCATCGGCCGCGACAACGGCCGCTTTAAGTTCACATGAGCGATGGACGGCGTGTGTAAGCGCCGCCGCATCGCGCTGCAAAAGCCGGTCCATATTGGTTTCAAGCCAATCAAAAAAAGGCCGATCCAAAATCAAGCCATACTTGATCACCTCAGCCAGGCCGGAACGATATTCACGGTCAGGCAAAGTTTTCAATGCGTCGGTATCGACCAATACGAGCTGCGGCTGATAAAACGCGCCGATCATATTTTTGCCACGCGGATGGTTAATCGCGGTTTTGCCGCCCACTGAAGAATCAACTTGTGCGAGCAGGGTGGTGGGGATCTGAATGAACGGTACTCCGCGCTGGTATGTGGCGGCGGCAAAACCTGTGATGTCACCTATAACGCCGCCGCCCAAAGCGAGTAACGTGGTTTTACGATCACTTGACTGTTCGAGCAGCGCATCATAAATTTTATTGAGCGTTGTCCCATCTTTGTAGACCTCGCCGTCGGGCAAAATAATAGGCGTGACATTGACGCTCGCGTTGGTTAGCGTTGTAGCCAGCGTCTGCCCAAATAGCGGCCACAAGGTTTCGTTGGTCACTAACATCACCCGTGGCTGAGGAAGGTAGGGCGTTAGCAAGGCGGCATTCGCCAGCAAACCTTGACCAATCAAAATCGGATAAGTGCGCTCAGCAAGCGATACGGCCAGCCTCTGCGTCTCGATGGAGATCGGCGCTGGTTTAATCATGGGTGTGATGGTAGACACAGATTTATAAAGACCTAACGAGGGATTCGTAAAGGATTAGGAAGGGTTTAGTGAGCGCCCAGTACAGGCATAGAGAAGCAATTTGACACGTTATGGCCACAGCCCGCTCTGTTCAAGTCGCTCGATAATTTGATCTGCCAGTTTGGTCGCGTGCAGCCGACCGGTATCGATAACAAGGTGCGCCGTCTCATTGTAAAGTGGTTCCCGAAAATCGAGTAATGCACGCAGCACAGTAATCGGGTTAGCGCCCTGTAAAAGCGGACGCTTGGTGTCACGCAAGGTGCGGGCTGATAGGTCACCCAAGTCTGCACGCAAATAGATAACAATGCCGTTGTCGCGCATCAATTTACGGCTTTCGCTGGCTAGAATTGCACCCCCACCTGTGGCGAGGATGGTGCTATTGGCCGTAACAAGTTCCGCGATTAGCTGTACTTCTCGCGCACGAAAACCGGTTTCGCCTTCTATTTCAAAAATAGTCGCAATCGACACACCGGTTCTACTCACTATTTCTTGATCCGCATCAATAAAGCTTAGCCCCAAACGATTAGCAAGGGCTTTGCCTAAAGTGCTCTTGCCTGCACCTGGCATGCCGATCAAAAAAATATTGTGTCGCTGAGTCATGTCAGATGCTGATGATGTTGTGGGCAGTGGCTATGAGCCATAACCACCGAGGAATGGAGTTGTTTTGATATTAAGGGCGCAGTAGTAATGCACATAAAAACAAAACGGGGCGCTAACTGCAGCGCCCCGAATATAAAGTGGATGGGTTATGGTTATTGGGTACTTTCCATCTTTTTAATTATAGAAAAAGTGAGCAGGTCTGTTATCGAATCGTTAATTGATCTTTGATAATGCGCGGGGTGATGAAGATCAGCAGTTCGGTTTTGTCTTCTTGTTTACGGGTGTTCTTAAACAGATTACCGATAATTGGGATATCGCCCAAGAAAGGCACTTTTGTGACGTCAGTCCGGCTGATTTGTTCAAAAACGCCGCCGAGAACGGCAGTATCACCATTATCGACCAAAATTTGTGTTTTCAATGTTCTGACATCAATGGAAGGCGCAAGATTGGCGCCGGACTGAACAAATACGCCGACAGCATCCTTTTTGATTTCGATATCCATAATGATTTTATCGTCAGGCGTGATTTGCGGCGTAACGTCCAAGGATAATATAGCCTGCTTAAATGAGATGGTCACACCCCCACTGGCCGCTTGGGTAAAGTAAGGAATTTCGGTTCCTTGGGTAATCAAGGCCTTTTTCTTATCTGCCGTCATAATACGTGGACTGGAAACAACCTTGCCGCGGTTTTCTGCCTCTAAAGCTGACAGTTCTAAATTAACAATATTGCCATTGCCTAAATTAAGAATGGTCATCGCAAGTGAACCTGCTGCGCCCGGAACCGGCAGGTTGACATTCAAGTCACCGGATGGAATTCCGCCACTCGCGATGGCGCCTGTGGTGCCTAAATTAGCACCGATGCCGACATTGCGACCATTGGTTGTAAAGCCCGATCCGCTACCAAATCGCGCGCCAAGTTGGCGGCCGTACTTATCATCTGCGATGACGATGCGCGCCTCAATTAACACCTGACGAACAGGCACATCAAGCTGACTGATTAAGCGACGCACTTCTTCAAGGCGCGATGGGACATCCTGCACAAACAAGGTGTTTGTGCGTGCATCAGTGGTTGCCGAACCTCGTTTGGACAGAATTTTTTGTGCTCCGCCTGAAAGCAAGGTTTGAATATCCGATGCTTTCGCATAAGATATTACAAAACTTTCGGTACGTAATGGCTCTAATTCAATAATTTGCTGCTTGGCTTCGAGCTCCAACTTTTCTTTCGTGGCGAGCTCATCTGATGGCGCGATCAAAACTACGTTGCCATTCTTGCGCTTGGATAAGCCTTTTGATTGCAAAATAATATCGAGAGCCTGATCCCAAGGCACGTCTTTTAAGCGAAGCGTCAAATTGCCGCCTACCGTATCGCTGGCGATGATATTAAGCCCAGTAAAGTCGGCGATAACCTGAAGCAGAGCGCGTACCTCAACCGCCTGGAAATTCAGCGTCAGCTTTTCACCGCTGTAACCAGCTGTTTGAACCAGCTTGTTAGGGTCTTCTTTTATGGGTTTGATTTCAACAATAAACTGGGTATCTGTTTGATACGCCGAGTATTCCCACAATCCTGCGGGCGTAATAATTAAGCGTGCATTCCCGCCTTGATCCAGCACATCCACAGTTTTAACGGGCGTTGCATAATCGTTTACATCCAGTCGACGCACTAGGTTACGTGGCATGTTGGTATTGGCAAAATCAACAATAACAGTTCTACCTTGCTGTCGAATATCAATCCCAATGCCGGGTGAGGAAAGGTCAACAATGATACGGCCTTCCCCGTTGTTGCCGCGCCGGAAATCTACATCTTTTATGCTCTGCCGGGCCGCCGCTGAAGCGGGCGCGGGTTCAGCAAACTTGGTTACGGGTACGACATCTTTAATCACACCCTGCGATGCTGAATCAATCGTTATTAATAATGACTTGCCTTCAAGAGTAGCAGTGTAAGTAAGTGCGCGCGTTAAATTGAAAACCATGCGGGTGCGATTTGAGGCTTCAATGACACTAACCGAACGAATATCGCCTTCTCCGATGTCGACATTGCTTTTGCCTAAACCGTTAGCGGTATTGGGCAAATCCAGTGCGATACGCGCAGGATTAGTTACGGTGAAACCAATCGGGAGCGCTTTCAAGGGTTCTTTGAAATTGATGCGAACAACTACCTTGCCGCTTTGCAGCGCGGTGGTATTAATCGATTCCAGCAAATTTTTTGTAAGGTCTTGAGAAACGGCAGAAAAACTTGCCGCGATACCTAATAACAAGGCGGCATATAAATGTAATCGACGTAAGCCATTCAGGCGGGCGTAACGAGAGAGGGGAGTGGCGTGCGTATACATTATTTACCTCCCGTTCCTTCCAACAGCGGAAGCACGCTTTCGCGCTCGGCCCAATCGCCGGCTGTGTCTTGAACGATTTCTTTGAGTTTAATTTCGGTGTCAGTAACGTCAGTAATCAAGCCGAAGTTCTGGCCGAGATAATTACCCTTTTTGATGCGGTACAACGTTTTTTCAGCTCGCACCAAGGCAAACATAACATTGCCTTGTATGATTGTGCCGACCATTTTCAGTTGCTCCAATGGAAATGCTTCAAGAGGCTCTTTTCGGCGGTTCAAGTCGGGCGCCAGTCCATTGGCGTTTGCATCTTGTTTCACCGTGAGCTTGCGCGGCCGGAATGGGTCCGGCAAGTCGAATCCTTCATAAGCGAATGGTTGAAAGGGTTGAACTTGCGGTAATGGGTCAATTCGGCGCGGAACTTTTTCTGATTCTTTGACGAATTGTTTTAAATCGGCATAGCCCTCTCCGCAGGATACGAGCAGTATAAGCGGCAATATTAGCAGCGTCCGTTTTATAGATGAGGCCTGCTTATTGACGGGCCCGGTCATTTGGCCCCCGCTTTGGATTTGTTCGCATCCCTTACCACTTTACGCTGTGATTCAATTTCATCCTGATCCAGATAACGGTATGTTTTGGCAATTGCTTCCATTGATAGAACGCCATCTTTGAGTGTATCTATTTTCAGATCATTAAGTAAAACGATGCGCGGCAGCTTAGAGATGTCGCTCGCGAACGCGCCTAAATCATGATAGTTGCCAACCACCTTTAAGCTGATAGGCCGTTCAGCATAAAACTCGGTAAAATTCTCTGTAGGTGTTGGTTTGAAAAGGTCAAATTGCAATCCACGCCCAAGACCTGCTTGATTAATATCGATAATCAGCGCGTCAACTTCAGATTTAGTGGGCAGCTGTTTTAATAGCGCGCCAAAAGCTTGTTCGATTTCAGCGCGTTGTTGCTGATAAGCCTCAAGATTAACGGCGAGCTTTTTCTTTTCGATAAACGTATTTTTAAGATCCGTTTCCTTTTTTTCTTCCGTTGAAAGGTTTTCTAACTGCCCTTGGTAAAGTACAAAATAAAGGGCAACCAAAATAATTAAAAACAGGAAAATAAAAGCGCCGAGCCGGAATGGCCATGGCCATCCACCCGGGCTCTTGGGGTCAAGCTGTTTGAGGTCTTCTAACCACTTCTTCATGATTTTTTCTCGGCTGGCTTGGCGGGTATCCCTTTACCTGCGCCGCCTTTAGTGGCGTCCGCTTTGGCTCGTTTAATGGAGAAATCCAATGCAAATTCATTCGCTCGCTGGTTATTAACAGTAACGGCCTTAATTTCTACATTGGCAGGTTTTTCCAGGTATGGGGACGCCTCAATGTTGCGCATAAACGCAGCAACACGTGCGCTTGATTGCGCATAGCCGGTGACCGTAACTTTGATGCCTGCCTGTTTGATGGTTTTCAAATACAGACCTTCTGGTAACTGGCGTAATAATTGATCCAGCAAATACACAGATTCCGAGCGGTTAATTTGTAAACCTTCAACGACTTGTTTTTTTGCCAATAAAGACGCTGTTTCTTCTCGAATTTTCTTGATCTCGTCAATTTGTTTATCGACTTTTACAATCTCATCGTTGAGATATTTGTTGCGGCCCTTCTGGTTTTCAATCTGACCATCAAAAATGAACCAGAGCAAACCGCCAATTGCCAACGCGACAATCGCAAATAGCGCCGCCAATGTGACGAACTGCTTTTGCCGCGCTTTGCGTTTTTCTTCGCGATGAGGGAGTAGGTTTACGCGAATCATGCAGGGTCAAACCTTCTCATCGCTAGCCCGCAAGCGACCATCAATGCCGGCGCGTCAATCGTGAGTTGACGCGGTTTGATTTTGGAAGATAGCGCCATATTCGCAAACGGATTGGCTATTACCGTGTGAACCTGGGTTCGTTGCGCAACCATTTCTTCCAACCCGTCAAGAGTAGCGCAGCCGCCAGAAATAACGACGTGATCTACCTTATTAAACTGGGTGGAGGTGAAAAAAAACTGCAGCGCGCGGGTAATTTCGAGCACAACTTTTTCATTAAATGGGTGCAACACATCCGGCCCGTAATTGTCAGGCAATCCGCCAGATTTTTTGGCTACTTCGGCCTCTTCAATCGGCATGCCAAACTGACGAGAAATATCCTGAGTAAGCTGATAGCCGCCAAGCTGCTGTTCGCGAGAATAAATTTGCTGGTCTTCGTGCATCACAATGACGCGAGTGGTTTGCGCTCCTACATCAACAATGGCGGTAATATCTTTACTTTCGATACCGGTCGCAGCGCCTTTCATCATCTCGAAGGCAGTTAGGGCGGCGTATGACTCAACGTCCATTACTGTAGTTTTGAGGCCAGCGGCTTCGGCAACCGCCACACGATCTTCAATTTTTTCTTTGCGTGACGCCGCAATAAGGACTTCAACTTCTTCGTCACTGCTGGGCGCTGGACCGAGCACCTGAAAATCAAGATTAACTTCATCCAGGCTAAACGGGATGTATTGATTCGCTTCAGATTGGACTTGATACTCCATATCCTCTTCGCGTTGGTTGCCTGCCAAAATTACTTTTTTGGTTATGACCGCTGCGGAAGGTAATGCCAGCGCTATATTCTTGATCCGCGTGGCCATTAACTTATGAGCGCGTTTCATCACCTCGCCAGCAGCTTCTATATTGGCAATGTTGCCATCGGTGACGGTATCTTTCGGTAGCGGCTCAATGACATAGCGCTCTACACGATAAAGGCCTTTGCCGGCATCGGCAATTTCGACCATTTTGATGAAGGACGAGCTAATGTCTACCCCAATCAATGGTGGCGTTTTAGCCCTTAAGAACTCGAACTGTGAAGCCAGTTTTTCTTTCAGCATGGGGAACGGACGGCTCTTTTATTGATCGGAACTTACGGCCCACTACGTACAAACTACATTAAATGCTAGCAACAACCACAAGAGCTGTAAAGCTTTTTCTTCTAAACCTCGAAATTGCTTTAATTGTGCATGAGTTACCATCAACGCGTACATTAATTTTTTGATGGCGAGTATAAAAGGCATTTTTTGTCCGATTTTGAACTGATATGAGTCATAAAGTTGACGGATATCGTTTGGGTTATGAACGTCGTCCCCGATATAATCAGTAATATTATTTAAATGTGCAATCGAAAATGACTTTACGCTGGTGGTATTACCCTTTGATTTTGGCGGCGTCGCTGCTGCTGGTTTTGCTCGGCATTGTGGCCTTGACCGTTGTGCTCCTTTACCCAAATCTGCCCTCTATTGACGCTGTAACAGACTACCGTCCCAAGCTGCCGCTGCGCGTGTACACCGTTGAAGGGGACGTCATTGGCGAATTTGGTGAGGAAAAACGCTCATTCGTCAAAGTTCAGGATATTCCTGCCATTATGAAAAACGCGGTTATATCTGCTGAAGACGAACACTTTTATCAACATGGTGGGGTGGATTACTGGGGTTTGGTCCGTGCGGCGGGCACCAATTTGATGGCCGGAAAAATCAAAGGTGGTGCCAGCACCATCACTCAACAAGTGGCGAGAAATTTCTTTCTTTCCAATGAGCAAACGCTTACTAGAAAAGTTTCGGAGTGGTTACTAGCTTTCAAAATAGAGCATAACCTTTCTAAAGATCAAATCCTTGAAATTTATTTAAACCATATCTTTTTAGGCAACCGAGCATACGGGTTTGCAGCCGCGAGCAGGGTGTATTTCGGCAAAGATTTAAATCAATTAACGCCCGCTGAGGCGGCGCTATTGGCGGGTATTCCGAAAGCCCCGTCGCGTTACAACCCATTTGACAACCTAAAACGCATTACCGAACGGCAACACTATGTTTTGCGGCGGATGAACGAGTTAAATTACCTTAATACGATCAGCTATCAAGCTGCGCTTGCACAGCCCTTAAAATTTAATCGTGATCGTACGATGTATGTGGTTGATGCCGATTACCTTGCTGAAATGGCGCGACAAGAAGTGTTCGAACAGTACGGGGAGAAGGCTTACATCAGCGGAATCAGAATCTATACAACGGTTAGGCGCGCTGACCAGGAA
>ENA-OFCI01000118-OFCI01000118.1-metagenomes-genome-assembly--contig:-NODE-118-length-50762-cov-5.242570_pt1 | contig 50762 bp, 50 predicted proteins | sample MGYA00153391_OFCI01 | MGnify analysis MGYA00153391
GCCGAGCGCACGCTCGCGCTCGACCGCCCCGGTGTCAGGCGTTGCTCAGAACCCGGCGGTGCCGTTCGGGGTGCCGAGCCCGGTCGGCCCGTCCCATCCTGCGGTTCCTGTGCACAGCGTCGTGCCGCAGGTCGCGGTCCGGCCGAGGGTGACGTCGTTGAGCGACGAGGTGTGGGTGTACGGGTAGGCGCCGTAGGTGACGCTTGTCCCGTTACCGGCGAGGGCGTAGACGGCGGCGATGAGTGGGGAGGCGACGGAGGTGCCACCGAACACCAGCCAGCCGTTGCTGGTCCCGTAGGTGTCGTAGACCGCGACGCCGGTGTTGGGGTCGGCGACGGCGGAGACGTCCGCGACCGCGCGCTTGGAGCACGGTGCGCCGGTGATGTTGTGGACGCTGCTCTGCCAGCCCGTCTGCGGGTCGTAGGCCGAGCAACCGGAGCCGGCGCCTTGGGTTGCGGAGTTGCTCCACACCGACTCCGACCAGCCTCGGGGGTTCGAGGCCCGGGTCAGGGCAGTTCCGCCGACGGAGGTGACGTACTGCGACGCGGCGGGGTACTGCACGCCGTAGCCGCTGTCGCCGGAGCTGACCGTGATGGGGATGCCGGGGTGGTTGAAGTAGCTGGTGTCGTAGCTGAGGTCGCTGCTGGACTCGTTGCCGCCGTAGCTGTTGGAGATCTCCGTCGCGCCGAGCTTGGCGGCGGTGTTGACGGCGGTGCCGAGGTTGGTCAACGACGACGATGTCGCTTCGACCAGCAGGATGTGGCAGCTCGGGCAGGCAGCGGACACCATGTCCAGGTCGAGGCTGATCTCCTGCGCCCAGCCGCTGTTCGCCCGCGGCGCCTTGGTCCCGCCGCTCTGGTTGACCTTGCGGAAGCACCCGTTCGCGGTCGTGCAGGCAGCCAGCCCGTACGTCGCCCGGTAGGTCGCCAGGTCAGCCTCGGCCGTCGGGTCGTTGTAGGCGTCGACGATGGCGACGGTACGCCCACCGGAGGAGAGTCCGGCGAGCTTGTAGGCAGACTGGATATTGGCCGGGCCCAAGCCACTGGGCGTGATGGTCGCAAGGGGCGTGCCGGCCGCGTCCGTACGCACGACGGACATGCACGCTGCGTAGCCAGCGGCTGGAACGCTGCAGACCCTGGCCGAGTGCAGCGCGGCGACCTGAGAGACAGCGCCGGCTGTGGTGGTGCCGACCATTGTGGTGAGGCCGGCGAGGGTTGCGGCAGCAACCGCGATAAGCGTGCAACGGCGCATGAAGGAACCTGCTTCCTGGTGAGACGAACGCTTCGGTGTGGGGTGACACGAGGAGGAGATTGCAGAACCATATGGCAGAACCTTTGACAAAGACATGTCGGCGCGGTTAAGGATCTGGTCAAGATCTGGCTTCCCGCGGGCGTCTAAGCGAGCACCAGCACAACGGCGGCGGAAGCGGCAACAGCCCCTCAGCTGCTGCCCTCATTGCTGGAGAACGGCTTCCAGGTCGTAGGCGATGGGCCGGTCGACCTGCGACGCCAGACACGACTCCGGCTCACGATCCGGGCGCCAGCGCAACAAGGTCACGGTATGGCGGAAGCGTGGACCCTCCATCTGGTCGAACTTCACCTCGACCACCCTTTCCGGGCGCAACATGACGAAGCTTGTGTCCTTGTTGCCGCTGAACCGGGAGCGGTCAGTTGCACCCTTCACCGGATCTCCCCGATCGTCGGTGACGACCAGAGGGGCGAGCTCGTCGACCAGCTCGAGGCGCCGGACGTCCGTGAATGCCGAAACCCCGCCCACGGGGTAGAGCGTCCCATCCCCGCTGAAGAGGCCAAGGAGGAGCGACCCAACCCCGGCGCCGGACTTGTGGACCCGGTAGCCCAGGACGACTGCCTCGGCGGTTCTGGAGTGCTTGATCTTGAGCATGGCGCGTTTGCCCTGTTGGTACGGTGCCGCAAGGGGCTTGGCAACGACGCCATCAAGGCCGGCGCCTTCGAAGCGATCGAACCAGTCCCTCGCCGTACCTCCATCGGTGGTGGTCCTGGTCAGGTGGACCGGCGCGTCTGGCGAGAGTCCGGAGAGCGCAGCTTCCAGCCGGTGGCGCCGGTTACCGAACGGCAGACCGGTCAGATCCTCGTCGCCGAGGGCAAGGATGTCGAAACAGATCAGCTCGGCCGGGGTCTCCCGTGAGAGTCGAAGGACGCGGGAGTCGGCTGGGTGGATGCGCTGGGACAAGCTCGGCCAGTCGAGTCGCTGTGCGCCGGGCGGGCCTGCGCGGACAACGAGCTCGGCGTCGATGGCGCATCGCTCGGGCAGATGTACACGGACGGCGTCGACCACCTCCGGGAAGTAGCGGGTCAGCGGTTTGGAGCCGCGACTTGTCAGCTCCACCTCGTCGCCATCACGCAGCACGATGCACCGGAAGCCGTCCCACTTGGGTTCATAGGACAGACCCCCGGCGACGGAGTCAGGAGCGGGCACGCCGGTGATGGCCTTGGCCAGCATGGGGGACACCGGCAGTTTGATGGGTAGGTCCACAAGAGCATTGTGAACCTGACACCATGCTCGGGTGTCTTCGATTCGTCAGGTTCACCGAAAGAGTCTCGTCGTGGGCGCAGCGGCATGCGTCACTGCGACAGCGATGTCCGCCGCCGGAACCGTCGCTGCTGCAACGTATTTCGCCCGCAAGGTCCTCACCCCTGATCGGCTCAGACCTGACGACACCCAGATTTTGGCTGTCTCGGACGACAGCCTGACCCTGGGGCTCACCCCGGTGTCCGCGCAGCCCGGTCGCTACGGTCTGTGGCTCGACGGTGGTCAGGGACACGCCAGGGTTGGTGCGGTAGTCGATGTCGACCGAGCGAGCGGGCGGGTACGGAGAGTGCTCGAAGGCGTGGACGCTGGTGAGCTGAGCGTGGGCCCCGCCCGTTGGAACCAGTACTACTTCGCCGGTGACCCCCGGGTGGCGTTGGGGCTGCCGTTCCGTGATGTGGAGATCGCCGCTGAGATCGGGATGCTCGCAGCCTGGCGGGTGCCAACAGTGGACGGCGTCGCTGCTCGTTGGGCCATTCTCGTTCATGGCAGGGGAGCGCAGCGTGAGGAGTGTCTGAGGGCGCTTCCCGTACTTCACGACCTGGGCTTCACCGCCCTGATACCCAGCTACCGCAACGACATCGGTGCCCCATCGAGCCCCGATGGCAGATACAGCCTTGGCCTTTCCGAGTGGCGAGACCTCGAGGCGGCACTCCTGTATGCCGTCGAGCGGGGCGCGCGAGAAGTCATCCTGCTCGGTTATTCCATGGGTGGCGCGATCATCCTGCAGACCCTTGATCGCTCGTGGCTCTCGGACCGGGTCAGCGCGGTGATCCTGGACGCGCCGGTGATCGACTGGTCAGACGTGCTGCGTCACCACGGTGCACTGAACAGGATCCCCGGGCCTATAGAGCGGCTGAGTCGTTCCCTGATCGGCCGTCGGTGGGCACGCCGGCTGGTCGGCGTGCACGAGCCTCTCGACGTGGCACTGACGAACTGGGAGCACCGTGCCGACGAGCTCACGCATCCAGCTCTGGTCATACATTCCCTGGACGACGAGTTCGTTCCCGCCGGACCCTCGATCTCCTTGGCAACAAAGCGCCCTGAACTGGTCCGGTTCGAACCGTGGCGCGAGGCACGGCATACCCAGGAGTGGAATGTGGATCCCGAACGATGGGACGCCGTTGTGCGCGACTTCCTCACCGATCGGGTCCAGCCTGTCTGACAGCCCGACCACAGCACATGATCAGGGCCTGACCCAGCTCCCCAGGAGCGTCCCCTGCGACTCGATCAGCAGCCGGGGTACGAAGTCTGCAGTCACCGGGTCACCTGCGGTGATACGTGTGTGATCCCCAGCGACCAGTGCGGGAGCAAGAGTCAGACAAAGCTCGTCGAGCCGCCCCGAAGCGGTCAGGTCACGCATGAGACGAGGTCCGCCCTCGCACAGGATGCGCTGCATACCTCGAAGAGCCAACCTGTCCAGAGCCGCGTCCAGGTCAACGCTTTCGTGTCCCTCGACGATCACCTGGTCCTCGCCCAACGTTTCCCGGGCGAGATCGATCGTCTCATCACCGGCCTGTCTACAGGTGACCAACAGGACCCCGCCGGAGTCTTCCCGCGCCTGCTGAAGCAGGGGCGGGATGTCGCCCGAACGGCTGACGACCGCCATCGTGGGATGGCGGGTCCGACCGTCGCGCAGCGCAAGCAATGGGGGTCGGACCGTGGCGCGCCGGTATCCCTCGATGCGCGCCGTTCCCGCCCCGATCAGGATGACGTCAGCCAGCGCTCGCAAGAGTCCGAACACGTCACGGTCGGCGCCCGTGTTGATCGAGCCGGAACGCCCGTTGTCGCCGGTTGCCGCCCCGTCCAACGTCGAGACGAAATTAGCCCGCACCCATGTCTGTGCCCCAGAGAGCTCGGGGTAGGAGTAGGCGAGGGCCAGCGCTTCTGGACTCATCGCCCCTTCCTGGTCGGGGGCCCATCGCCTGAGTTCGTCGTGAGAAAAGAGAAGGCGCATGTGCTCCATACTTCCATTGAAATGGGCAGCCGGAGGAGGTCGCGCGCGCGACGCGGTAATGCGACCATCGGCACATGGCCAAGAACATCAAGCAGGCAAAGTCCACGTCAGACAACGGCGCCGGGTCGGGGCCCTTCACGCGCGCACTGATGGCAGGCTCCGGGTTTCTTCTGTCCGCGTGTGACCCGCAATCCACCCCTGCTCATGACGGGAACAAGAGGTCCGGTGAGAAGCTCGTGGCCGCAACGGTTCCGGAGCTCGCCGACCTGCAAGAGCAGCTGTATGCGGAGTCAAAGGCAGACAGGAGAGCGGCCGTGCTGCTCGTGGTGCAGGGGATGGACACCTCGGGCAAGGGCGGCATCATGCGCCATGTTGTCGGTTCGGTAGACCCCCAAGGGGTCAGCTACACCGCGTTCAAGGCACCCACCAGGGAGGAGCGGGAGCACCCCTTCCTCTGGCGTATCCGCAATGCCTTGCCGGCCCCGGGACAGATCGGTGTCTTCGACCGCTCCCACTACGAGGACGTCCTTATCGCCCGGGTGCACAACTTGGTGCCGCCCTCGACCTGGGGCCGTCGCTATGGGCAGATCAACACCTTCGAGCAGGCCGTTACCCAGGCTGGGACCACCATCATCAAGGTCATGCTGCACATCTCCGGTGATGAGCAGAAAGCGCGTCTTGGGGCGCGGCTCGAACAACCCGACAAGAACTGGAAGTACAACCCGGGCGACGTGGACGAGCGCGAGCGGTGGCCGGCGTACCAGGAGGCGTACCAGGTAGCAATCGAAAAGTGCTCGACCGAACAGTCCCCATGGTTCGTCGTGCCGGCAGATCGCAAGTGGTACGCCCGGTTGGCGGTCCAGCAGCTGGTGGTCGAGCACCTGCGCGCCATCGCGCCGCACTGGCCGGCCGCCACCTTTGATGTCGAGGCCGAGAAGGCTCGACTGTCCGCGACCTAGGCTCGAGCTCAAACCTTGGTTGCGGGGACTGCCTGAAGTACGACGATGGAGCGGCCGGTGATGGGATGCGTGCTTGCTGCAAACCAGCCCGGCTGGCCGCCATTGAACGGCTCGGGAACCGTCGTGTCCAGGCAAATCCGCCATTCAAGGCCGTAGGCCGCAGGCGGCAGGACAAAGTCGACCGGCGCGCTGTGGGCGTTGAACAGCAGGAGGAAATCGGAGTCGATGGTGCGCTGGCCATGTGGATCGGGCTCGGGAATGGCCTGGCCGTTCAGGAAGGCCATGAGGGTGCGGGCATAGCCGTTTCGCCAGTCGAGCTCGTCCATCTCGGTGCCGTCCGAGGAGAACCACTCGATGTCTCCCAGGTCGCTCTTCCCGCCGTGGGCGGCGTCGCCGGCGAAGAAGCGACGGCGACGGAATACAGCGTGCTTCTTGCGAAGTGAGACCAGAGCGCTGGTGTAGGTGAGCAGCTCGCTCTCCCTCTTCGCGAGCTCCCAGTCGATCCAGGCGAGGTCATTGTCCTGGCAGTAGGCGTTGTTGTTGCCCTGCTGGGTTCGGCCCACCTCGTCACCGTGGGCGATCATCGGGACACCCTGACTGAGCAGCAGCGTGGTGAGGAAGTTGCGCTGTTGCTGGCGGCGCAAGGCGTTGATCTCGCCGTTCTCGGTCTCGCCCTCGACGCCACAGTTCCAGGACCGATTGTGGTTCTCGCCGTCCCTGTTGGCCTCACCGTTGGCCTCGTTGTGCTTGGCGTTGTATGACACGATATCTCGCAAGGTGAACCCGTCGTGCGCCACGACGAAGTTGATGGAGGCGATCGGACGCCGGGCCGAGTGGGCATACAGATCGCTGGATCCCGTGAGACGAGAAGCGAACTCGCCCAACGAAGCGGCCTCTCCGCGCCAGAAGTCGCGAACGGTATCGCGATACTTGCCATTCCACTCGGTCCACAGCGGCGGAAAGTTGCCGACCTGGTATCCGCCGTCCCCGAGATCCCACGGCTCGGCGATCAGCTTGACCTGTGAGATCACCGGATCCTGCTGGATGATGTCGAAGAACGCTGAGAGCCGATCCACCTCGTGGAACTGCCGGGCCAGGGTCGCAGCGAGGTCGAAGCGGAACCCGTCGACGTGCATCTCGGTGACCCAGTAGCGAAGTGAGTCCATGATCAGCTGCAGGACGTGGGGGTGTCGCATCAGCAGGCTGTTCCCGGTGCCCGTGGTGTCGTAGTAGTGCGCCTTGTTGTCGTCGACGAGCCGGTAGTACGAGGCGTTGTCGATGCCACGGAAAGCGATGGTGGGGCCATTCTCGTTGCCCTCGGCAGTGTGGTTGTAGACCACGTCGAGGATGACCTCGATGTTGGCCGCGTGCAGTGCCTTCACCATGGACTTGAACTCGTTGACCTGCTGACCACGCGTTCCAGTGCCGGCGTAGGCGGCGTGTGGAGCCAGGAATCCGATGGTGTTGTAGCCCCAGTAGTTGGTCAGGCCCTTGTCCTGCAACGTGGTGTCCTGCACGAACTGATGGACGGGCATGAGCTCGATAGCCGTCACGCCGAGGCGCACGAGATGGTCGACGATCGCGTGGTGGCCGATTGCGGCGTACGTCCCCCGAATGTTGTCCGGGACGTCGGGGTGGGTCATGCTCAGGCCCTTGACGTGAGCCTCGTAGATGACGCTGTCGTGGTACTCGTGACGAGGCGGGCGGTCGTGGCCCCAGTCGAAGAACGGGTTGATCACCACGGAGAGCATCGTGTGGCCAAGCGAGTCCTCCTCGTTGAACTTCAGCGGATCGGTCAGCTCGTAGGAGAACAGGGAGTTGTCGAGGTCGATCTGGCCGTCGATGGCCTTGGCATAGGGATCAAGCAAAAGCTTTGCCGGGTTGCACCGATGTCCGTTTGGGGGATCGAAGGGCCCGTGAACCCTGAAGCCATAGCGTTGGCCGGGCTGGATCGTGGGAACGAACGCGTGCCAGACGTGGCCGTCGACCTCGGTGAGCCCGATCCGGGTCTCGGCACCATCGTCTCCGATCAAGCAGAGCTCGACCTTTTCAGCAACCTCGGAGAACAGTGCGAAGTTGACCCCGCTGCCGTTGAACGTCGCGCCCAAGGGGTAAGGCTGGCCTGGCCAGATTTCCATGAGGTCCTTCGTGAGCAAGTCGTTGATCGTGCCGTGAGCCCGCCATTGTGTCCTGAAGCAGGCTTCGGGTCACAACCGGCAACGCCTCGCGAGCGTTGCCCTGAGGTGGGAATGGCCTTCGTCCATGCACGGAACCTGCCCCCGGAGGCCGTTGGCGGCAATCCCGGGGGGATCGGGTGGCCGCCCGCGTGAGCTCAGTTGGACTCCGATACTTCGGATCGGCTAATGTCTGCACGCACGCACAGCGGGTTAACCGCTGGCGTTTCCGCGGACATAGCTCAGTTGGTAGAGCGCAACCTTGCCAAGGTTGAGGTCGCCGGTTCGAGCCCGGTTGTCCGCTCGGAGGCTTCATGCCTCGCCGAAGGCCGCGAGGCTGTTGGCGAAGGTCTGGAACCGCAACGGTGGAGTGGCCGAGAGGCGAGGCAACGGCCTGCAAAGCCGTGTACACGGGTTCAAATCCCGTCTCCACCTCGAAGAGCACCAAGAGCGGGCGATTGGCGCAGCGGTAGCGCGCTTCCCTGACACGGAAGAGGTCACTGGTTCGATCCCAGTATCGCCCACCAGCACGAAACGGCCTCTGACCAGCGGAAACGCGAGTCAGGGGCCTTCGTTATCTCGCCCCCGTGCAGGATACGTGCAGGATGGTTGCACGCTTAGAAGCTGATCAGGGAGGTCAGGTCCCGGTACATTCGGGAGTTCTATAAGAAATACCAGCATCTGGCTGGATTTGCTTATAGGATGTGTGGCATGTGGAGCACGTTGCTTGAGGAGAACGGGATCGTGGTGGTTCCGGTCGATGTTGCGCAGGTGGCCCTCCGGCGTGGCTCGCAGCGTGCCACGTTCACGGTCGTCGCTACGTCGTCGCGCGTTCACCCCTCGGATGTAAGGGAGCCTCCGGCACGGAACGCGCTGCTGATCGCGCCGGCGCTCTCGGAGACAGCCGCGCAGCGCGCGCGATCGCTCGGTTGGTCCGCGATCCCAGATGACGGCCCGGCGTGGGTGCTGTTCCATGGTCGGGAGATCAAGCTCAAGAGACCGGAACTGGCGACCGGCTCCCCACAGCAGGGCAGACGCGGGCGCCCAGGGTGGGGGATCTTCTCTGTGCTCCGGGCGCTCCTGGCGCTCGAGGGTGGCGCTCGCCAGAACGAGCTGGTCGAGTTTGCGAACGTGAGCCAGCCGCGAATCTCCCAGGCGCTGAGCGAGTTGGCGACACTTGATCTGGTCGAACGCGTTCCTGTCGGTTGGACCGTGACCGACAAGGCCAAGGCGATCACATGGTGGGTGGATCACTACCCGGGACCTGGCGGCCTTGCTTCACATTGGTACGGGCTCGACCCAGTCGTCAAGCAGGCCTTCCGCGTGCATGAACTGCTCGCGGCGAAGCGATCGCGGCCGGCGGTCTCCGGCGATGTTGCCGCCGACCTCGTCGCGCCTTGGCGGACGCCGGCCCACGCCCTGGTCTACGCGGAAAAGGGTGCCGACCTTGCTGCCGCCGGTCTGACCCCCGCGGCTGCTGAGGACGGGACACTCACCCTCGTGCTGCCCGCGGACCGTGCCGTGTGGCCGATCGGCCAGACGCCGCGAACCTTTGGCCTTACCGGTTACGGCGATGTCGAGCGCGTGGGCGCGCTGCAGGTCCTCTACGACCTCAGCCACGCCTCGGGACCGGACGCGGGCGACGCGGCGATTGCATGGCTGGACGGGATGCTCTCGCCTGGCCCGGTCGTATGAGCAGGCTCGAGCTCATCGCAGAGTCGCAGGCGCAGGAATCAGGATTCCTCGCGCTGGCCGATATCGCGAGCCTTGCGAGGGAAACCGGTATCGAATACCGCGTCGTCGGCGGGCTCATGGTCACCCTTCACCTCGCCGTCTCTAGCGCTGATGACCCGACCTCTCGCCAGACGCTCGATGCTGATTTGGGCGTCACGCAACAGGTTGCCGCCGACCCTGCGTTTGTCGCTGGGCTGGAAGGTCTGGGATATGAGCGCCCGGAATCAGGCAACCGGTTCATCCGCCAGAGCGAGGAAGGGCGACGCATGGTGATCGACGTGCTGATGCCCTCGTATACCTCGCGCATGAAGACCAACCAGCGTGCAGGTGAGATGATCTTGGACGCGATTCCCGGTCTGAACCTCGCTCTCTCGGCTCCGGGTGAGTCGCTCGAGATCGCCGCGCAGCTGCTGGATGGGACGGTGATCGAGTTCGTGACCGTCGTCCCGAACCTCATGGCCGCGCTATGTGTGAAGACCGTCGGATACGCCGACCGCCGAGCCCAAAAAGACGCGCTCGATGTCTGGCGGCTACTCGAGGCTTACCGCCTGGCGTTTCCATCGCCACCTCAGTGGCCCCAGTCAGGATCGGCGGGCGACGCCGCCGAGATCCTCCGGCGCGACTTCGGACAAGCATCGGGGACTGGGGTCCGCGCAGCATCCAGTTCCCGGGCAGACCGGACTCGAATTCGCGCATTAGTACTGCATGCGGTGGGAACGTGAGCTGCGATCGTGCGGCTTTGGTCGGGACGGCAGCGCCGCGGACAACGTCGTAACGCTCGACGGTGGCCGATCCCCTAGTGCTTGGGTCGGTACGCTCGGGCCACGGCCTGATCGACTGCTGCCCATCACGTCGCCCTTCGTGACTCTGTTGGCCACCGCGGACGGGTTCACCGGCCGACCTGGCGGCGGAAACTCGTTCAACGTCGCCATGGTGACTTCCAGCCCCAGCGTCGAGCCCGTTGTGTCCTCGTCAGCGACAGTCGCTCGGACAGTAGAGTGACATGGAGCAATCGTATCAATAGTGATACGATTGCTCCATGTCAAGGGGTTCCGCGATGGCCAGTCTCAGCCCGGTGGCCAGTGACCAATGGGGGATGCTGACTGCGGCTCAGGCCCGGCGTCTTGGGGTGTCTCGGGTCGATCTGAATCGCCTCGCCAAAGATGGCACGATCGAGCCCGTTCCCGGAGCGGCACGGGTGTACCGGCTGACTGGTGTGCCCGAGGATCCGGACCAAGACCCGGTACGCGCGGCCTGGCTGCAGCTCGGACAAGGTTGGCTGTGGGACGAGCGGGTCCGCGACGGTGCTGCCGTCGTCAGCCATCGCAGCGCTGCACATGTGCGGAACCTGGGTGATCTGATCCCGCGGGTCCACGAGTTCTATGTTTCGACCCGGGTGCGGCTTCGGCGGACCGACCTGACACTGCGGGTGCGGCCAGGGATTGGGCGGAGCGACTGGAGTCTGTCGGGTGGGCTGCCGGTCTGCACGATCGAGAAGATAGTGGCTGACCTTCTTGGGGACCATGAGGATGAGTCTGCGGTCGCACAGGTCGTCCAGGACGGGATCCGTGAAGGTCTGCTGGGTCGCGACGAGCTTGAGCAGGTGGTTGCCAGATATGGCATCGACTACGGATACCGGTCGTCCACCGATTTTGTCACGGTGCTTTCAGGTAGGCAGGAGTAAGGGGTGGAACCTTTCGATACCGACGGCTCAAGTCCGGAACCCGATGTGTTCCCATATGCGTCGGCCGCGGCGTTCCGCACCGCTCTGCGGGACCGGTTCGCTGTGATCGCGAAGTCCGAGACCCGATACTCGCTCGATGAGCTCCAACGGCAGTTCGCCTACGATCGTGCGCTCGCGCGGCTGTTCACTGCGCCCGATGCCGCCAGCTGGGTCCTCAAGGGCGCCGGAGCGTTGCTCGCCCGGCTCGAGCAGGCCAGGCACAGCAAGGATATTGACGTCTATTTCGCGGAGCGGTCTGCGGCAGTTTCAGACGCCACCTCTGCGCTGCGTAGGAACCTCAGTCGTGACCTCGGTGACTTCTTCGGGTTCGAGGTCACCAAGATCGTGCCGCTTCAGGAAGAGGCCAAGGGATCGAGAGTCCACGTGCGGGCCCTGCTCGGGGCCAAGACTTTCGCGGTCTTCCACATTGACGTCGTGGTCGGGACGGTCATGAGTGGAGAGCCTGACGAGGTTGCCCCGCTGACGCCGCTGCATATCGACGGTCTCGTTCGGCCGTCATATCGCGCTTTTCCGCTACCCGATCACGTGGCCGACAAGTTCGCCGCCATTCTCGGGACCCACGTCAGAGGCGAAACACTGACCGGAAGCAGCCGGATCAAGGACCTGGTGGACATCGCCCTCATCGCCACCACTCAACAGATCTCGGGCCCGGCGCTAAGGGCCGCGATCCTGGCCGGCACAGTGCGCCGGAACCTGTCCCTCCCAGATGCGTTCGCGGTCCCCGACGAGGCCGTATGGCGGCGCGGCTACCCGAGGTCGGCGGCCGATGCGCCTGGGCCGACGCCAAGCTTCGATGAAGCCGTCTCCTTGGCCTGCGCACTCCTGAACCCCGTACTGAAAGGACCAGTAAGCGGCAACTGGGACCCCGCGGCGGCAAGTTGGAATTCTGACGCCAGATAACAGCCTGTGCTGCCCACGGGTATGTCCGTGGTGTGGTCCCGGCCCAAGAAGCGAGGTGCCCCGCGGTGGGGAACCGGGTCATGTCTGCGCCGGTCTCGGCGACGACCACATCAGCAGTCAGATGGCCGATCCCGGGGATGGTGCAGATCAGATCCCTGAAACCCTGAAAGGGTTCGATCACGACCTCGAGCCGTTGGACCTCGCGACCCCGTTCGTGGGTGATCGCGGTTCTGGCCCGGGTCAGGTCACGTAGGTGCCGGATCGGTTCGGGTGGCACGAATGAACCACGGACCAGTCCGTGGGCACCGAGCTGGGCCAGCCAGGTCGCGTCGGACACGTCGCTCTTGCGGCCAGGCAAGTTCTTCACGTGCCGGGCGTTGACCAACATCACCTCGAACCCGGCGTCCTCCAGCAGGTAGTAATACGGCTCGATAGTCCGAGGTTGCTTCCATCGCAACCCGGGTCACCCCCAGATCCAGCAACCGGTCGGCCATGGTCTGCAGGAAGCACGACGTCCGGGCACGGACAAACCGAGTTCGCATCCGCATTGTGGCTTCCGGACGCCGGGTCGACGAACTGGGCCGCCGGACGTGGCGCCCTATCCCGCGCGTCGAGCGGGCGGATCGACTCGAATCCGTCCGGACACCCGGCTCCAACTACATGTACATCGAACGCGCGGAATGTGCCGAGAATGGACGTTTGATTCCGTCGTAACCTGATTGTGCTTCGCCGAGAATGCCGGATGGGGACTTGGGTTGGACAGTATTTACGGACCTTTTTGATTCGCTGGTGCAGGCGTGCATGGGGTTGGCCGCTGGCAGGACGTGGCCTACTGCACCGCCGCCCCGCGGATGAAGGTGGCGAGGTCCTTGCTCTGCTGTACCCGGCTCGGCTCGTGGACGTACATCATGTGGCCCGCTGCGTAGTAGGCGTGGTCGATGTTGGCCAGCAGCTCGGTGGGCACATCGAGGTGGGCGAAGGTCTCCTGCGCGGCGTAGTAGGGCGTGGCGCCGTCGAGGTAGCCGTAGGCGACATGGACCTTGAGGTGCGGGTTGGCACGCATCGCGCGGGCGAGCTTGTCGCTGACGTTGACGGGGCGACCCTCGAACTCCTTGAACGACCACTCCTCGCTGGCCTTCATCGACACCTGCTCGTACGGCAGGTCGTTCTCGTAGCCCAGCTCAGCGCACACGTAGTGGTTCCACGCGGCGGCATAGGGACCGGCCATCGCGTCCATGCTCGGGTCGGCCTCCATCTTCTCCGCGACCCCGTTGCCGATCGGCCCCGTGAAGCGGCTGTCGAGACGGCCGACGACGAGCCGTTCACGACGCAGCAGCTCGACGAAGAAGTGGAGGTGCTCGACCCGCAGGTTCGACAGGTCGACGTACTGTTCGCTGAGCCCGGTCAGTCGGGCAAGGGCCTCCACCGCCTCGGCGCGCTGTTCCGTGGTGAGCCGGTGCCCCCTGGACAGGACCCACGGATAGGTGCGCTCGGCATACTCCTCGGCCTCGGCGAGCACCCTGCGCAGTGACGTCTTCCCGCGCCTGCCGTGGTAGTGCGCGACGGCTGCATAGGTCGGGAGGAACCCCACGTAGCCGCGGTCCTCGGGCTCATGGAGGCCGATCGACCCGAGATCGATGACGCTCGAGATGAGGATGACGCCGTTGAGGAACATCCCTCGGCGGGTCTGGAGGTGCTCCGCGAGGGCCGCGGCGCGGACAGTGCCGTACGACTCGCCCGCGATGAACTTCGGTGAGAGCCAACGGTTGTTGCGCGTGGTCCAGAGCCGGATCACCTCTGCGACGCTCTCCAGGTCGCCGGTGAAGCCGTGGTATGGCTTGGGCTTGCCACCCGAGACGGGGCGGGAGAAACCGGTCGAGACCGGGTCGATGAAGACGAGGTCGGTGACGCGCAGGAGGGTCTCGAGGTTGTCGGTGAGTCCGTAGGGCGGAGCCGCAAGCGTTCCAACATCACCCGACACCACACGGCGAGGTCCCATCAGCCCCAGGTGCAGCCAGACCGAGCTCGAACCCGGCCCGCCGTTGAAGGCAAACGTCACCGGCCGAGGCGTGTCGCCGCTGGCCCTTGCGACGTATGCCGTGATGGAGACCTCGGCCTTGGCCTTCAGCCCCGTGAAGGCTCCGTCCTCGTACACCTCCTCACGCAGGACGATGCGACCCGTGGTCGCGGTGTAGGCCAGGTGCGCCCGGCCGATCCGCAGTGTGTGCTCCGTCGTGACGATGTCGTCGACGGGGTCGGCGGGCATGGTCGTGGTGGAGGTGTCCGCGCGGTCCTTTTCCTTCGGGGCATCTGTAGTCTTCTCGTCCATGCCCAGACCCTAGACCGCGGCGGATACCTTCGAAGGGACACCGTCCTACTCGTGGATCCTCAGCTGACGTGGGAGTCCGGGTGGGTCCACCGACATGCGATCGGGAGGCGTTGACCATGCTGACAATCGAGGGGGTCACGATGGCGATCGACGGTCTGCGGCACATGCGGATCCCGATGCTCACCGCTGCGGTTGTCCTGGCCACTGTTGCGTGCAGTTCGCAAGCGCCTACGAGCATTATCAAAAGAGCGACGTTCTCATACACATGCTGTGCGAGTGCCGATATCAACCGGGTCTATCACCCCGGCGACGTCATGACAGTCCACTGGATCGTCCAGAATGAGGCGCCGACCTCTGCGACTCAATCGGTTCAAATCGACCTTTCGGCGAAACTGAGCGGCCCCTATGCCGACGTCAGCAGTCTCAAACAACGGGAGACAGGGCCCCCCTCGATCGCGGCGGCCTTTTCGACCTCGGCCGCTCCCATCGTGACTTCCGACTGGGCCGGCAGCGCACCGACGTCACGACTGCTCATCCCCACCACCGCACTGCCTGGGTTCTACAACTTGTCAACGGCAGTGAAGTCCGGCGGGTTTACCGCAGGGGGAGCCGGCATTGTGCGCGTCAAGGCGCCCGGGCACACATGACCGACTGCTAGACGGCTTTCTGCTCCACACGATCATCGTCGACGACCGTGGCTACACGCCGTTGTTGGCCCCGCCACGTCTTAAGTCCGTTCGCGTAATGAACGCCCGCGGCATGACCCCCACGCTTGAGCAACTCGAGGCGGCACTGCCTTGGTCGGGCTGATCCGATCGCACTACGGAGAAACTCAGAGCAACATCCGCTTCTGCCTTTGTCATGGGCGGGCGTGAAGTCCCGCCGGGTGAGGCGGCGGGCTCGTCTCCGACCTCGGAGACACCCACGCCGACGGGTTCAGGACCCTGCCGGCTGCCCGACCAGTTGCCACGTGCGCCCACGGTTGGTCGTGAGGTGGAGCGCGCTGCCGTCGGTGATGGCGAGCCCGAGCAGGGGGGTGAGAAAGGCTATGTCGTCAAGGCCGTGCCCGGAGTTCGTGAACGCGTCCGGTATGGCGGCCAGCCGGGTGAAATGGGTCCCGCGGTCGGTGCTCAGATACAGGCCGGCCTGCTCACCGACAGCGGTGCCGAACACGGCGGTGTCGTCGCTCAGGGCGTCAAGGAAAGTGTTGCCGGTGCCTGAGCCGCCTATCGGAAGGTTCGCATCGGGTCGGCCGTCCTCCGTGCGGACGAATCTCACGTTCATCCCCGTCGCGCACGAGATCCACACGACGCGGGAGGACGTCGCCACGACAGTTACTCCCAGACACGAAGTCGCCGGGGCCGACAAGTACGTCGCGCCCCCGTCGGTGGAGCGGAACGTTCTCGGCGCAGGACCGCCGATGCCCAGGCTCAGCCAGACCGAGTCCCCCCACCCAGCAAGTGCCGTGCCGCCACTCCCGGTGGTCGGCGCCCCGGAGAACACGTGGTGCCAGGGGCCGGCGACTGAGGTCGCGGTGTAGACGCGCACGTTGGAACAGGGCCCATCCGACCCGCACGCCGATGTTTCAACGTACAGGCGGGCGCCGTGGCGGCGACCTGGACGACCGGGCGGGCATCCGGAAGGCTCACCGGATGCCAGGTGCGCGCCCCGTCGCTGGTGGCGAGCAGGGTCGTGCGCGTTCCGGTCCCGCCCAGGATGGCGAGCCCGACGCTCGCGGACGCGAAGTGCAGCCGGAGCAGCGGGGACGCCAGTCCCTCGCCCGTAGGTGGCGCGGCCCGATGGAAGGTACGTGCGCCGTCGGTGGTCACCAACAGTGCTGGCACGACGTGGCGCAAGGAGGTCAGCGGTGTATAGACGTAGGCGACCGTGGACGACACCACCTCGACGGTGGCCAACGACTCAGGGCCATCGGGATGGACCGGCGCTGTCGCCGAGGTCGACTCACGAGTCTGCGGTGTCGGCGCCAGGGACGGCGCCGAAGAGGTGACCACCGGTGACACGGTGCTGCTTGAAGAGCCCACACCCTGACCGGTCGGCGATGTGCACGCAGCCAGCAGCATGACAATGGCGGTCCCAGACATGACGCGTTGGAGTGCCACATTCTGAAGACTACCCTCGCGCCCGTCAGCCGACTGGGTGAACTGCTCCCACCTCAGCCCGACCCCTGGACGCACTCTCTATGCCGCTGTTGGCGCGCGCGATCGTGCCGATGATCGCGCTTCCTGTTGGTGAGGATGTTTGCGGCCGGTCGGCGGCGGGCGCTTATCGGCTAGCGAGGCTCGTGCGCGTGGACCCCTTGAAGCGGGTGCACTGGTAGGTGAGCTGACCGGTGTCGCCGTCGGCGATGCGGGCGCGCTGGGCTTCTTCGAGGCGACCGTAGAGCGTTTCGGCACGGTCCACGGTGCGCTTGAAATTTTCGTCGGCGCGTTTGCGCGGATCAGGCTGCAGGTAGTTGTCGCGGAACTCGCCGTTGAATTTTGCGTAGCGCTGCTCGAGGTAGCGAATTTGCTCGGGCGTCAACGACAGCATCAGGTCGGCCGCCGCCGGAGCGATGCGGTCGAACGCGGTGTGCGCGCGCTTGACGACCTCGGCCTGCCACTCGCAAGCCCGCGCCGGCGTGGTGTCGGCCAGCACCTCCGTTTGCGTGCGTGCGAGTTGCGTGGCGTAGTCGGGCAGCTGAGTGCGGCGGTGCCACGCGAACCACTGCCTGATCGCCTCGCGCACCCGCGGTGTCTGCGTGTCGTTGAGGTCGACGTAGCCATCGAGCCACCAGTAAGCGATGTCAGGGGCGGTGCCGTAGCCGATGCGCACTGCGCTGCAGCCTCCCAGCAAGACGAACAGCGCGCCGATAATCAGCGACCGAAAACCGAACGTTCGAAAGACTGACAACATGGCGCTCGACATCGTGATCATGGCGGCGGGCAAAGGCACCCGCATGAAATCGGCCCTGCCGAAAGTGCTGCACACACTGGCCGGGCGATCACTATTGCAGCATGTTCTGAAAACCGCTGCCGATCTGGGGGCAGACGGCATCGTCGCGATCACCGGCCACGGCGCCGAGCAGGTCGAAGCCGCGGTCGCCGCGCCGCACTTGCAGTTCGTGCGCCAGATGCCGCAGCTCGGCACCGGCCACGCGGTGCTGCAAGCCGTGCCGAAACTGCACGACGACGGCACCACGCTGATCCTGAACGGCGACGTGCCGCTGATCGAAGCCTCGACCGCGCGCGCGCTGATCGAGGCCTGCGGCGGCATGCGGCTCGCGCTGCTGACCGTCGAGCTCGCCGACCCGACCGGCTACGGCCGCATCGTGCGCGGCGACCCTGCTGGCCGCTCTGCCGACGAAGGCGGCCGCGTGCACGGCATCGTCGAGCACCGCGACGCCAACCCGGCCGAGCGCCTGATCCACGAGGTCTACACCGGCGTGATGGCCGCGCCGACCGCGCTGCTCAAGCGCTGGCTCGCCGCGCTGAAAAACGACAACAGCCAGGGCGAGTTCTACCTGACCGACGTGGTGGCCATGGCCATGGCCGACGGCGTGCCGATCGTCACTGCGGAGGCACCGAGCGAGACCGAGGTGCTCGGCGTCAACAGCCCCGTGCAGCTCGCCGACCTGGAGCGGCGCTACCAGCGCAAACAGGCCGAGGCGATGATGGAAGCCGGCGTGCGCCTGGCCGACCCGGCGCGCTTCGATCTGCGCGGCGAGTTGGCGTGCGGCTGCGATGTCTCGATCGACGTGAACTGCGTGTTCGAAGGCCAGGTGACGCTCGGCGACGGCGTTCGCATCGGCGCGAACTGCGTGATCCGCAACGCGACGATTGCAGCGCACGCGGTGATCCACCCGTTCACGCACATCGACGGCGAGGCGCTCGGCGTGCACGTCGGCGCAGGCTCGTTGATCGGCCCGTTCGCGCGGCTGCGGCCGGGCGCGGTGCTGGCCGAAGAAGTGCACATCGGCAACTTCGTCGAGGTGAAAAATTCGACGCTCGCGAAGGGCGCAAAAGCGAACCACCTTGCCTACCTCGGCGACGCGACGGTCGGAGAGCGCGTCAACTTCGGTGCCGGCAGCATCACCGCGAACTACGACGGCGCGAACAAGCACCGCACCGTGATCGGAAACGACGTGCACGTGGGCAGCAACTGCGTGCTGATCGCGCCCATCACGCTCGGCGATGGCGCCACGATCGGCGGCGGCTCGACGATCTCGAAAGACGCGCCGGCCGGGCAATTGACGGTCGCGCGCGGCAAGCAGCTGTCGCTCGCGGGCTGGAAGCGGCCGGTCAAGCTGAAGAAGTAATTCGGGGCAGCCGGCGCAGCGCGGCGGGCTTCAAGCCGGCACGCTGGCGTCGGCAGTCTCGACCGCGAGGCAGAGGTCGTCCCAGGCGCGGGCTTTGTCTTGCGGGTTGCGCAGCAGGTAGGCGGGGTGGTAAGTCACGATCAGCGGCACGCCTTGGTAGGAGTGCACGCGGCCGCGCAAGCGGCCGATGGGCTCGGTGCTGCGCAGCAGGCTGTGCACCGCGAAACGACCCATTGCGACGATGATCTTCGGCTGCACGAGCTGCACCTGGCGGATCAGGAACGGCTCGCACTTCGCGAGCTCGTCGGGCGCCGGGTTGCGGTTGCCGGGCGGACGGCACTTGATCGTGTTGGCGATGTAGACCTGCCTGGCCGGCTCGGCCTCGCCACGGGTCAGCGACACAGCGCGCAGCATGTTGTCGAGCAACTGCCCCGAGCGGCCGACGAACGGCTCGCCTTGCTGGTCTTCCTGCTCGCCCGGCGCTTCGCCGACGATCATCCAGTGCGCTTGCGGGTTGCCGACACCGAACACGGACTGACGCCGGCCCCCGCAGAGCTTGCAGGCGGTGCACGCGGCGACCGTCTCGCGCAGTGCGGGCCAGTCGAGTGTGGCGACGGATGACGAAGGCTGTGCCTGCGACCGATCGACGACGATCGTGTGAAGCTGGACTGCCGCCGGCTGCGAGGCGATAACCTCGGCCACCCCCCGCTCGGCGGGGGGCAGGGGGGAGCTCACGGACCCCGGTACGGGGTCGGGTTGTGGGAACCACAACCGAACCCCCATCTCGCGCAGCATCGCGACCTGGCGTTCATCCCAGCGCATCGTCGGCTCCGGTCGGCTGCGGCGCATCGAACTTCAGGCTCATCACAACAGCGTCTTCGCGGCGCCCGAACGGCGCCGGGTAGTAGCCCTTGCGCAAGCCGACCTGCGTGAAGCCGAGGTGCAGGTACATCTCGCGCGCCCGCGCATTGCTGGCGCGCACTTCGAGCCAAAGTTCGTGCGCATGGTGCGCGTGGCACAACGCGATCAGCGCGTCGAACAGCGTGCGCGCATGGCCGCGGCCCTGCACCGCGGGCGCGACCGTGATGTTGAGCAGGTGCATCTCGGCGACACCGTCCATCGCGACGAAATAGCCGAGCAGTTCGCCGCGGGTGCCATACAACACCCGCGCCGGGTAGCCGGCCACGAGTGAATCGATGAAGTTGCCGCGGCTCCACGGAAACGGGTAGGCCGCGACCTCGATCGCCAGCACCGCATCGAGCTGCGCCGTGGTCATCGACTGGACAGTCGGTGCCGCGTCCTTCCACTGTGCACTCACCGACCTGCCTCCAGCTTCGCCGCCCGCGCCGCGTCGCGCTCGGCGGTGGTCTGCGCGACCTTGTCGCGCACGTAGAGCGGCAGCGCGAGTGCCGCGTCGACCGCGCCGCCGGCGGCCCACAACGCCTGCGCCAACGGCAGCATCGCGCGCGCCCGCGGCAGCGCCCCGGGAGCGAGGCGCGCGCCGTGCGTGGCGAGCCGGTCGCCGAACGCGGCGAGCGCGGTGCCGGCGATCAGGTCGGGCGGCTGCGCCTGCCAACGCGCGCCCAGCGCATCGGGCGTCGTCAGCAGCGGCGCGTCGCGAACGGCCCAGCGGCCTTCGGCGAACGCGTATTGCGCGGCATAGATTTCGTTCATGCGCGCGTCCATCACGACCCACACGTGTTGCGCTCGGCGGTCACCGGCGCGCGCGTCTTCGGCGACCGCGAGCAGCGTGTCGATCGGCAGCACCGGCTTGTCGGCCCCGAAGGCCAGGCCCTGCGCGACCGAGCACGCGGTGCGCAAGCCGGTGAACGCGCCCGGCCCGCGGCCGAACGCAATCGCATCGAGCTCGCGCAGCGTGACGCCGGCCTTTGCGAGCAGCGCGAGGATCGATGGAATCAGCGTTGCCGAAGCCTGCGCACCGCCCGCAGATTCATGTGCAAAAACTTCGCCGCGCACCGCGAGCGCGATGCTCATGTGTTCGGTGGCGGTGTCGAAAGCGAGCAGCGAGCAGGGCATCGAACGAGTTTAGCCGCCGCACCCGCGTGCGATCATCGATCCATGCTTTTCCGCCCTGCGCTGCGCACCGTTCTGACATTGCTGATTTGCGTGCCCGCGCCGGCCCTCTCGCTCGCTGCGGCCGACACCTTGCCCAGCCCGGTGACGGCCGCGCTCGACCGCGCGCGCGTGCCGCGCGACGCGGTCGTCGCGATGGTGCAAGAGGTGGGCAGCGCGCGCCCGCGCCTCGCGTGGCAGGCCGATCAGCCGGCGAACCCCGCCTCGTTGATGAAGCTGCTGACGACCTACTCGGCGCTCGAATTGCTCGGCCCGGCCTACACCTGGTCGACGCCGGTCTGGCTGCAAGGCACGCTGCGCGACGGCGTGCTCGACGGCAACCTCGTCATCAAGGGCAGCGGCGACCCGAAGCTCGTGATCGAGCGCCTGTGGCTGCTGCTGCGCCGCGTGCAGCAACTCGGCGTGCGCGAGATCCGCGGTGACATCGTGCTCGACCGCAGCGCTTTCACCGTGCCCGAGCAGAGCCCGGCCGACTTCGACGGCGAAGCGCTCCGCCCGTACAACGTGCGCGCCGACGCGCTGATGCTGAACTACAAGGCCGTCGTGTTCACGATCGCACCCGACGCCGCCCGCGGCATCGCGACGATCGCGACCGACCCGCCGCTCGCCGGCGTGCGTGTCGACACCACCGTGCCGTTGACGGCTGGCGCTTGCGACGATTGGCGCGGCGCGTTGCGGGCCGACTTCAGCGACCCGATGCGGCTGCGCTTCACCGGCAGCTACCCGGCGGCCTGCGCTGAAAAAGTGTGGGCCACCGCCTACGCCGACCCAGAGCGCTACAACGCCCGCGCCCTGCTCGGCATGTGGAAGGACATGAGCGGCCGCATCGGCGGCACGGTGCGCGACGGCGTGGCGCCCGTCGCGGCGACCACACCGCCGACGTTCGAGGTGGCCTCACCCACGCTCGCCGAAGTGATCCGCGACATCAACAAATACAGCAACAACGTGATGGCACAGCAACTGTTCCTGACGCTCGGCCTGACGCAGCGGGGCGCCGGCACGCCGGACGCCGCGCGCGAGGTCGTGCGGCAATGGAGCCAAGAGCGGCTCGGCGCATCGGTTGCCGCGCTCGTGATCGACAACGGCTCGGGCCTCTCACGCGAGTCACGTGTCAGCGCGCAGTTGCTCGCGCGCCTGCTGCTCGCCGCCTGGGCCAGCCCGGTGATGCCCGAGCTGATGGCCTCGCTGCCGGTGGCCGGCATCGACGGCACCTTGAAGAGATCGCGCGCGACCTTGGGCCGCGCACATCTGAAAACCGGCTCGCTGCGCGACGTGGCCGGCATCGCCGGCTACGTGCTCGCGAACTCGGGCCGGCGCTACGTGGTGGTCGCGATCGCGAACCACGCGAATGCGAACGCCGCACGGCCAGCCTTCGACGCGCTGGTGCAGTGGACCGCGAACGACGCGCCGCTCGCCGGCACGCCGCCGGTGCCGCCCGAGCCCCGCAATTGATCCGACGCAACCCGACCTCACGCAAGTCGCCCACCATGACCTTGATCGACACCCTCGGCTACGCCGCCGCCGCGCTCACCACGGCCTCGTTCATGCCGCAGGCGTGGCTCACGTTTCGCACCCGCGACGTGAGCGGCATCTCGCTCACGATGTACAGCGTGTTCACCTGCGGCATCACGCTGTGGCTGGCCTACGGCGTGCTGCTGCAGGCCTGGCCGATCGTGATCGCCAACACGGTCACGCTGGCGCTCGCGGTGGCGATCCTGGCGATGAAGCTCCGCCTGATGAACCGCCCGCCGCGCGATCAGAACATGTAGCCGACGGTGAGTGCGACCGTGTCGGGGTCGACCTTGGTGTCGAGCGTTTGCCCGGTCGACAAGGTGGTGCGTGTCTTGAGGAACGTGTGCAGCACGGTCGCATCGACGAACCAGTGGTCGTTGAACGCGTAACTCGCGCCGAGCTGCACGGTGGCGGCCAGTTTCGATTCGACCGACAGCGTGGTCGGGTTGGCCGGGGTGCCGCCGGTCAACGCGCTGAGTGCCGCAGTGCTCTTGGCCTTGTAGAACTTGGCGTAGGTCAGGCCCGCGCCCACGTAAGGCCGCAGAGGCGCTTTCGCGTCGAGAAAGCGGTACTGGCCCATCACCGTGATCGGCAGCGAGCGCACCTCGCCGATCTTGCCGACGCCGGCGATCGCGCCAGCGCCGACGATGTCGTGCTTGAACGGCAGCGCGAGCGGCACGTCGATCGCGAACTGGTCGGTCAGCATGTAGGTCATGCCGCCGGAGAGGCGGGTGCTGGCGCGGATGTCGGCTTGGGTACCGCCGAGCGACGGTGCGGTCAGGTCACCGCTGTCCACGTTCGGCGTGATCCGGGTGACACCGGCACGCAGCAGCAGCGTGCCGGCGGTCTGCGCGTGCGCGGCGCTCGCGGCGAGCAGGCCGCAAGCGATGACGGCGGCCAGGGGAATGATGCGTTGCTTCATGGTTCGTGTTCCTTCGTGCAACGTGTCAGAGCCAGCCGACCGTGGCGAGCGCGCGCGAAATGTAGCGCGCGAGCAGGTCGTGGCCGTACGGCGTCGGGTGAAAGCCATCGGCGAAGCCGTAGCTCTTCCACCAATCGGCACCGCCGGTCGCACCGGCCGGCGGCGGGAACGCCGACAGCGCCGCGGTGGTGCAGGTCGGGAAGGAATAGGTCGGTAAGCCGTCGCTGCCCAGGCCGGTGATCGGGCACGCCGGGGTCTTGACGTTTTGCAAACTGAACGACGCCGGGCTCGCGATCTGCTCGTTGAAAGAGGCGTAGAAATCGACGATCACGACGTTGGCGTTGCCGGCGAACTTGGTCGCGAGCTGCGTGTTGAACGCGACGACCCAGCCGTCGAATACGCCCTCGGAATGCGCGCGTGCCGCAGCGCCTGCCGCACCACCGCCGTTGGCCGCGGCGATGCTGTCGAGCACGGTCTGAAAGCGCGGCGTGTTGGTGATGCCCGGCATGTTGAGCAGCGCGATGCGCAGCGCGCCTTTGTCGAGCGCGGATGCCTTGATCGTGGCGTAGAAGTTGTCGGCGAGCGCGCTGAGGTAGGTCGCACCGACGGCCTCCAGACCGGGCCGGCCTTGCGCCACCGCAGCGCCGATCGTGGCCGGTGGCAGCAGCGTGCCGAGCAGCGCAACGTAGGCAGCACCGCCGTCGGTCGCGGCCCGGAGGTAGGCGCCGATGAGGTCGGCTGCATCGTTGCCGCCGCCGTCGACGACGAGCAAATCACCGGCCGCGTAGTTGCCCGCGGCCGAGGCGTTTTTGAGCTGCTGCGTGATCGAGACCGGCGAGGTCGGCGCGCTGTAGTTGTTGATGCGCCCGCCGCCGACCGCGTAGTTGGTGCAGCCGGGTTGCGGGTTCGCCACGAAGGTGGTCGCGCTGGTCGCGGCGTACACGTTGCACAGCGCCGGCAGGCCGTAGCTCGCGGCGATGCGCTCGGGGTAGACCTTCGAGTCGGGGCCGTTGACGGTGAACTTGAAGCCGAAGGTGCCGCTGTCGGCAAGGCTGTCGCCCATCACCTTGACCGAGGTGATCGCCACTGCGGGCGTGGTGTCGCTGCCACCACCACCGCACGCTGCCAACAACAGCGAAACCATGGCCGCGGATGCGGCCGGTGCCCAGGAACGAATCTGTCTCATTGACTGCCTCTCGAAGGGTGCGGTGCGGCCTCGCGGGCCACGAAAACGAACGGTCATTCGTTTTTCGAAAAGCGACTGTACGGGCGCGCCGAAACGCAGCGCGCCGGGACAAACCCGGTCGTTCGATAAAGAGCTGTGAACCCGCTGTGAAAAGGTGCACGCAATGCGCCGAGCGCCGCGAGCGCAGCGTCAGAACGGGTTGTTCCGAGCCCGCGTGGTCGCCAGCGAGCCGAGGCTCGATTGGCCGTTGGCGCCGAGGTGGCGGTTGTCGGCCCACAGCCAAACCGAGTTGACGGCGTCGGCGACGAGCGTGTTGGTCGTGCACCGCGGCAGCGCCACGTTGCAGGCCGCCCGCGTGGTGTTGTTGAAGCTGCCCTGGCCGCGCAATGCAGCCGTGTCGACCGCCTTCAGGTACTCGTCGAGCTGCACCAGGCCGATCTTGTGGCCGTCGTTGGTGATGCCGGCGAGCAGCGCGTCGTTGAACCGGGTCGAGAGCCGCGTCAGCAGCGCCGGGTTGGCGTCGGTCGAGCCGGCCGTGCGGTCACCGCCGAAGGGTGTCAAGCCCATGTCGGGGATCGTCACGATCAGCACCTTGGCACCGTAATCGGCCAGGCGATTCACCTGACGCGCGAGCGCCGCGCCGGCAGCGGTGAGGTTGGCCGAGAGCTGAGCCTCGCCGGTGCTCGGGTAGAGCTGAAATTGCGCGACCACGTCGTTCGCGCCGGCCAGCACGGTCGCGAGGTCGCCAGCGACGAAGCCGCCGTTGTTCAGGTGCTGATCGATCTGGTTGGACACATCGGCCACCAGCGCGCCGTTGGCCGCATAGACGCGGCTGACGGGGTTGGTGGTGGTGCCGGGGCATTGCGCAAAGGCCAGTCCGTAGTTGGCCGCGACCGACTGGATCCAGAGCGGGTTGCCGGCGCAATCGAGTTGGCTGGTCGAGCCGGTGGCGAGCGCGTTGACGCTGTACTTGCTGCCGTCGGCATTGATGACGCTGAACTCGTCGCCGAAGGCGATCACGCGGGTGGCATTGAAGCGTTGCACCGGCTCGCCACCTCCGCAAGAAGCGAGCAGCGCCGCCGATGCCAGCATGCCGGCGCACAGCATGGCGCGGGCGGTTTTGTTCAGGTTCGAGATCATTCGGAGCTCCAGGGATTCGGCAATGGGCCAGCGGTTCGTGGGAGAAAGGGGTCAGGCGGCTGCAGCGCGCCGCAGGCGGTCACGCACGCCGTCCCATTCGGGCTCGGGCGGCGGCTCTTCGACCCAGATGAGTTGCGCGCCTTCGGCATCGAGCTCGCGCAACACCGAGAACAGTTCATGTGCGGCAGCGGCCGCCTGCGCCGGCATGCGACGGTGCAGCACCCCGCGGGCAGCGCCCGGCGGCGGGCCGCGTGAATATACCGCCAGCTTCAGCGGGCGCTCGCCGAGCACTTGCAAAGCCGTGTGAAGCATCGCCGTAGGCATCAGCCGCAATTTGGCGTTCGGCGCGTAGTGGGCGGCGAGCATGCCCGGCGCGCGCGGCGCACCGGCATCGGCCGCGCGCAAGGGCTCGCCGGCCACGGCCTCGATGCGGGCGCGCGTGAGCATGCCGGGGCGCAGCAGCACCGGGTGGCCGCGCGAGCAGTCGACGATGCTCGATTCGATGCCCAGATCGGCATCGCCGCCATCGAGCACGGCCAATGTGTCGCCGAATTCGTCGACCACATGGGCTGCGCGCGTCGGGCTGGTGCGGCCGAATCGGTTCGCGCTCGGCGCGGCCACGCCGGGCACGCCGCGCGCGTGCGCGGCAGCGAGCAGCGCGCGCGCGACCGGGTGCGAAGGGCAGCGCAGCCCGATGCTATTTTGGTGGCCCGCAGCGGCCGCGGCCATTGCCGGCACGCGCGGCAAAATCAAGGTCAGCGGGCCGGGCCAAAATGCATCGATCAGGCGTTGCGCCAGCGGCGAAACCTCGGCTGCGAACGCCGCGGTCAGCGCCGGCTCGGCCACGTGGACGATCAACGGATGGTTCTCGGGCCGGCCCTTGACGCGGAAGATCTTCAACACCGCCGCAGCATCGTCGGCACGCGCGCCGAGGCCGTAGACGGTCTCGGTCGGAAAGGCAACGATTTCGCCGGCGGCGAGCAGGTCGGCAGCGCGCGCGACGGCCGCAGCAGCCGAGCCGTCGAGCACCGTCACCAGCTTTCCAGGCCGAGCCGCGCCGCAGCTTCGCGCGCGACGGCCAGCGCTTGCGCACTGTCGGCTGCAGTGACCGTCAGGTGGCCCATCTTGCGGCCGGGGCGGGCCTGCGCCTTGCCGTAGAGGTGCAGGTGCGCGCCGGGCAGCGCGAGCACGGACGCCCAGTCGGGGCCGGCCTCGCGCTCATGGCCGTCGGCGTCGAACCACAGGTTGCCGAGCAGGTTCAGCATCACGCACGGCGAATGCTGGCGCGGGGCGATGAGCGGCGCCGCGGTCATCGTGCGCACTTGAAGATCGAACTGCGACACGTCGCAGGCGTCGATGCTGTAGTGGCCCGAGTTGTGCGGCCGCGGCGCCATCTCGTTGGCAACGAGTGAGCCATCGGCCAGCACGAAGAATTCGACGCACAACACGCCGACATAGCCGAGCTCGGCCGCGATCTGGCGTGCGCTTTCGACCGCGCGCCGTTGCAACTCGGCCGGCACATCGGGCGCCGGCACCTGCGTGACGGCCAGCACGCCGTCACGGTGCAGGTTTTGCTGCACCGGCAGCTCGACGATGGCGCCGTCGGCGCCGCGCGCGACGATCACGCTAATCTCGTCTGCCAGAGGCAGCATCTTCTCGAGCACGCACGTGACGCCGCCGAGCGCAGCCCAGCCCAACGCCAACTCGGCGCGGCTCTCGACCCGGATCTGCCCTTTGCCGTCGTAGCCGAGGCGCGCGGTCTTCAAGATGCCGGGCAGCAAATCGGCCCGCACCGACACGAGTTGAACGACCGATTCGAGCATCGCGTGCGGCGCGCACGGCACACCGCTGCGGCCGAAGTGCGCCTTCTCGGCGGCGCGGTCTTGGCAGATCGAAACCGCTGCCGCACCGGGCGCGACCGGACGGCGTTCGGCCAGCGCGGCGAGCGCGCGCGCCGGCACGTTTTCGAACTCAGTGGTGATGGCCGCGCTCAGGTCGGCGAGTTTCGCGAGCCCGGTTTCATCGAGGTAGTCGGCCCGAATGTGGTGCTGCGCGACCAAGCCCGCCGGGCTCGCCGGATCGGCATCGAGCACCGCCGTCGCGTAACCCATTTGCTGCGCAGCGTGCACGAACATGCGGGCAAGCTGGCCGCCGCCCATGACGCCGAGGGTGGCGCCAGGCGGGATGAACGGCCCAGTCATTTCAAATCGGCGCTCATTGCACGCGCCACTTCGGTCTGGCGCGTGCGGTACGCGTCGAGCTTCGCGCGCAGGGCCGGGTCGTCGTTGGCCAGCATCGCAACCGCGAACAGCGCCGCGTTCGCAGCACCTGCAACGCCGATCGCGAAGGTCGCGACGGGAATGCCTTTGGGCATCTGCACGATCGAATGCAACGAATCGACACCCTGCAAGTGGCGGCTCGCGACCGGCACGCCGAGCACCGGCACGGTCGTTTTGGCCGCCAGCATGCCGGGCAGGTGCGCGGCGCCACCGGCACCGGCAATGATCGCTTTCAGGCCACGGCCCAGCGCCTGTTCGGCATACGCGAACATCTCGTCCGGCATGCGGTGGGCCGAGACGACGCGGGCTTCGTAAGGGATGCCGAACTCGGCGAGAATCTCGGTGGCGGCGCGCAGGGTGTCCCAGTCGCTGCTGGAACCCATCACCACGCCGACCACCACGGGGGCGCTGCTCAAGGCTCGCTCCAGGTGCTGGTGAACTCGAATTGTAGGCGGCGCGGCAGCACGCTCCCGCCCGCGCCAACCTCCCTCCCGGAAGCCCGACCATGCCAGACATCTCACTGCAAAACTTCGAAACCGAGCTGATCAACGCGTCGATGCAGCAGCCCATGCTGCTCGACATTTGGGCGCCGTGGTGCGGCCCGTGCAAAGCGCTCGGGCCGGTGCTCGAAAAGCTCGAGACCGACTACGCGGGTCGCTTCATGCTGGCCAAGCTCAACGCCGACGAGCAGCCCGAAATCTCCGGCCAACTGTCGAAGATGTTCGGCGTGCGCAGCATCCCGTTTTGTGTGCTGTTCAAAGACGGCCAACCCGTCGACGGTTTCGTCGGCGCGTTGCCCGAAGCAGAGGTGCGTGCCTTTCTCGACAAGCACGTGCCGAGCGCCGACGCGGTCGCCGCCGAAGACGACGTGGCACAAGCGGCGGAGTTGCTGGCCGAGGGCGACTCCGAGCACGCCGTCGAAAAACTGCAGCAGGCGGTTGCGACCCACCCCGGCAACGATGCAGCGCGCTACGACTTGCTGCGCGCGCTGCTCGGCGCCGGCCGCACCCAAGAAGCCAGAGGCGCCTACGACCCAGTGGCGTCGAACGTGCTGCTCGATGCACGGCTCACCGCCGCCGGCCATTGGCTCGCCGCTTGCGAGGCCGCCGCGACGGCACGCTCGCCCGAGCAACTCGCCCAAGCGATCGCCTCGAACAAGCGTGACTTCGACGCGCGTTTCGAGCTTGCGCAAACGCACTTCGCGGCCCAACGCTTCACACCGGCGCTCGACGAATTGCTCGACATCCTGATGCGCGACAAGGCGTGGCGCGGTGAGCTCGCGCGCAAAACATTCGTTGCGATCCTCGAGCTGATGACCAAGCCGGCGCCCGCCAAGGCCGAGGCCGCCGCCGCACCGAAGGGCAAGCTCGAGGTCGCGGGCCAGGTCGCCGTGGCGCCGTCCGACCCGGTGGTCGACGGCTACCGGCGCAAGCTGAGCATGACGCTTTTTTGACCCCGAGGCGCTCAGCCCGGCGTCGCCCCGACGGCCGAATCGAGCGCGTCGACGAGCCGGGCTTGATCGATGCGGTAGCCGGCCCATGCCGTCGTTGCCAGCGCGCGTTGGGCGCGTGCAGCGTCGTTCTCGCCGAGGCTTTCGTAGACCTGCGCGAGGCGGCTGTGGCCGGGCGCGCGGTCGCAGAAATCTCCTGGCAGCAACAGCGCCGAAGCGGCCGACGCGGCATCGGCTCGCGCGGCGTCGACACCGCCCGCGCGCAGGTGGCACCACGCGCGGTCCGCGAGCAGCACGCCCTCGACCGGCCGCATGCCTTGGCCGAGCGCTTGTGGCAAGTGGCTGAGGTAGAGCGCGAGCGCTTCGTCGGTGCGGCCGAGCAGCGTGCAGACCTGCGCCCGCAGGATCGGTTGCAGCGACCGCAGGCTCTTCACGCCGAGCATGTCGTCGAAATGCGCGGTCGAGTCGGCGCTCAACATCGCTTGCGCATCGGCGCCCAAGGCCGCGGGCTCGCAGGCCTCTTTCTGGCGCCAGCCGGCAACGCGCAGCGATGCCATGTTCCAGATCATCGCGCTCAGCGTGGCGTCGTCACCGTCGGCCGTGGCATGCAAGCGTGCACGGTCGTACCACGGCCGGGCGAGATCGAAGCGGCCGCCATCGTGGTAGGCCTGTGCCACCACGAGCTTGGCGCGCGCCAGCGCAGCGTGGTGATCGGCGGATGCCAGCGAAAGCGCCTCGGCGACGTGGCGCGCCATCGAGGCCGCATCCATGCGCAGGTAGTCGAGGTGCGCGAGCCACGCAGCGCTCAGCGCCTGCAACCGTTTCAGTCCGGCGCCGGCGCTCAGCGCATGCGCGCGCGTGAGCTTGTCGCGCGCGTTCGACGAGAGATCGCGGTAGTGGCAGAGCAGCCCTTCGATCAGGTGCAGCCACGCACTCAGCTCGGAGTTCGGGCGCGCGCTGTAGCGCTTGCGCAGGGCTTCGAGTTCGCGCGAGACCTCGTCGGTTTCGCCCTGACGTGCGAGGTAGGCGGCGCGTTCGCAGCGCAGGCAATCGGCAGCGAACGGCGTCGGCGCGGCCTTGATGTCGGTATCGAGTCGCCCCAGCAGCCGGGATTTCATCCGGTCAGGCGCTCGAGGGCTTCGCGGTAGCGCGCTGCGGTCTGCTCGATCACGGCGGCGGGCAACGCAGGTGCGGGCGCGCGCTTGTTCCAGGGCGCGCCGTCGACGCGAACCTGCTCGAGCCAATCGCGCACGAACTGCTTGTCGTAGCTCGGCGGGTTGATGCCTTCGGCGTAGCCACTGACCGGCCAGAAGCGCGACGAGTCGGGCGTGAGCACCTCGTCCATCAAGGTCAGCGTGCCGTCGGCGTCGAGGCCGAACTCGAACTTCGTGTCGGCGATGATGATGCCCTTGGCGAGCGCCATCGCTGCCGCCGCCACGTAGAGCGCGATGGCCGTCTCGCGCACCTGGCGCGCGAGCTCGGGCCCGATCAATTCAGTGGTCCGCGCGAAGTCGATGTTCTCGTCGTGGTCCCCCATTTCGGCCTTGGTGGCCGGCGTGAAAATCGGCTCCGGTAACTTCGAGGCGAGCTGCAGGCCGGGCGGCAGCGACACGCCGCAGACCGACTGACTGTGCCGGTACTCGATCCAGCCACTGCCGGCGAGGTAGCCGCGCACCACGGCTTCGATCGGCAGCGGCTTCAGCCGCTTCACGAGCATCGATCGGCCCCGCACTTGCGCGCGCTCGTCGGCAGCGACCACGCTCAGCGGGTCGTCGCCGGTCAGGTGGTTGGGAACGATGCCTTCGAGGTGCGCGAACCAGAACATCGCCATGCCGGTCAGCAACGCACCCTTGCCGGGAATCGGCTCGCCCATCACGACATCGAACGCGCTGAGGCGGTCGGTCGCGACCATCAGCATGCGGTCGTCGCCGACAGCGTAGTTGTCGCGCACCTTGCCTCGCGCCAGCAGGGACAGCGAGTGAAGGTGGCTTTCGAGCAGGGGGAGCGTGGGTGGGTCGGCGCGGGTGGTCATGGTGATTCGAAGTACGTGACTCGCCGTTGGAAAGCCGAGAGTGTCACAAATTGTATTGGCGCGAGGCAGGCAAAGCGTGAAGGTTTTCCGGCTTCGCGCTGCCTTGCTCGGTCGGGTTCAGTGCTTGTGCTCGACAGTCGCATCGCCGCCGGCCTTCGGCACCTCGACGTTGACGGTCACCTCGACCTCGCCGGCCTTCTCGAACTTCAGCTTCATCGGGAACTTGTCACCCGCTTTCAGCGGCGCCTTCAGGCCGACGAACATGAGGTGGTAGCCACCCGGTTTGAGCTCGACCTTCGTGCCCGTCGGCAGCGCGATGGTGTCGACCTGGCGCATGCGCATCACGTCGCCTTCCATGCTCATCGAATGCAGTTCGACGCTGGCGGAGATGGCGGCGCTGGCGGACACCAGCTTGTCGTCACGTCCCTTGTTGTCGAGCATGAGGTAGCCGCCGCCCATCGGCTGGCCGGCGACCGTGGGCCGCGCATGCGGGTGGCCGATGTCGATCTCGCCGAGCTTGAACGAGTGGGCGTGGGCGAAGGCGCTGGCAAGGCCGAGCGCAGCGGTGGTGATGATCAAGATCAGTTTCATGGCGGGTAGCTCCTTCAGAGGTCGAAACGCAGTTCGGCATTGAACGTGCGCTGGGTGTAGGGGTGGAATGCCCAGTAGGTGCGGTTGCCCAGGTTGTCGACACTGGCCGCCGCCAGCCATTGTCGGTCGATGCGGTATTGCACCCGCATGCCGGCGACGAGAAACCGGCTGACGCCGGTGTAGGTGGCGCCGTTCGGGTCGCTGTTGTCGAGCGTGCCGTACTGCCGGCCGCTGTAGCGCTCGCCGCCGGTGAACGACCAGCGCGCGTTGGGCCGGTAAGTGGCGAGCAGCGTGGCGCGCCAGTTCGGCACGCGCGGTTGCCATTGGCCGACGCTGGCGGGGAACTTGTCGTTGTTCATGATGGTGGAGTGCGCGTAGGTCAGGCTGCTGCTGTGCGCCTGCCCGTTGAGCCCCACGTCGTTCGCCTGCGCCGCGAGTTCGAGCCCGGTGGTGCGGATCGCGTCGACGTTCTGGCTGTTGGTGACGTTGGGCGTCACGCCCAGGTTCTTCTGCAAATACAGCGCGTGCGAAGGGCTGCGGCGCGTTCGCGCGGGCATCGGCGATCGAGCCGTTGAACGCGCGCCAGTGCTCAGAGCGGCCGCCGATCACGGCTTTCCATTGCGGCGCGATGCGCCACGCGTCTCGGGCCCACGCGCTCGTCAGCGTGGTGTCGCCGTTGAAGGCCGAGAAACGCGAGCCGGCGTCTCCCAGTCCCAGATGCCGCGGGTGTTGCTCTTCACGCTCAGGCCGTGCGCCACGTGTTCGAGCTGGCCGCGGCTCGGCGCGAAGTCGCTCGGGCTCAGCGTGTAGTCGCGCCCACCGATGTTGACCTTCGGACTAGCGCTGCTGCCGTAAACCGCATTGCTTGCCGCAACGCGCAGGCAGGTGCCGACCTCGCGCTCGGCATCGTTGGTCCAGACACCCAGCGTGTACGAGGCCCGCAGCCCGCTCGAGAAGTCGAACGCGAGCTTGAGCTTGGCGTGGTCTTGCACGGTGTGGATGCGGTTCGTGTCGCCGAGGATCAGCCAGTCTTGGTTAGCCGCGTTCCGGTCGGCGATTGCGCCCGTCACCGGGGTACCGGCATTGCCGACAACATCCGCCGACACCAGCTTGTTCGCGAACGCGATCGGCTGGCCGGTGCTGTCGGGCCGGCCGGCCGAGTTGCCCGAGTACGCGGCCGAGAACGGGCCGTACGACACGTCGACCCGGTCGATTTCTTCGGGTGTGACCAGCCCCCAGCGCGGTGTCCAGCTGGCGCCGTTGCCGAGCAGCTTCGACAGCAAAATGCCGTCGGCATACCCCAGCGAGCGCGTGCTGTTGCCGGTGCCCGAGGCGCGCGTGGCGAGCACGGCTTGGTCGTCGTCGCCGATGTAGCGCTCGCGCATGTTCAGGCTCGGAAAGTACTTCAGCGCGTCTTGCGAATCGGTCGCGTTGATGGTGCGCTCGATCTGCTGGCCGCTGATGCTTTGCGTGGTGGTCGGGATCTCGGTCGGCATCGTGGCCGGGCGGATGCCGACGACCTCGACGCGTTCGAGTCTGGTCTTGGCGTCGATGCCGGTCAGTCGAACGGGCTCGTCCGGCTGCGCCATGGCGGCGGCCGGCAACGCGAGCAGCAGCGCGGCTCGCAAGGTGGAATCGACCATCGGGTGGGTCCTGAACGCAGGCCGGGTTCACACCGGGCCGCAACACATGGCGCCGCGCGCGACGCGTCGGTTCAGGCGGTCTTCACCGCAGGCAGGGCGTGGAGTTCAGGCGAAAGCGGGCGGCCCGTGCTTGAGCCGTGCGACCCAGGTGGCGCACACATCGGGCGCTTGCGACGACGGGTGCGCGCGGGTTGGCAGCGCGTCTTGCAACTGCACGGGCGCTAGCGCGAGCGCGGGTAGCTCGACATGCGCCAGCGCCGTCAACGCGGTCAGCGCGCAATGCGCGCTGCCGTGGCCCGGCGCGTGATCGGGCGCCGGCTCGGTGGCGCCGCCACTTTGCGCCACCAGCGACACGCCGTACACCGTGCAGACCTCGACCAGCGTCTTGCCCTGAATCTGCGCCGAGGCGCTGGCGAGCCATGGCATCACCAACTTCAACAGCAACGCCGCGGCGAAGATCCAAAGGGCCCAGCGTGACGATGGTCGACGGCAGTTCATGACGGGCGGACTCTGTCAGACGATTTCGGCAAGCCGCAACCGATAATGAACCATGGCGATCCAGACCGACGATTTCGAGCCCGCACGGCGCGTTGAAAACCGCGTGGTGAGTGCCGCGCCCGCGTCACCGAACGAAGAGGCGATCGAGCGTGCGCTGCGGCCCAAAGGCCTCGCCGAATACGTCGGTCAGGCCAAGGCCCGCGAGCAGCTCGAGATCTTCATCGGCGCGGCAAAAATGCGCAGCGAAGCGATGGACCACGTGCTGCTGTTCGGCCCGCCGGGGCTCGGCAAGACGACGCTCTCGCACATCATCGCCAACGAACTCGGCGTGAACCTGAGGTCGACCTCCGGCCCGGTGCTCGAGAAGCCAAAAGACCTGGCCGCGATTCTGACCAACCTCGAACGCAACGACGTGCTGTTTATCGACGAGATCCACCGCTTGAGTCCGGTCGTCGAAGAAATCCTGTACCCCGCGCTGGAGGACTACCAGATCGACATCATGATCGGCGAAGGCCCGGCCGCGCGCTCGATCAAGCTCGACCTGCAACCCTTCACGCTGATCGGCGCGACCACCCGCGCCGGCATGCTGACCAACCCGCTGCGCGACCGCTTCGGCATCGTCGCGCGGCTCGAGTTCTACACACCCGAAGAGCTCGCACGCATCGTCCACCGCTCGGCCGGCCTGCTCAAGGTGCCGACCGACGAAGCAGGCGCGTTCGAGATCGCGCGCCGTTCACGCGGCACGCCGCGCATCGCGAACCGCCTGCTGCGCCGCGTGCGCGACTACGCCGACGTGAAAGCCGACGGCCGCATCGGCAAGGCGCTCGCCGACAAGGCGCTGAAGATGCTCGATGTCGACGCCCACGGCCTCGACCTGATGGACCGCAAGATCCTCGAGGCGATCGTGCACCGTTTCGACGGCGGCCCTGTCGGGCTCGACAACGTGGCCGCGGCGATCGGCGAGGAGCGCGACACGATCGAAGACGTGATCGAGCCTTATCTGATCCAGCAAGGCTATCTGCAGCGCACGCCGCGCGGGCGGGTCGCGACGGCGGCGGCGTATCGGCATTTGGGTGTGACGCCGCCGAAGGTGTCGGGTGCGCCGGACCTTTTCGAGCCTTGATCGGTGGTTCGGCCGCTGCATGCGGTGGGGGTCGAGCCGGCGCGATGTTGATCGGCGAAGGGTCTCGGCGTGTTTGCCGCGGGCGCCGGGTGACCGTCGACACGAGGTTAAGGAGGAGGTCGGGCGAAGCCCGGCCGGGGGACACGAATGGCGGCGGTCGCCCGGTGCCCTCGGCTGCCAAGACGCCATTTGGCAAAGTCGTCTTAGGACGTGTACATCCAACCACTATCGGGGGTCAGCATGTCCGTGACCATGACCATCCGCCTCGATGACGACATCAAGGATCGACTCGACGGCTTGGCAGAAGCGACCCAGCGCAGCAAGTCGTTCCTCGCCGCCGAAGCTGTGCGCGTGTACGTCGAGACCAACGAATGGCAGGTGGCCGAGACGCGTGCGGCGCTGAAGGAAGCGAACGCGGGCGAGTTCGCCAGCGACGCGGATGTCGCGGCGCTCGCCAGGAAGTGGAAGTAGGTGCAGATCCGGTGGCTGCGCGCCGCGCTCCGCAATCTCGATGAAGAAGCGTCGTTCATCGCCGCCGACGACCCGAGAGCTGCACGTCTCGTGGTTGCACGCGTTCTGGATCCAGTCGCACAACTGGCGGATCAACCCGGGCTGGGCCGCCCCGGCAGGGTGCCTGGAACCCGTGAACTGGTCGTGCCGAAAACGCGCTACGTCGTGCCCTACCGCGTGAACGGCGAGGCGGTGGAAATCCTGCGCGTGTTCCACACGTCGCGTCGCCCGCCGTCCCTTCGGTGAATCAGCGGCCCTTGCGTCGCTGCAGCCACGCCAGCAATTCGCCGACGAAGCCTTTGCGGAACGCGACCACGCAGACGACGAAGATGGCGCCGATGATCACGTTGATCCACGAGCCGACCTGGTCGGCGAGGAAGTTCTGCAAACCGATGATCGTGAACGCGCCGAGCACGGGGCCGGCGAAGGTGCCCATGCCGCCGAGCAGCGTCATCAGCACCACCTCGCCCGAGAGCGACCAGTGCGCGTCGCTCAGCGTGGCGAAGCCGAGCACCAGCGTTTTCAGCGAACCGGCCAGGCCGGCGATCGTCGTCGAGAGCACGAACGCGAGCAGCTTGTAGCGGTCGACGTCGTAGCCCAGTGACACGGCGCGCGGCTCGTTCTCGCGGATCGCCTTGAGCACCTGGCCATAAGGCGAATGCACGATCCGGATGATGAACAAAAACACCGCGACGAACACCGCGAGCACCACGTAGTACAGCACCCGGTCGTCGGCCAGCGAGAACAGCCCGAACAGCTTGCCGCGCGGCACACCCTGCAGCCCGTCTTCACCGCCGGTGAACGGCGCCTGCAGGAACACGAAGTACAGCATCTGCGCCATCGCGAGCGTCACCATCGCGAAGTAGATGCCTTGCCTGCGGATCGCGATCAGGCCGATCACGAGGCCGCAGGCCGCGGCGATCAGCGTGCCCGCGAGCACGCCGAGCTCGGGTGACCACCCGGCCGAGCGGACCAGCCAGCCGGTCGCGTAAGCGGCGGCGCCGAGGTAGGCCGCGTGGCCGAACGACAGCAGCCCCGTGTAGCCAAGCAACAAGTTGAACGCGCACGCGAAGATCGCGTAGCACAGCGCCTTCATCATAAAGACCGGGTACAGGCCGATGAACGGCGCCGCGAGCAGCAGCGCGAGGCCGGCCCACAGGCCGATGCGGCTGAGCCGTTGAATGCGGTTGTCGGAGTTTTCGGCGGCCGCGCTCATTACTTTTCCTTCCCGAACAGCCCGGCCGGCCGGATCATCAGCACGATCGCCATGATCACGAACACGACGATGCTGGAGGCCTCGGGGTAGAACACCTTGGTCAGCCCTTCGATGATGCCGAGCGCGAGGCCGGTGACGATCGAGCCAAGGATCGAGCCCATGCCTCCGATCACGACGACCGCGAACACGACGATGATCAGGTTGCTGCCCATCAGCGGCGTCACCTGAATTACCGGCGCCGCGAGCACGCCGGCGAAAGCCGCGAGCGCACAGCCGCCACCGTAGGTCAACATGACCATCACCGGCACGTTGATGCCAAAGGCCTGCACCAGCGCCGGGTTCTCGGTACCGGCGCGCAGGTAGGCGCCCAGGCGCGTGCGCTCGATCACGAACCAGGTGCCCAGGCAGACCGTCAGCGACGCGACGACGACCCAGGCGCGGTAGTTCGGCAGCACCATGAAGCCGAGGTTCGTCGCGCCTTGCAACAGCTCCGGCACCGGGTACGACTGGCCCGACACATCGAACCAATAGCGAAACAGCCCTTCGGCGATCAGCGCGAGGCCGAAGGTCAGCAGAAGGCCATAGATCGGGTCGATCTTGTACAGGCGCTTGAGCAGCGTGCGCTCGATCACGACACCGAGCGCACCGACGACGAGCGGCGAGATCACGAGCGCGAACCAGTAGTTGATGCCGAACTTGTCGAGCGCGATGAACGCGACGTACGCGCCGACCATGTACAGCGCACCGTGCGCGAAGTTGACGATCCCCAGCAGCCCGAAGATGACCGCGAGACCCAGGCTCAGCATCGCGTAGAACGAGCCGTTGACGAGGCCGAGCAGCAGTTGGCCGAGGAAGGCCTGAATCGGGATGCCGAAGATTTCCATGGCGTGCGGGTCAGTCGTTGCGGACTACTTCCAGAGCGCGCACTTGGACTCGGCCTTGGTCAGGAACGCGTCCTCGCCTTTGGTCGTGGCGACCACGTTGTAGTAGTCCCACGGGGTGGTCGATTGCGCCGGTGTCTTGACCTGCATCAGGTACATGTCGTGAACCATCGTGCCGTCGGCGCGCACGTAGCCGCCCTTGGCGTACATGTCGTTGACCTTGCTCTTGCGCATCTGCTCGTTGGTCTTGTCACCGTCATCGCTGCCCGCGGCTTTCACGGCCGCCAGGTAGAACTGCGCAACGGAATAGTCGGCCGCCTGAATCGACGACGGCATGCGCTTGAATTTGTCGAAAAAGCGCTTGCTCCACACCCGCGATTCGGCCGACTGGTTCCAGTACCAGCTGTCGGTCAAATACATGCCCTGCGTGGCCTTCAAACCGAGCGAGTGCACGTCGTTGATGAACATCAGCAGGCCGGCGAGCTTCATCGTCTTCGTGATGCCGAACTCGTTCGCCGCCTTGATCGCGTTGACGGTGTCGCCGCCCGCGTTGGCCAGCCCGAGGATCTCGGCCTTGCTGCCCTGCGCCTGCAACAGGAACGATGAAAAATCACTCGATGCCAGCGGGTGGCGCACAGCGCCCACGACCGTGCCGCCGGAACCCTTCACCGCGGCCGAAGCGTCGGCTTGCAGCGCGGTACCGAACGCGTAGTCGGCCGTCAAAAAATACCAGCTCTTGCCGCCGGCCTTGACCACTGCCGGTGCCGTGCCCTTGGCCAGCGCGACGGTGTCGTAGGCGTAGTGGATCGTGTACGGCGAGCACTGGTCGTTGGTCAGCGCCGAGCTGCCGGGGCCGACCGCGAGGAAAGGCTTTTTCTTCTCGGCCGCGACTTTTGCCATCGCCAGCGCCGTGCCCGAGTTGGTGCCGCCGATCAGCACGTCGACGCCTTGCTGGTCGAACCACTCGCGCGCCTTCGAGGCAGCCACGTCGGCCTTGTTTTGGTGGTCGGCGACGAGCAGCTCGATCTTCTTGCCGTTGATGGCGCCGCCCAGGTCGGCGATCGCCATGCGGATGGCCTCGGCGCCAGCCGGGCCGTCGATGTCGGCGTACAGGCCCGACAGGTCGGTGATGAAACCGATTTTGATCACGTCGCCCGAGATCTGGGCGTGGGCCGAGGCGGCAAACAGCGTGGTCGCGGCGAGCGCGCAGGCGGTAGAGAGTTGAGTCAGTTTCATCGAGGGTCTCCGTTGAGAAAAATTAACTTTGCTTGGGGTAGCTTGGTGTCCGGGTGGCGTGCATCAAACGCCGAGGTATTCGTGCAACCGGTCGAGGCGCGACGGCAGTTCGGCCTGGGTGAATTCTTGGATCACTTCGCCATGCTCCATCACCATGAAACGATCGGCGAGCGGCGCCGCGAAGCGAAAGTTTTGCTCGACCATCAACACGGTGTAACCCTGCTTGCGCAGCGCGATCACCATCTCGGCGAGCTTTTGCACGATCACCGGCGCGAGGCCCTCGGAGATTTCGTCGAGCAGCAACAGCCGCGCGCCGGTGCGCAGGATGCGCGCAACGGCGAGCATCTGCTGCTCGCCGCCCGAGAGGCGAGTGCCCTGGCTGTTGGCGCGCTCTTTCAGGTTCGGGAACATGGCGTAGATCTGCTCGACGCTCATGCCACCTTCGGCCAGCGTCGGCGGCAACATCAGGTTTTCTTCGCACGAGAGGCTCGAGAAGATGCCGCGCTCTTCCGGGCAATAGCCCAGGCCGAGCCGCGCGATGCGGTGCGTGGCCATGCCGATCGTCTCGTTGCCGTGCACCTTGATCGATCCTTTGCGCGTGCCGATCAAGCCCATGACCCCACGCATGGTGCTGGTGCGGCCCGCGCCGTTGCGGCCGAGCAGCGTGACGACCTCGCCCTCGTTCACGTGAAAATTCACGCCGTGCAGCACGTGCGATTCGCCATACCAGCCGTGCAAGTCTTTGACTTCGAGGAAGGGAGTTGCCATGTCAATGCGCTCCCTTCATTTCGACATTCGCCGAACCCATGTAGGCCTCGATCACCGCGGGGTTCTTCGACACTTGCTCGTACGGCCCTTCGGCCAGCGTCGCACCGCGCTGCAGCACGGTGATCGTGTCGGCGATGCTCGCGACCACGCCCATGTTGTGCTCCACCATCAACACCGTGCGGCTGGCTGCGACCTTCTTGATCAGCTGGCGGATGCGGTCGACGTCTTCCAAGCCCATGCCCTGCGTGGGCTCGTCGAGCAGCATCAGTTTCGGGTCCATCGCAAGCGTGGTCGCGATCTCGAGCGCGCGTTTGCGACCGTAGCTGAGCTCGACCGCGGGGAGGCGCGCGTACGGCTCCAGATCGACCTCGCGCAGCAGCGCCATCGCGTGGTCATCGAGCGTTTCGAGCGAACGTTCGGGTTTCCAGAAGTGAAACGAGGTGCCGAGCTTGCGCTGCAGCGCGACGCGCACGTTCTCGAGCACGCTCAGGTGCGGGAACACGGCCGAGATCTGGAACGAGCGGATCACGCCGCGGCGCGCGATCGCGGCCGGCTTCTCGGGCGTGATGTCGGTGCCGTCGAACAGGATCTGGCCGCTCGTGGGAATCAAGAATTTCGTCAGCAAATTGAAGCAGGTCGTCTTGCCGGCACCGTTCGGGCCGATCAGTGCGTGGATGCTGCCGCGCCGCACCTTGAGATCGACCTTGCTGACGGCCACAAAGCCCTTAAACTCTCTCGTGAGCGCGCGAGTTTCGAGAATGAATTCACCGCTCATGAATGGCCTCCGGCCTTGCGTCGGCGCACCGATGCGCGCGCGGTTTTTACTTCACCGCCGAGCCGCTCGGACAGCGTGCGCGCGACCGCGAGGATCGCATCGCGATGGCGGTCGCCGCGGTCGGCGCCGAGCAGCGCCTTGTTGATGCAAACGGCCACCCCGGCCACCACATGCCCGCTTGCGTCGAACACCGGCGCGCCGAACGAGTACACGCCTTCGCGCACCGATTCGTCGTCGATGCTGTAGCCGCGCTTGGCGGTCAGCGCAAGCTCCTTCAGCAGCGATTCGATCTCGCGCGGGCCCTTGCGTGTCAGGTGCGGGCCGAGGCCGGCGGGGAACTGCTTGCGCACGTCGTCGGGCTCGCGAAAAGCGAGCATGGCGCGCCCGCTGCCCGACAAGTACGCCGGCAGCCGCATGCCGACGTTGAACGCCAGCCCGAGCGGCCGCGCGCTGTTGCGCACCGCCACGTAGAGCGCGTCACCGCCGCTGAGCACCGAGAGCACCACGGTTTCGGCGGGCGCTGCGCCGGCATCGGCCCACAGCGCGTTGAACTCGCGGGCCACGTCGGTGCCCGAGACGAAGGCCTCGGCCAGACTCATCACGCGCGGGCCGATCAGGAACGCGCCGTCGGGCTGGCGCCGCAGGTAGCCGAAGGACATCAGCGTGTTGCACAGGCCGTGCACGCTGCTCTTGGGCAGCGCGAGTTCGAGCGTGAGTTGTGCCAGGCTCATCGGCTCGCGCTGCCGGGCGAGGCGATCGAGCAGGGTCAGCGCGCGCGTCACGGCCGGCACCAACGGCGCCGCGGCCGCGGCTTGCGGCAGGCGGCGCGACAGGGTTCTCGGCAAGGTGGGCGTGGCGAGCAGGATGGTCTCCGAGGGGTGCCGACCGAATCGAACGTTCAACAGGCTGAACGCGGTTCAATGGACACGGCGCGGAGTCTCTTTCAGAGCGGCGCGGACCGCAAGGCCTGCATGCGTGTTTACCGGGAAAACACCGAGGCGATTGCGTTGCTCCGCCGCTCGCTCAACCAGCCCACGAGGCACAGCATTGCCACCACGCCCGCCGCGCTGGCGATCTGTTCGGGCAGCGTGAGCCGGTGCGCGTGCCACAAGAACAGCGTGGCGGCGACCAGCAGCAAACCGAACACCGCCACCGCGGCGACTTGCGCGCCGCGCGCCATCGGCGCATCGAAGCGCTCGATTCGGCGCAGATCGAACACGGGCCTCGGCCACGTCGCCGCCACGTCGGCCGGGCGCCAGCCGGGGTGCTCGAACCAAACCCGAAAGCGATCGCGCCAGTTCGACGCGCGCCAACTGTCTTTGGCCATGTCAGCGTAGTTGTGCAGGTTCGCCAACAGCGGATTCCAGCTGCGCAGCGGGCAGCGCGTGCCGTACACGCACCGAACGGCGTCGTCTTCTTCTGCGTAGCTGCCGAAAAGCCGATCCCAGACGGCGAAGATGCCGCCGTAGTTCTTGTCGAGGTAGCGGTCGTTCACGGCATGGTGCACGCGGTGGTTGCTCGGCGCACAGAACCAGCGGTCGAACCATCCCAGCTTGCCGATCTGCCGGGTGTGAACCCAATATTGGTACAGCAGATCGATCAGTGCGACCACGCCGAACACCAGCGGCGGAAAACCCGCCAGCGCCATCGGCAGGTAGAAGGCCCAGCCGCCGACCCAGCCGCTGCTGGTCTGGCGCAACGAGGTCGAGAGGTTGTAGTCCTCGCCCTGGTGGTGCACCACGTGCGCGGCCCAGAAGAGCGCCACCGTGTGGCCGAAGCGGTGATGCCAGTAGTAGCAAAAGTCATACAACACCAGGCCGACGACCCAGACCCACGCTGCGTTCGCCGGCAACCGCCACGGCGCCGCGTGCTCGAACACCAGCGCGTAGATGCCCAACGTGAGCAGCGCACTGAAGACGACGGTCACCTGACTCATCACACCGAGGCCGATGCTGTTGAGCGCGTCGTTGAGGCGGTAGGTGTCACGCCCGCGCCGCCGACCGACCCACCACTCGATGGCTATCAGCAACAGGAACAGCGGCGCCGCGAGGACAATCATCTGCGGGCCGGTCATCGGCGTGCTCGCCTTCGCCGCAAGTCAGATCGACCGGCCACGCGCGTCGATCGGCCACACGGCTTCGACCACCCCGCGCGCAAGCCCGCCGCGCACCGCGATGCAGTGGTCGTGCAGATTGACGGTTGGGTCGCAGTGGCCGGGCACGAGCCAGATGGTTTCGCCGATTTGCGGCAGCGGCGTGCCGGCATGTTGCGGCAGCAAGATGCCGTGCTCGTCACCGCCGTTGGCGTACGTGAGCTCGCGTTGCCACGCACGCGGCAAGCCCGAATCGACCGCATGCGACTTGTGACCGGCATCGACGACGGCATGCGCGGCGCCCAAGCTCATCACCTGCGACTTGACGAACAGCGCGTGCTCGAAGGCCGGTGCGTGCGGCGTCGGCTCGTTGTCGGCGTAGTCGCGGTCCATGAACAGGTAGCTGCCGCATTGCAGCTCGCCGTAGACGCCGCTTGCCGCCTCGAACGCGAAGCTGCCGGTGCCGGCGCCCGTGACAAGCGGGCACTGCATGCCGGCCGAGGTGATGCTCGCTTGCGCCGCGCGCACCAGCGTGACGGCATGGTGGATCGCCGCCTCTCGCTCGCCTGCGCTGCGCAAATGCTGCGCGCGACCGTGGTACGCCTGCAGCCCGGCGAAGCGCAGGCCGTGCGAGACGACCCGGTGCGCGAGCGCGCCGGCCGCCGCAGGCGCGACGCCGCAGCGGCCCTGGCCGACATCGATCTCGACGAACACATCGAGCTGCGTGCCGGCGGCCTTCAGCGCCGCGGCGAGCCGGTCGACGCCGATCGAAGAATCGACCGCGATCCCGAGCGTGATGCGGCCTGCGAGTGCGGCCGCGCGCGCGAGCTTGGTCGCGTCGACGACCTCGTTGCTGATGTAGACGTCGGTCACGCCCGCATCGGCCAGCGCCTCGGCCTCGCTGACCTTTTGCACGCACACGCCGACCGCGCCGGCCTGCATTTGCAGCCGTGCGATCGCGGCGCTCTTGTGCATCTTGGCGTGGGGCCTCAGCTTGACGCCGTGTGCGTGCGCGAACGCGGCCATCGCCGCAAGGTTGCGCTCCATCGCATCGAGGTCGATCACCAGCGCCGGCGTGTCGATTCTGTCGACCGTGTCACCGACCTTCGCGGCGGCCGCTGCGATCACGCCGCATCCTTCGCCGACCGCGCCGGCTTCATCGGCGCATCGACATCGGCGTACTCGCCTTGCGCGTCGTCGTCGAGGTGGTAAGTGTCGCTCCAGCCGACCAGCGTGAAGCCTTGCGGCGTGTACAGCAAGCGGTTGATCGCCGCGTTGCCGAGCTGCCACGAGCGCGGCGCGTCGAGCGCGACGCGCGAGGCGGCGCGGTACAGGCAGTCCATCACGCCGCCGTGCGAAACCAGCGCGATCGTCTGGCCCGGGTGCAAAGCGGCCAAGCGCGTGGCGGCGGCGATGCTGCGGGCGTAGAACTGACTCAGCGTTTCACCGCCGGGCGCGCCGAAGGTCGGGTCGCGTTTGCGCCAGCGCTCGCCCATCTCGGGCCAGCGGGCGTTGATCTCGGCGTGGTGCAGGCCCTCGAACTCGCCGAAGCCGCGTTCGCGCAAACCCACATCGGTGACGATTGCGTCACCGCAGCCGCGCGATACGGCCTGCGCCGTCTCGAGCGCGCGCAACAGGTCGCTCGAATACACCGCGGCGATGTCTTCGTCGGCAACGGCGAGCGCAAGCCGGTGCACCTGCCAGCGGCCCATCTCGTTGAGCGGCACGTCGAGCTGGCCCTGGATGCGGCCGTCGACATTCCATGCGGTTTCGCCGTGGCGGATCGCGAGGATGCGCGTCGGCTGCTGGTCCGGCTCCATCAGCGGCCTTCCGCCGGGCCGCCCCAAAGAAGGCCGGCGCCACCTTGGGGGGCAGGAGCGAAGCGACGGGGGGGCATCAGATCAACCGGCGATTCAGCGTGTACGTGCCCGAGTGCGTGGCCTCGGCCAGGATGTGCGCGTAGATCGCCGCGCGCACCATCGGCCCGGTGAATTGGCCTTCGACCGGCACGTGGTCGACCCCGAGCGCATACACCGTGAACACGTAGTGGTGGATCAGCGAATCGTTGAACGGCGGAAACGGGCCGTCGTAGCCGAAGTAGTCGCCCGCCATCTCGGCGTTGCCGGCGAACCAGCCGGTGTAGTCGTTGAGGCCGTGGCGTGCGCTCTGTGGTGATGAGCCCGTGAGCGCCACCACCTCGGGGCCGGGTTTGCCGTGCACGGTGAAGCCGCGGCTGAACTGGCCTTCGGTGACGCCGGTGCATGCGGCGGGCAGATCGACCATCACCCAGTGGAAGAAGTCGACACGCGCCAGGTCGGCCGGCACTTCGCGGTCGGCCTTGTTGACATCGTCACCCAGGCTCGGCACATCGAAGTCGTGGCAGATCAGCGCGAACGACTTCGTGCCAGCCGGGACTTCGCTCCACGCGAGGTGCGGGCTGATGTTGTCGGAGAAGGTCACGCCCTTGGCCACGTCGGGCTTGCCGGCCGCGTACTTGGTCGGGATGCGCTCCCCGTTGATCCAGCTATCGCTCCAGAGCTTCATCTTGATCAAATTCCCCAGACGATGTCGGCGCCTTCGGCCATCGAGCGCTTCATCATTTCGGCCAGCGGCCAGGCCCGCTGACGAAGACTCACGCCGTCGCGCGGCGCGAGCTTCTTGCCTTCGGCCGCGGCGTCTTTTTCGGCTTGAGCGCGCGCAGCTTCGTCGGCAGCCACGGCCTGCTCGATTGCGGCGATCGCTGCGGCCATCGATGCGGCTTCGAAGATGCCTTGCGTCGCGGGCATTTTGCCGATCAAGCGCAGCACATCGTCACCGGCCGGGCCCATCATGATGACGTCGCCAGCCGCCTTGGATTTGAACTTGTAGATCATGGAAGGTACATGTACGCGCGGTTGAACGGGAATTGCGATTGTGCGCCCGGCAAACCCCGGTCAGCGACACGCCCGTCGGGCCTCGCCGCGAGCATCTGGAACAGCGCCATCCAGCCGCGCTCGAAGGCCATCGCGCTGCCCGCGAGGTACATGCGGTAGGCGCGCACGACACTTTCACGCGTCAGCCCGCGCGCCGTCGGCAGCTGCGCCTCGAGCGCATCGCTCCAGGCCCACAACGTGCACGCGTAGTGCGGGCGCAGGTTCTCCAGATCGAGCGGCTCGAGCTTCGCATCGCTCATCAACTCGGTGACCTTCGACACATGCAGCAACTCGCCGCCCGGAAAAATATAGCGCTCGATGAAATCGCCCATGCCCGCGCCGAGCTGGTGGTTGTGGATGCCGCCTGCGGTGATGCCGTGGTTCATCAACAGGCCGCCGGGCTTGAGCAGGCGCTGTATCTTGGCGAAATATGCAGGCATCAGTGCGCGACCCACGTGCTCGAACATGCCGATCGAGGCGATCTTCTCGTAGGGCTCGTCCTCGGGCAGGTCGCGGTAGTCGAGCAACGCCATCGTGACGCGCCCGCGCAGCCCGCGCGAATCGATCAGATGGTTGACGTGTGCATGCTGGTTGCGGCTGAGCGTGATGCCGTGGCCGCGCACGCCGTAGTGCTCGGCCGCCCACATCAGCAGGCCGCCCCAGCCGGCGCCGATGTCGAGAAAGCGCTCACCCGACCGCAGCATCAGCTTGCGGCAGATGTGGTCGAGCTTGGCCTGCTGCGCATCTATGAGCGTCATGCCGTCATCGCGGTAGTAGGCGCACGAGTACAGCCGCATCGGATCGAGCCAGAGCGCGTAGAACCGGTCCGACACGTCGTAGTGAAACTGAATTTGCTGGGCGTCGGCATGCACCTGGTGGCGAGCGCGCGAGCGCGCGTTCAGGCGGATCTCGCGCCACCAGTTCAGCGTGCTGCTGTCGTCGTGGGTAGGGTCTGTCGCGATCAACTGCGACGCGATGACCATCAGGTCGCGCACCGTGCCGTCGAAATCGAGCCGGTCTTCAACATAGTCTTGCGCGACCTTGCCGACCTCGCCGGCCGCGATGTGCACGAGCGAAGCCATGTGCTTCAGCCGCATCGTGATCGCAGCGTCGCGCACACCGATCCGGTGGCCATCGGGCAAGACCAGCGCGAGCGGCAAGGTCAGCCCGTCGAGCTTGCGTTCGAGCAACGCGACCATCGCATTCATCGTCGACCTCCTGCGTGGCCGACTGTACGGACAATGGCGAACCGGTGTCGAGGGCGCTCAGGGCATCGACGCCACGCCGACGCGGGCCTCGAACGCCGCCGCGTCGAGCGCCGGCGCGTAGAGATAGCCCTGGAACAGGTCGCAGCCCGCGTCTTGCAAAAATCGGCGCTGCGCTTCGGTTTCGACGCCCTCGGCCACGGTCTGCAGACGCAGCGCCCGGCCCATGTGGATGATCGCCTGCACGATCGCCACGTCGCTCTCTTCGGTGGGCAGGCCGCTGACGAAGCTGCGGTCGATCTTGAGCCGCCCGATCGGAAAGCGCTTGAGGTAAGCCAGGCTTGAATAGCCGGTGCCGAAATCGTCGATGGCCAACTTGACGCCGAGTTGCGCGAGCGCTTGCAGGCGCAGCATCACGTCGGGTGCATCCTGGATCAGACACGATTCGGTGAGTTCGAGCTCGAGCCACTGCGGCGGCAGATGCGCCTCACGCAATGCCGCCGCAACGCCGTCGACGAAGCCGGGTTGCCGGAACTGCAACGCCGAAACGTTCACCGAAACCGTCGTCGCGCGGCCCGCCGCGACCCACGCAGCCGCTTGCGTCACGGCTCGCGCGATCACCCATTCGCCGATCGCGACGATGAAGCCGCTTTCTTCGGCGACCGGAATGAACTCGCCCGGTGAAATTTCGCCGAGCTCGGGGTCGCGCCAGCGCAGCAGCGCCTCGGCACCGATCACCGCGCCGGTCTGCAGGTCGACCTGCGGCTGGTAGTGCAGCCGAAACCGGTTCTCCGCCAGCGCCAGCCGCATCGCGTGATCGAGTTTCATGCGCGAGCGCGAATGCGCGTCGTCGCCCTCTGGCCGCGGCCGGTGGAAGCGAAAACCCGCGCGCCCGGCGAGTTTCACGTCGCGCATCGCGGCATCGGCGCGGCGCACGAGTTCGTCCAGGCCAGCGCCGTCGTTCGGGTACAGCGCGATGCCGACGCTCGCGGTCACCGTGAAACTCATGCCGCCCTGCGTGAACGGCTGAGCGAGTGCGTCCATCACGCGCCACGCGGCGATCTCGGCGCCACGGTCGTCGGCGCTGTTCGCGAGCACGACGAATTCGTCGCCGCCAAGCCGCGCGACCGTGTCGACCTGCCGCACGCAAGCCTTGATGCGGCCGGCCACGTCGAGCAGCACCTGGTCACCGAAAACGCGACCCAGCGTTTCGTTGATGTGAGTGAAGCGGTCGAGGTTCAGGAACAGCAGCGCAAACGACGTTCCCTCGCGCTTGGCCTGCGCGAGCGCCACCTCGACCCGATCGGCGAACAGGCGGCGATTGGGCAGGCCGGTCAAGGCGTCGGTGTACGAGAGCGTCTCGATGCGCTGGTCGGCTGCGAGCTTGGCGGTGATATCGCGAAACGAATAGACGCGCCCGATCGGTCGGCCGTGCATGCACTGCGGCATCGTCACGCGCTCGAACACCTGGCCCGCGTGCAGGCGCAGCACGTCGCTCGCCTGCAGCATCGTCGCGTCGTCGATCGCGGCGAGCCGGCGCATGTAGGCGGACGGGTCGACGACGCTGCGGCGCATCCATTCGAGCACCGCATCGTCTTCGCGCCGGTCGAGCAACTCGGGCGGTATTTGCCACAGGCTCGCGAAGCGCTGGTTGAAGTTGCGGATGCGGCCGCTGAGGTCGGTAACCAAGATGCCGTCTTGTGTCGATTCGAGCGTGGCCCGCAGATCGGCGGCCACGCTTTCGAGTTCGCGTTCGATGCCCACTTGCGCGCTGCGGTCGTGCAGCACGACAACGAAAAACGCCGCGCCTTCTGCGCCCTGCACCCTGCTGACGCGGCGCATCACCGATTTGGTCGCGCCGTCGGCACTGGTGAGCAACGTTTCGGACTCGATCTGCTCGGCCAGCCCCTGCGCCACCTCGCTCCAGAAGCACAGGTCTTCGGGCGTGCCCACGAGTTCGACCACCGGCTTGCCGACGAGTTCGGCCGGCGTCATCGCCATCAGCTCGCCAGCGGCGTGGTTCGCGGCGACGACGCGCAGGCCGGCCGCATCGACCAGCCACACGGCGTCGAGCATCGCCTCGATCAGCCGCGACCAGATCGCGAGCGGTTCGGTGATCGGGGTGCCGGCCACAGGGTCGCGGTTCACGTTGCGCCGATCACGCTGTGCCCGCCGCGCCGGCGGCATCGTGCGCATCTCGCGCGGGCGGCATCGGCTCGAAAAAGTACGCAACGCGTGGGTGCGGCGCGAGGTATTCGAGCGAGGCCACCGGGAGTTGCGCGGGCTTGATGCTGCGGCGAATGCCGATGCCCTGGGTCGATTCGAGGTCGACGATCAACGCTTCGTCGCGCGGCACGCCAGGTTCGTGCACCAGCACACGGGGCTTGAGCGGCCGGCTCGAGTTGACGGCCACGACCATCGCGTAACGGTCGTCCGTGAGCTGCACGGTCGAGCCCGCCGGGTAAACGCCCATCATGCGAATGAAGGCGCCGAGGATCGCGGTGTCGAACTTGTTCTTGCCCTGCGCGAACAGCAACGAGAGCGACTCGTGCGGGGTGAGCGCGCGCGCGGCGAAATTCGGGTTGCACAGGTTGTCGTAGCGGTTGACGAGCGCGACGACGCGCGCCGCGGCGGTCATGCGGTCGGTGTTGAGCCGCAGCGGAAAACCGCTGCCGTCGGCATGCTCGTGGTGCTGCGCGATCACCAGCGTGGCACCGGACGAGAGACCCATCTTGCGGGCGTGGACGACGCCGTGCGCCACGTGCTCTTCATAAAAGCGCACCTCGGAGCCGCTGAAGCTGTCGTCGCGGTGGCGCACGCGTTCGGGCAGGTCCAGCTTGCCGATGTCGTGCAGCATCGCGCCGACGCCGAGGTCGAGCATGTCTGCCTCCGCGAGGCCAAAGGTGCGGCCCATCAGCAGCGAGATGATGGTGACGTTGAGCGCGTGCACGCCGGCCTTGTCGCCGGCCGCGTTGGTCAGCAATCGAATGCAGAGCTCGCGCTCGCCGACCATCTTGCCGACCAGCGCCTTGGACAACTGCTCGGCCGCGGCGCCGGCTTCGGTCGGGCGGCTCTGCGCGAGATCGATCAGGTGCTTGCAGTCGTGTGCGGCTTCGGCGAACTGGCGCTCGCAAAGTTGCAGCGCAGCGCGCTGCGCGGCGAGCTCGCGCTTGTGAACCCGGCGCGCCAGGATTTCAGGCGATTCGAGCGGGGCCGAGGCGCCGAACGAGCCGGCCGGAGCGATCGTAGAGAGCGTGGCGAGCGGCAGGCGCGCGGATGGCGCACCGGCGTCAGCGGCAGGCGCCGATGAGGCGCCCGCGTCAAACTGTGGCCCAGCGTCGAGCGGGCCCGGCCCGGTCCAGCCGGCGCGCTCGGCCGGCGGCAGTGCATCGCTCTGCGTCGGGCTCCAGCGCACGCGTTGCAGACCGAGCGATCGGATCGTCGCGATCTCTTCGTCGGTGGAAATTTTGAAGCTGCCGAGCGGAAACGGGTGCGACATCCAGCCCATGTCGAGGTACACGAACATGCCGACGCACAGGCCGCCGACCTCGATCATTTCCTTGGTTGCTGCTGTTGCTTTCATGCGGTTGTGGCGAGTGTGAAGAACACACGGCGCCTGTTGGGGATATCGGCGAACACCGGCCGGACTTAAATCCTGCGCCATTTTCCGCGGCCTTGCGGCGGCCCGGCGCGTTACCGCTGAATGCGCGTCGACAGCACGATCGCCGAGGTCGTGCGCTCGACGCCATCGAGCCCGCCGATGCGGTCGATCAGCGCGTCGAGCTCGCCGATCGACGCGGCCGCCACGACCGCGATCAGGTCGAACGGCCCGCTCACCGAATGCAGCACGCGCACCTCGGCGATCTTGCGCAGCGCGACCTCGATCGCGCCGCTGCGCTTGGGCGCGAGCGTGATCAACACATGGGCGCGCACGAGGTCGGCTTCGAGCGCGTCAGGCACGACCACCGTGTAGCCGACGATCACCTGACGGCGCTGCAGCTTCTCCATCCGGCTTTG
>ENA-OFCI01000120-OFCI01000120.1-metagenomes-genome-assembly--contig:-NODE-120-length-50517-cov-6.344517_pt1 | contig 50517 bp, 43 predicted proteins | sample MGYA00153391_OFCI01 | MGnify analysis MGYA00153391
GTTTTGACCTAGTGGGCGATATCCATGCAGATGAATTTGCCAAAACACCCCCATTATGTTTATTTGAGCCAAAGGGCGAGTTAGACCTTATTATTTTTGGGCAACTCTCCCTTGATTTCGGTTTCTTCAGTTTTACCGAACGCCTCGACATCGCAGATGTCAAGCTGATTGACTTTAGCACGGGCTGTGACAGTTCACCACATTATAACGTCCAAGACACAGAGCCAGATCCGGTACTTGCGGCAAAGTTAGCAGAAGAAGGAATAATCGAGCGAGTCGGCACTACAAGCAATGATAATATTGTCGTTAAGCATATTGGTGATGGTGCAAAGGGTGAAAATCTTCGAGTCACTGGATTAGACCCCGATCCTGGCAAAGACTATAACGACGTTAAATTAATCGTCATCAAAGGTCGTGAAGGTAATGACATCATCGATCTCAGCGATGTTCGCAGCACCGCAGGTCAAATTAGTGGCGGCGCAGGTAATGACACCATCATCGGTGGCGCAGGTAATGACTTCTTGATGGGTGGTGCAGGCAACAATTCTCTCGATGGACGCGGGGGTAACAATACGGTTGACTATTCCGCTGCTCCTACTAATGTATTTGTCAATCTAAATACGGGTGTGGCAGTAAAAAATGGCTATGGCGGCGTAGATACGCTGGTAAACATTCAAAATGCTGTTGGCTCAAAATACAATGACACCCTGATCGCCAGTGATACTGCTGGTGCAGTGCTGCAAGGTGGCGAAGGTGACGATACCTTATTGGGCGGTCAGAAAGATGACGTTTTAATACCAGGAACTGGTAAAAACTATCTCGATGGCGGCGGTGGCACTAATACCGTATCCTACTTGACGGCTCCTGGCCCCATTTCTGTCAACTTATCCAGTCTGAATGTTGGCGATAGCGTCCCTGTCATCGCCCCCACAGATGCTTCAGTTATTTACCTAGCTGCCAACAGTGCTGTCGGGGGTTATGGCGTAGTAGACGATACCATCAAAAACGTTCAAAACCTTCAGGGATCGGCCTACGATGACATCTTAGTGGCGGGAGATGCTGCTCTGATTGGTACATACAAGTCAAAAAATGGATACAGCTACACTGGTTCCTACATTGATGGTTACTTTGGCAACGACCTAATTTATGCAGGGGCGGGTAGTGATGTACTTGATGGGGGTGCGGGGATTAACTGGCTATCCTACGCGCTCTCTACAGCAGCAGTGAATGTCAATCTTACGCCAGGAACGACCCAAAGTGGTGGCTATGCAGCAGGAGACAAAATCCTCGCTGCCAAAAATGAATATGTAGATAATAAAGGTGTCGATACTAATTTTAGTTCATTCCAAAATCTCGAAGGCTCGGCTTACGATGATACTTTACGCGGTGATAGTGGCGACAATATCATTCGCGGCGGTGCAGGCAATAGCAGATGGCGTCACCCGCAAAGCGCGGTGAGTTTGCAGGTTGCTGCAAAGTGCACATTTAGCGCAGCAAAATCGTGTGGCTGGGTTCAAGTGCTGAATCTGGTCTGGTGCTGAGCTCGTTATAGTAGTTACGTTAGTGAAGGTTTGATGATGGCCTTGGTATCGTGATCTAAAGTTGTGGGACTGATTTGGTTTGATATTTGAATTTCATGTGACGGAGAAAAAATGAATAGTCGTACTTTTGTTAATCAAGTTGCTTCATTTACTAATGCTGCCTTTAATACCCGTTTTCGTGCGCTGCCGGCAATGAGTAGGGTCGAAAGCATAGCCGCCCAGTGCGTTCTAAAAGCGGCTATGAATATGGCATTTAGCGCGCTTGCTGTGTCCGTTATGGTGTTTGCGCTCGCGATTTCTTCTGTCACTGTAGTGTCCGCGAAGGAGCTGCCTGATTTTACCGATCTGGTCGATAAATTTGGCCCTGCGGTGGTTAATGTGAGTACCAAAGCCCGAGCCAGTGCGCGTGCCCAAGGCGGTATGCCGATGGATGAGAATGATCCTATGTATGAATTTTTCCGCCGCTTTATGCCACCGGACGCAACTCCATCGCCACGTAACCCAAATCCCAATGCACCGAATCCCAAATCACCACGGCGCGCCCCGAAAAGTGGTGACGAGTCGCCGCTAAAAAATTTGGGACAGGGATCGGGTTTTATTTTTTCAGCGGATGGCTATGTGCTGACCAACGCGCACGTTGTTGCGAATGCCGATGAAGTGATCGTAACACTCACGGATAAACGTGAATTCAAGGCAAAGGTAATCGGTTCTGACCAGCGCACCGATATTGCGGTGCTTAAACTTGAAGCTACCGGGTTGCCGAAAGTCACGCTGGGTGATTCTGACAAAGTGCGTGTCGGCGAATGGGTAATGGCAATCGGTTCTCCGTTTGGTTTCGAGAACACCGTGACAGCGGGAATTGTCAGCGCCAAAACGCGTGAGACTGGTGAATTTGTTCCTTTTATTCAGACCGACGCGGCCGTTAATCCTGGCAATTCAGGCGGTCCATTATTCAATATCAAGGGCGAAGTTATTGGCATCAATTCACAAATTTACTCTGATGGTGGCGGCTACATCGGCATCTCGTTTGCGATCCCGATCAACACCGCAAACGAAACCGCGAACCAAATTATCAAAGGCGGCAGAGTAACACGCGGTCGTATTCAGATCGAGATGGAGCAGGGTGGTATTACTGATGACCTTGCTGAATCATTCGGTTTGCCAAAATCGCCCGGTGTGATGATCAAAAACGTTGAGAAAGGCGGCCCAGCCGATAAAGCGGGGATTCAAGGCAAAGATATCATTCGCAAGGTCAATGGCGTCGCTGTGAAAAACAATATCGATGTTGTGCGAGCCATTTCAACCAAAGCGCCGGGCTCAAAACTTACGCTTTCGATCTGGCGCAAGGGTGTGGACAAAGATTACACGGTGACAGTAGCCGAGGCACCCGCGGATGTACGAGTGGCTAATTTGGGCGACAAGAAAGCAGACCCCAAGCCGCTAGGAACACCTAATCGCCTCGGACTGATCGTAAAAGATATTGGCGCCGACGATAAAAAAGAGTTGAAATTGGGTCAAGGCGTTATCGTCGATGATGTTGATGGCGCAGCCGAAAGAGCAGGAATTCAGGCGGGTGATTTAATTCTGGCGTTCAATACTGTGGACGTCAAAACGGCGGCGCAATTTGCTGATTTGGTGGCAAAAATGGATGCCAAGAAGCCGGCTGCGTTGTTGATTAAGCGCGGCGAAGAAAGTCGCTACGTGACGTTGCGAGCGGATGCGAAGTAAAAATAGGAACTGCTTTTTAAACGATAAGTGTCGACGCTGGAGTGATCATGAAACTCACCGTCGTGTCCAGAAGTTATTGCTATTTATGTGATGACTTGATTGCGGCATTGCCCAGCTGTCAACGCCGCCATCAGATTCAGCTGGAAATGGAAATTGTCGATATTGATTTGCGCCCTGACCTAGAGGCTTAATATGGGGGCAAGGTGCCGGTGTTGATGGATGGGAAGAGTGAGATTTGTCATCACGTTTTTGATGGAGGCGCTTTTTTAGCGCATTACATGGCTCACTGAACAATCAGCTTACTTAGGTGATTCGATGCGAGGTGTAGTGTGGAATAGCTCGCAGAAATAATGCGTTTGCGTTAAAATTAATGAGTTGAACCGCTTTTCAAAAATAAGGGCACGAGGTCGTGCCCTTATTCGTTTTTTAAGGCCTTTCTTGAGATATTTAACGGCCATGTTGATACCCCCCCTATTCGTATGAAATTAATCAGAAATTTTTCAATTATTGCGCACATCGACCATGGCAAATCTACCTTGGCGGATCGCATTATTGAGCGCTGCGGCGGCCTTTCATCACGCGAAATGGAATCGCAAGTGCTTGATTCAATGGCGCTTGAGCGTGAACGCGGGATTACGATCAAGGCCCAGACCGCTGCGCTGACGTACAACGCGCGCGATGGGAAGACTTACGAATTGAATTTGATTGACACGCCCGGACACGTCGATTTTTCGTATGAGGTTTCGCGATCACTCTCTGCCTGCGAGGGCGCGCTGTTGGTCGTTGATGCCTCGCAAGGCGTAGAAGCGCAAACAGTGGCTAATTGCTACACCGCGGTAGAGCTGGGCGTTGAAGTTGCGCCGGTGTTAAATAAAATTGATTTGCCGTCTGCGGATGTAGAGCGCGTTAAGGCCGAAATCGAAGACATTATTGGGATTGATGCCTCTGACGCGGTGCAATGCAGCGCCAAGACAGGATTGGGTATTGATGATGTTATTGAGACCGTCATTGCTAAAATTCCTCACCCGGTGGGCGATGTGAGTGCACCTGTAAAAGCGTTGATTATTGATTCCTGGTTTGATAATTACGTTGGTGTGGTAATGCTGGTTCGCGTCGTTGACGGCGTGATTAAGCCAAAAGACAAAATTCTTTTGATGGCAACACGTGCTCAACATCTGGTCGAGCACGTTGGCGTATTCACACCAAAATCAGTGGGTAAAGATCAGCTTTCTGCCGGTGGTGTAGGCTTTATTATTGCGGGCATCAAGGAATTGGCGTCGGCAAAAGTAGGCGATACGGTGACGCTGGTAGACCGCCCTGCAACTGCCGCGTTGCCTGGATTTAAAGAAATCAAGCCGCAGGTGTTTGCCGGACTTTATCCGGTGGAATCAAACCAATACGACGCATTGCGTGATGCGCTGACCAAGCTACAGTTAAACGATTCTTCGCTTCGTTTTGAGCCAGAAACCTCGCAAGCGCTGGGTTTTGGATTTCGCTGCGGTTTCCTGGGTCTCTTGCACATGGAAATTGTACAAGAGCGGCTTGAACGTGAGTACGACATGGAGCTCATTACCACCGCGCCCACCGTGATCTACCAGATCGTCAACAACGACGGCTCAGTCATCGAGATCGAGAATCCGTCAAAATTACCCGAGCTTTCAAAAATTCAGGAAATTCGCGAGCCCATCATTACGGCTACGATGTTGATGCCACAGGAATATGTCGGCGCGGTGATCACCCTGTGTAACCAGAAGCGTGGTGCGCAGATTGATATGCAGTACGCCGGGCGACAAGTAATTTTGAAATACGATATGCCGATGAATGAAGTGGTGATGGACTTCTTTGACAAATTGAAATCGGTGTCGCGTGGTTATGCATCGCTTGATTACGATTTTAAGGAATACCGCGCGGCGGATCTGGTCAAGCTCGACATCATGATTAACGGCGATAAAGTGGACGCACTATCGTTGATCGTTCATCGCGCCAACAGTCAATTCCGAGGCCGTGAATTAGCTGCAAAAATGCGTGAATTGATTCCGCGCCAAATGTTTGATGTGGCAGTGCAGGCGGCGATTGGCGCTAATATTATTGCGCGCGAGAATGTAAAAGCATTGCGTAAAAATGTGCTGGCAAAATGTTATGGCGGCGATATTTCTCGTAAGCGCAAGCTGTTGGAAAAGCAAAAAGCCGGTAAAAAACGTATGAAGCAAGTAGGCAGCGTTGAAATTCCGCAAGAGGCATTTCTGGCGATTTTGCAAATTTAGTACGCCAAAACCAGCTCCGATAAAGAGTGGAGTTTGTCGAAAATATAAGATTGCGAGCGTTAGTGTTGTATTAACGGGTATTCGTCGCATGGCTGTAGCTTGATGTGATGCGAATCAACAAAATAAGCTGGGTCGTTGGGATTTAACGAGCCAACATTAACCGGGCTTAAGGAAAATAAATGAATTGGGAAATAATTGGTTGGGCTGCGTTAGCTATTAGTGGTCTTGTTATCGTCACCGGTTTTTTTCGAAAGCCTGGTGTTGCTGCATCGATAGTGGGTAATGAAGATTCGAATCATCCAAACGTCTGGCTTGAAATCGCGTGGCCGATTTTTGCCATCGTGGCGATGGCGATGCTGACATTCAAAGAGGTGCTCGGCTTTGCAACGGTGTTGCTGCTGGCAACGGTTATTACGGGTGTTATTTGGGTGATTGATGCGCTGATACTGAGCAAAAAACGGGCAAAAGATTCTGGTGACCCGGTCGTGGTCGAAATGGCCAAGAGTTTTTTCCCAGTGATATTAGTGGTGTTTCTGCTCCGCTCATTTTTGTATGAGCCGTTCAAGATTCCGTCGGGCTCGATGGTTCCAACGTTGCTTGTCGGTGACTTTATTCTGGTCAACAAATATACGTTTGGTATTCGACTGCCGGTCATCAATAAAAAAATTGTTGATATTAATTTGCCGAAACGCGGTGACGTGATGGTGTTTCGTTACCCGGAAAATCCCAGCAAAGATTTCATCAAACGTGTGGTCGGAACACCGGGCGATACCGTTGAATATCGAAACAAGCGGCTGACCATCAACGGTCAGGCGATAACGACTGAAAAATCCGGGATTTTCACTGAAGTTGATGATCGAATGGGCATGCGCCAGTTTGATCAATTCGCCGAAAAGTTGGGTGAAAAGCCGCATAGCATGATGGTCGATCCGCGCTATCCTGTCATTAGTTTATCGGGCGTTCGGCAGTTTCCGTACAACAAGAATTGTGTTTACAATGAAGATGGGGTGGTTTGCAAAGTACCTGACGGCCACTACTTCATGATGGGTGATAGCCGCGATAACAGCGATGACAGCCGCTACTGGGGATTTGTGCCCGAAGAGAATATTGTCGGTAAAGCGGTGCTGGTCTGGATGAATTTTGGCGCGCTTAAACGCGTGGGTCAATCCATAGAATAAGTAGTAATTTGTCTGTCCCAATTAATTAGCGAGTGAGGTTATTGATGAGACTCTCCCCATATATGAACACAAACGTCGCCATGGCCAAACGGCAACGCGGCATCAGCTTTATCAGCCTTATTTTCATTTTTGCGGTATGCGGCCTGGTGTTTTTGCTGGCGCTCAAAATTATTCCCGCCTATCTGGAATATTTCACCGTCAAGAAAATCATTGCGGCGATGAAAACCTCGGATGAAGTTAAAACTGGCACCGTGGCCGACATCCGCAAAAGTTTTGACAAGCGCGTCTCCGCTGACTATTCGGAAGTGGTGAAATCAGACGATCTGGAAATCACCAAAGACGGTAACGAAACAGTAGTCACTGCCGCGTGGACACACCGCATTGTGTTGATCCCAAGGCATACCTTGTTAATTGAATTTAGCGCCAGCACGGCTGATAAATAGGTTCTGATTCCTTCGTCCGCGATTAACACGAAAAACTTAACGATATCGTTGCGATGTTGACAGCGCCCGATGAACTGGAGCGCAAACTTGCTTATCATTTCGCTCTGCCGGGGCTTCTTTCGCAGGCGTTAACGCACCGCAGTTTTGGCACTCCACACAACGAACGTCTGGAATTTTTAGGCGATAGCGTACTTAATTGTGCCATCGCAAAGTTCATTTTTGGTCGTTTTGTGGGGATGCCGGAAGGTGAATTGAGTCGCTTGCGGGCTAATTTGGTTAATCAGAGTGTATTGGCTGAAATCGCGACGGAACTGGAATTGGGCTCACGGCTGAGGTTGGGCGAGGGCGAATTAAAAACTGGTGGGGCAGAACGTCCATCGATACTAGCAGATGCGGTAGAAGCCTTGCTTGGCGCGGTATTTCTGGATGCGGGATTTGATGCCGCAAGCAACGTGGTGGAACATTTATTTATGGCGCGCTTGGACCAAGTGAGTCTTTCCAAGCCGAGCAAAGATGCCAAGACCGCGCTTCAGGAATGGCTTCAAGCCAAGCATCGACCATTACCCGCTTATACCGTGACAAAAATCGAAGGCGAGGCACATAAACAACTGTTTCAGGTGCAGTGTTTGGTGGACGCTGACGGTGCAGTTCAGCAAACAGTGGCGACGGGTAAAGGCGTGAGCCGCCGCGTTGCAGAGCAGGAAGCCGCGAGTCAAGTCCTTGCGCTGTTAACCAGTGCCAGCCAATCGGCTGCAACAACACCAAAGAGAAAGCGTTCCCCAAAAATACCATGACATCCAGCCCGAAAATTGCCGCAGCCACCCATGTAGTTACTGGTGCTGCCATTAAGGCCGCAAGTTCGAAAGCTAACAACAAAGCAGAAAAATCGGCTAAAAAACCGCCGGTCAGCGCAACTGTCACTGCTCATACTGTTGCAGAGCCAGTGCTGCCTGAGACACTCCCAGGCGCGCTGGCAATGGCTGAGCTGAATGAGCATGTAAGTCAGACTTTTCGCTGCGGAACGATCGCAATCGTGGGCCGCCCCAATGTCGGTAAATCAACGCTACTCAATCACCTCGTCGGGCAGAAGGTCACGATCACCTCCAAAAAAGCCCAAACGACGCGGCATCGTATCACCGGAATTTTTACCGACACCGATGCCCAGTTCTTGTTTCTCGATACCCCAGGATTCCAAAAAACGCATGAAAATGCTCTAAATCGCGTCTTGAACCGCACCGTCACGCAGGCAGTTGCCGACGCAGATGTCATCGTGTTCGCAATTGAAGCGGGTAAATTTCTACCTGCTGATGAGCTGGTTTTAAACGCGTTGAACACGTCGAATGCTGTCGCGAATTTGGTCCCGATCATTCTGGTGGTAAACAAGATTGATCGGGTCGAAGACAAGGGAAAATTGCTTTCATTTCTAAACGACATCACCTCGCGCCTCACTTTCGCTGCGGTGGTGCCCACCAGCGTCAAGAACAAGGTAACGCTTGAGGAATTGAAACGTGCGATTAAATCGCGCCTGCCTATCGCGCCTGCAGTTTTTGCAGTGGATGAGATTACTGATAAATCAGAACGATTTATGGCAGCCGAATTTATTCGCGAAAAAGTTTTCCGGCAGGTGGGCGAGGAGCTGCCGTACAGCATTAGTGTGTTAATTGAAAAATTTGAGCAGGAAGGCAATTTGCGGCGCATTTTTGCGACTATTGTGGTGGACAAATCGAGTCAAAAAGCGATCATTATTGGCACCAAGGGCGAACGTCTGAAACGTATCGGTACGGATGCGCGAAAAGATATGGAAGTCACTTTTGCTGCCAAGGTCTACCTTGAATTATTTGTGCGCGTTAAAAAAGGCTGGGCTGACAATGAAGCCATGCTGCGACAATATGGCTATGAGTAACGCAATCATTGCAGGCTGATGGCAGGTGGCAAAAACGACAGGCGATACCAGCGCGGGTTTTGTTTTACATAGCTATCCGTACCTCGAAACTAGTCTGATTGTTGAGACTTTCACTCGCTCTCACGGGCGTGTCGCGGTGGTTGCGAAAGGTGCAAAACGCCCTACCAGCGCGATGAAGAGCCGCCTTAACCCATTTCAGGGTTTATTGCTAACGTGGTTCGGCAAAGCGGATTTAAAAACGCTTAAGAGTGTTGAGCATGCTGACATTTATCCGCAGTTACGCGGTGCGGCGTTGATGTCGGCGTTTTACATGAATGAGCTGTTGATTAAGCTCGCGCAGCGTGAGGACGCATACGAGGTGCTTTACGATGCCTATGAGGAAGCGGTGGTTGCGCTGGCCACCATGCATGTATTTTCCGAGCCCAAGCCCGCGGGTTTGATGGCAGCAATCGCAACAGTGCTGCGCAAGTTTGAAATGTCGCTGCTACGCGAGCTTGGCTATGCGCTACAGTTGAGTGAAGACGTTGATACCAATGAGCCGATCACGGCGGACGAGCGTTATGTTTATGTGCTGGAGCGCGGACCCGTCTGTATTCGTAGCTCGTCGAGTAGTAAGCGGGCGAATGGATTAACAGGTGTATCGGGTGCAGAGGTAGTAAATGGAGCAAAAGAAGCAAAAGACGCAAAAGACGCAAAAGACGCAAAAGACGCAAAAGACGCAAAAGAAGTAATGCGCGCCCGGGAGCGCCATCCATCTTTATCCTTTGATGGATTACAATTAAGTGGTAAAACATTGCTCGATCTTGCCGCAGGCGAGTTTAGCGACCCCCAAACGCAGGCGCAGGCCAAACAATTGATGCGTCGCGCGATTAACCAATTACTGGGCGATAAGCTGCTCCACACGCGCCAGCTTATTCGCGATCTCAAAGATATTTAAACGATTATGTCGAACCCATCCGCCGTGCCTGCGCTCACTCATCTCAGCGTTAACCTCAATAAAATAGCGTTGTTGCGCAATACTCGTGCTCTGGGTATTCCCAGCGTCACCCGCGCCGCAACAATTGCATTGAAGGCGGGTGCAAATGGCATTACAGTACATCCACGGCCTGATGGTCGCCATATGCGCTCGGATGATGTGCGTGATCTTGCGAATTTGTTGCGCGAATGGCCTGGCGTGGAATACAACATTGAGGGCAACCCATTTCATAATTTGCTTGAATTTGTGCGCGATGTGCGCCCGCACCAGTGCACCCTAGTGCCCGATGAATCGGGACAATTTACCTCCGATCACGGCTGGGATTTGCCGCGCGATAACGAACGTCTCGAACCTATTATTGATGAGCTAAAAGCGCTCGGCGTTCGCGTGAGTTTGTTTATGGACGCTGGGCTTGAGGGAATTCGCCAAGCTAAAAATATCGGCGCAGATCGGATCGAACTTTATACCGAGCCGTATGCGCAGGCGTTTGGCACGGATGATCAAGCGGTCTTATTGAAACAATTTGCGGATGCCGCAACAGTCGCGAATGAGCTGGGCCTAGGTGTAAACGCAGGGCACGATTTGAATCTCGCTAACCTGCCCACTTTTTTGCACAATGTGCCGCACGTGCGGGAAGTCTCCATTGGCCACGCGCTGATCGCGGATGCGCTCGAGCTGGGGCTTGCCGCGACCGTGAAGCGTTATCAGGCAGCGATTGTCGAAGGCTGCAAATGATCTACGGCATCGGCACCGATATTGTCAGCATCAAGCGAATTGAAGATGCGCTATTTCGATTTGGGGATCGCTTTTTGCATCGCATTTTGAATGAAACTGAAGTGGCTGAATATGCCCAATCGGCACAGCCCGCGCGCTTTCTGGCCAAACGCTTTGCGGCGAAAGAGGCGTTTTCGAAAGCATTTGGTACTGGTATTGGCGCCGAAATCGGCTGGCACGATGTCGCGGTTGCCCATGATGAACGCGGCAAGCCGATCATCAAACCCTCGACCGCATTGAGCGAGCGACTTGCCAAATGTGACGTTAAAAACTCGCATATTTCTATTTCGGATGAATCTGAACACGCGATCGCTTTTGTGGTGATTGAAACTTGACTAAATTAAATTTGAATATGACTTTACAAATACCGTTGGGTCCTGTGGTGGGCGACGTTGCGGGGCTTAAATTAACGACTGAGGACATCTTGCGTCTGCAGCATCCGCTGATGGGGGCGGTTATTTTGTTTGCGCGAAACTACCAATCTCCGGATCAACTTAAACAACTTACCGCCAGCATTCACGCGATTCGCGAACCCGCATTATTGATCGCAGTTGATCACGAAGGGGGCCGTGTGCAGCGTTTCCGCGAGGGCTTCACGACTATTCCACCGATGCGCGTTCTAGGCCAAAAATACCAGCATGATATGGCTCAAGGCCTAGCACTGGCGAAGGCTTTGGGGCATATTATAGGGGCGGAATTATCTGCACACGGCATCGATTTCAGCTTCGCACCCGTGCTTGATTTGGATTGGGGTGAGAGTGGTGTGATTGGTGACCGTGCATTTGGTCGTGATCCGGAAATAGTCACCAACGTAGCCGGCGAGTTGATTGCGGGGTTGCACGAAGCTGGCGTAGCGTCATGCGGCAAACATTACCCGGGCCATGGATTTGTAAAAGCCGATTCACACCATGAAGTTCCGCGGGATGAACGCATGATGGACGCTATCGCGCGCGACGACTTAGTGCCATTCAAAGCGCTCGCCAAACAGCTGGATTCGGTGATGCCCGCTCACGTGATTTATGAGCAGGTAGACGCTCAATCCGCTGGTTTTTCGCCAAAATGGTTGAAGGAAATTTTACGCACACAGCTGGGTTTTGAAGGCGTTATTTTTTCCGATGATTTGTCGATGGAAGGTGCGTCAGCGGCTGGTGGTGTTGTTGAGCGGGCGGAAGCCGCCTTCAGCGCCGGGTGCGATATGGTTTTACTGTGCAACGATGCGGCGCGATGTGATGAATTGCTGGCAGGTTTAGCCGCCACGGGATTCAAGCCGACATCAGAGCGGTCACAACATCTCGTGCGCATGCGGGCCCGCTCCCTGTTTGGATCGCTCGCTGACAATCAGCATTACCAGGCCGCAATAAAAACTGTAGCCGCAGCGGGAATTTAAATCGTTTAAATCAACCGCTCGTTGTTAGGGTGACGCAGCGTGTTTTGTGCGATATCAGCTGAACACAAACTGAATATGACCTGCGATATTTTTTGCCGGGTAATCGATAATTTTGGCGATGTGGGTGTGACATGGCGTCTCGCGCGCCAGCTTGGCAACGAGTTTGAGATCACAACCCGTTTATTCGTGGATGACCTTGTCAGCCTTGCCGTGCTGGTACCCGCGCTTGATCCGCTGCAATCATCGCAAATCGTAGAAAGGGTCGAGGTTCGAGGCTGGCCTGGCGACGACATAACCGATATAACGTTAGCGGTCGCGGATTGTGTTATCGAGGCGTTTCAGTGCGCGCTGCCGCCACAGTATGTAAATGCGATGACGCTGCGCCGCGTCGCGCCGGTATGGATAAATCTTGATTACCTCAGCGCAGAATCGTGGGTCATTGCGCACCATCTATTACCTTCACCGCATCCACAATTAGCGCTCAACAAATATTTTTTCTTTCCCGGTTTTGAGCCGGGGACAGGAGGACTACTACGCGAACGCGATCTTTTCCTGAAGCGTGATGCGGCGCTATTGACCAACCCTAGGCGACATTCAAACGAGCTGCGGGTGTTGATTTTTGGTTATGCAAATGCGGCACTTCCAGAATTGCTTAATGCCATTGAGCGCATGTGCGTGAAGACTGTAAAGACTTTCGTTACGATTCCTCATAGCCAACTGGGCGGTGCTGCGACGGTCTGGCATGACGCTAAAAAGTTAGCCTCTGCCGACAATCTGCGCATCAACATTCAGCCATTTGTTTCACAATCTGAATTTGATTCACTCTTATGGTCGCAGGACGTTTGCTTTGTTCGCGGTGAAGACTCGTTTGTGCGTGCCCAGTGGGGCGCCAAGCCATTTGTTTGGCAGATATACCCGACGAGCGATGGCGCACATTTGAGAAAGCTCAACGCCTTTCTGGATCGTTATTGCATAGGTTTACAGATCGAAGTTGCTGCTGCTGTTCGAGAACTTTGGCGAGCATGGAATGTTGAAGATGGTCTGGCAATGTCGCCCGCATGGCTTGAATTTATGCGCCACCGCACTGTGCTCAACTCGCACGCGAGGGCCTGGGCTGATCAGCTGGCTAAACAGCCTGATTTGGCGACCAATCTGGTGACTTTTGTAGCAAAAAGCGCTAACATTGAGGGCTTTACGCGTAAATCCGTAGATAAATGATACCGATACTGCCCACAACATGAGGCGGTGATTGCGCGCCAGGCACTACGCTAATTTACGGAATCAGTGCCGAGATCGCCAGAATTCAGAATTCACTAACTGCTCGAAAGCTTAACTTATGATGAAATTTGCCCAAGAACTCCGCGCCGGAAACGTCGTGATGATCGGCAAGGACCCAATGGTGGTACTAAAAGCCGAATACAACAAAGGCGGGCGCAGCGCAGCGGTCGTTAAAATGAAATTCAAGAACTTGTTAACTGCTTCCGGCATGGAAACGGTTTACAAGGCCGACGACAAATTTGAAACTGTTCAACTCGAGAAAAAAGAAGTGTCCTACTCGTATTTCTCTGACCCGATGTACGTGTTCATGGATGGCGAATACAACCAATATGAAGTAGAAGCTGAAAGCATGGGCGATGCCATGAACTATCTCCAGGATGCGATGGCTTGCGAAGTGACGTTCTACAATGGCAAAGCCATTTCCATTGAACTACCCAATTCGCTAGAGCGCGAAATCGCGACCGACCCGGCAGTGCGCGGCGACACGTCCGGCAAGGTGATGAAGCCGGCCACGCTGGTGGGCACGGGTTTCATGGTTTCGGTGCCGCTGTTTTGTGAAAATGGTGACAAAATTGAAGTTGATACGCGCACCGGTGAGTACCGTCGGCGCGTTTAGTTGAAAATTTTATTCAAGAAAAAAGGTACGGATTTCCGTACCTTTTTTATTTTGCAGCCTCGGAAACACACAGAAACTTGTGCAGATATGAAGAAAAAAATGATGCAATTGCCTAATGCCCTTGCCTACGATGCTGGCTGCCGCCAATGTCTTCGCCTGGCTACTTTCTTGGATGACGTCAAAGCCGAATATCCCGCGTATTTTTGCAAACCTGTTCCCCCATTCGGTGCCGATTCGCCCAAGCTGCTGGTGGTCGGTCTGGCCCCCGGCATGCACGGTGCAAACGCCACCGGCAGGCCTTTTACGGGCGATCATGCTGGTATCTTGCTTTACGAAACACTGTATAAATTTGGCTTCGCTTCAAATTCAATATCCGCCAACGTCAATGATGGTTTAAAGCTTATTGATGCGCGAATATCAAACGCCGTAAAATGTCTCCCGCCGGGCAACAAACCGACCACTGATGAGATCAAAACATGTAACAGGTTTTTGAAGAATGAGCTGGAGGGATTGAATACTGACACCCGCATTGTGGCGCTCGGAACCATCGCGCATAACGCGGTACTCACCGCGCTGGGCTATAAAGTCAGCACCGCAAAATTTGCGCACGCCGCGGTTCACAATTTACCGAATGGCCGTACGCTATTTGACAGCTACCATTGCTCGCGTTACAACACCAATACGCGGCGACTCACAGCGGAAGCTTTTCACACAGTGTTTGCGAATATTAGGCAGCATATTGACGGGTGACGGTCGCATTATTGTGGGCCTCCAGGTGTTGCTTAAGAGGGGCAACAGCAAAAATGCAGACGTTAAATTTTTTAGATTTTAATGTGCCGCATCAGCTTGATGCTTCACTACATTCTTTACCTCAAGATTTAGATTCATGACGCGCTGCAAGTGCTGTGTTGATCTTGGCAACGACTACGCCAAACCCCTCCTCACAATAGCCACGGTGCACGTTGACTACTTTGCCATTGCGTCCGATTCTGACGAGATGAGGAATGCCGTAAACGCCATTTGCTTCTGAACTTAGCTTTCGGGAGTCGTTGGCAAATGTCAACGTTTTACTTGCTTGGGTCATAAAATTTTACCCAAAGAAAATTAAGTATTGTCAACATACAACTAGACATCACTATTCGTAACCTACGACAAATGTACAAAGCGTGAATTGCCAAAGTTCTTTAAACGCGCACCTGTTGTCCGTGACTTAGTTTTTGTGCGGCCGTAGCCAACTCAGTGATGGCCTGCCAGTTTTTCGCTGCGATCAAATTACGTGGCACGACCCACGACCCGCCCACACAGACCACGTTTTTTAATGCGAGGTATGAAGGTGCATTTGCTATGCCAATCCCGCCGGTGGGACAAAATACGATATCGCTAAACGGTCCTCCGAAGGCTGCCAGCATTGGGACGCCGCCAGCTTGTTCGGCAGGGAAAAACTTTTGAAACGTATAGCCCGCATCGCGTGCGCGCATTACGTCGGCTGCACTGCTGACGCCTGGTAACCACGGGATGTCACCGCGCTTGGCAACGCGATCAATATTTTCTGTGAAGCCAGGGCTGACCATGAAGGTAGCGCCTGCCAACGCTGCGGCTTGCCACTGCGCTCCATCCAGCACCGTACCGGCACCGACGTGTGCGTCTTTGACGTTTGCGGCGATGTCACGAATCGCGCCCAGTGCCGCATCGCTTCGAAGCGTTACTTCAAGCACATTAAGGCCGCCCGCCACCAAGGCATTTGCGAGCGGTACGGCATCGTCAATTTTTTCAATAACAATAACGGGAATAACGGTCGCTGTTTTCGCTAGGTTTAAAAGTTGTTGAGCGTCCATCAAACTGTCTCTGCGTAATGTATTGAAAATGTCGCTGCACCTTGTTCCGCAGTAAGCGCTCTGTCGCGCTGACCCGCGAATAATTCGCGACCCATGCCGTACTGATCGGTTATGGGTTTGGTCACGTTGCGCAGATTTAATTCAGCTTCGGCGAGATCAACACTCAGGACACCAGCTTCAGCATCAAGCGTGATCATATCGCCGGTTCTGACGCGCCCAATGGGGCCGTCAAGCATCACTTCAGGCGATACATGGATTGCGGCAGGGACTTTACCTGATGCACCCGACATGCGGCCATCGGTGACGAGGGCAACTTTAAAGCCTTGGTCTTGCAGCGCGCCAAGCGGCGGCACCAATTTGTGCAGTTCCGGCATGCCATTCGCACGCGGCCCCTGACCGATTACGATGGCGACAAAATCGCGATTAAGTTCGCCGGCTTTAAAGGCGGTGAGCAATGCTTCTTGAGTTTCAAACACGATGGCGGGTGCCACCACACGGCGATGTTGCGGTTTGACGGCCGATGTTTTGACAATGGCACGGCCTAAATTTCCCGCTACCAGGCGCAACCCGCCTTCTGGCGAAAATGCGGTTGCAGCGGGCCGCAATACATCGTGATGACCGCTCGCACGTTCAGGTGCGACATTGCTGTCTTTCCAAACAACCTCCGTGCCAGACAGCTTCGCATCGCGTGCATAGGCATGCAGCCCGTCTGCGCTGCCAAGAACCGTGTTTACGTTAGAGTGCAAAAATCCGGAATGCAATAGCTCACGAATGAGGTAGCCGGTGCCGCCAGCCGCATGAAATATATTAATGTCAGCATCACCATTAGGATAGATGCGCGCCATAAGTGGCACCACGGATGACAGCTCGGCAAAATCATTCCAATCGATCAAGATGCCTGCCGCGGCGGCAATTGCCACCAGATGAATCGTATGATTTGTAGATCCGCCAGACGCCAGCAGCGCCACAATCGCATTGACGACGGCACGTTCATCCACGACATCCGCCAAGCGCGACCTGTTCGCTGCGAGCGCCAGCACTTTTCGCGTTGCCTCAGCGGTCAGCGCGTCGCGCAGGGGTGAATCAGGATGTTCAAATGCTGCTCCCGGTACATGTAAGCCCATGACTTCCATCATGAGCTGATTACTATTTGCGGTGCCATAAAACGTGCAGGTGCCGATGCCATGATAGGCGCTCATTTCCGCTTGCAAAAGTTCATCGCGAGTGGCGAGGCCTTGCGCGTGGCGCTGCCGAACTGCGGCTTTTTCTGAATTTGAGAGGCCGGATGCCATTGGCCCCGCCGGAACAAATATCGCAGGTAAATTTCCGAAGGCGAGGGCTCCAATTAAAAGCCCCGGCACGATCTTGTCGCACACACCCAATAGCAATACTGCATCGAATGCATCATGAGAAAGTGAGATCGCGGTCGCTTGCGCAATGATGTCGCGCGAAAACAGCGACAGCTCCATCCCTAGCTGGCCTTGCGTCACGCCATCGCACATCGCCGGAACACCTCCTGCCACTTGCGCAGTTGCGCCGTTTTCACGCGCAGTTTTTTTGATCAAATCTGGAAAGCGTACGTAGGGCTGATGCGCGGAAAGCATGTCGTTATATGACGTGACAATGCCGATATTCGGTACTTTTGTCTGCGCCAGCCAAATCTTGTCGTTACCGGGAGCGGATGCGGCGACATGCGCCAAATTGCTGCAAGACAAGCCCTGACGCCGCGTTGCGTTTCGGTGTGCGACGGCACGATCTATATGCGCAAGATAAGCTGCGCGGCTGATCGTGCTTTTAACCTGAATTCGCTCAGTGACGCGCTTCACAACGGGATTTAAAAGATTCATGGGTAACACCTATTTTCCATTTATCAAAGACAAATTATATAGTAAAGTTACGTAATAAAAATATTTTTAGTAATTTTGTAACATAATTTATCCAGCAGCAGTTTTGCCAAACTTTGGCCAAGCGCTAGCTATTGTTCTTACCGATAATTGCCGTAATATGTAATTTCGCTACACTTTCAGCTCCAAAATTACTTCATCTTCGTCGAGAAACACGCTTACTATGCTTACCAAATTGCGCAACCTTCGGTCTGGATTGTCCGCCTCTGAGCAGCGGGTCGCAGATCTGGTGTTGAAGCACCCACAGTGGGTGATTGATGCATCAATCGCCCTGCTTGCAAAGAAGGCTGCAGTCTCGCAGCCGACGGTAGTGCGCTTTTGTCGGTCTTTGGGGCTCAATGGCTACCTTGATTTTCGGCTGAAACTTGCACAAACCCTGGCGGCAGATTCTGCACCCGGAGTGCCTTATGTGCACGCCGACGTAACCGTAAATGACCGTCCTGGTGATATTGTCACCAAGGTATTTGATCGCGCCGCAGGCACACTCATGCGCGTTGGCAAGGCGCTTGATATTCGTGCAATGGATGCGGCTATCAGGGCGCTTACCAAGGCTGCCCGCATTGAGTTTTACGGGCTGGGCAACTCATCGGTTGTCGCACAAGACGCGCAATACAAGTTTTTCCGGCTTGGCATGCCGGCCATTCATTATTCGGATTCGCATATGAATAATTTATCTGCACCATTGCTCAATAAAGGCGACGTAGTGATCGCAATATCTGCCTCAGGCCGTACCCGTGAATTATGTCGGAGTGCTGAGCTGGCGCGGGAGGCGGGTGCTACCGTTATTGCGATCACAATTCCACATTCTCCGCTTTCAGCCATATCCCACATCACGCTTAATGCCGAAGTAGATGAAGATCCGGAAGTCTATAGCCCCATGACGTCGCGCATTGTTCATTTGACGATTGTGGATGCACTGGCCGTGGGCGTGGCACTGGCGCGAGGCCCGAAATGGGTATCGAAGTTGGAAAAGAGCAAAGATGAATTACGAATTTCACGCATGCCAAGGTAGTCGCGAGCAATACTGAAGGAATCAGGACGAACCAGGACGAATTTAGGCCGACGACTATAAGCTGCGACGTTCAATGCGGACGCTGATTAAAGTGCTCTACTGTCTCACCTTTTTCGATGCCGATGATGTGTTCCGAATCGCCAAATGTGCGCTGGTTGTAATAATGCTTCCAACTGACCAGCCCGATCGCAGAGGACATGAACGTGCCAAAGATAATAATGGCCACGTTGATGTGGACGTCGATCGAAAGCATAAATGCGTAGATCGACAGCATTACTAAAATGCACAAGTTTTCATTAAAATTTTGTACCGCGATTGAGTTTCCGGCGGATAACAGCACGTGGCCACGATGTTGCAGCAGCGCATTCATCGGCACCACAAAAAACCCAGCCATGGCGCCTACCGCAATCATTAATGCATAGACCAGCGGCATGTAGGTCACCAGTGTCATCATCATGAGCAAGCCGCCCATTGCGATACCCGCGGGCAACACGCGCAGGGATTTTTTTAATGGAATCGTGCGCGCGGCTAAAACGGCTCCAAACGCAATCCCGAACGCAAAAATGCCCTGCAAAACAGATGCTTTATCCAGCGCCATGCCCAGACTTTTCTCCGCCCAGCGCAACACGATAAATTGCAGCGTTGCCCCCGCGCCCCACAGCAGGGTGGTGACGCCTAGCGAAATTTGACCCAGCTTATCGCGCCAGAGGGTGACAAAACAATGGCCAAATTCAGTGAATAATTGCAGCGGATTTTGGGTTTGCCTGGCGTAGCGAGCGCCTGTATCAGCGATGTACATATTGAAAATCGCGGCAATCGCATAGAAAAAAATAATGACCGCAATAGCGGCTTCAGCCGGCGTGTCGATGCCGGTATCGATGTAGGGCATGTCAAATTGCAACAGGCGCGCAGCGTTTTGCGGCTTGATGAGCAGTCCGCCAAGCACGAAACCAATGATCGCTGAGCATACGGTAAGCCCCTCTAGCCATGCATTCGCCACGACTAATTTTTCGGGCGGCAGCAATTCTGTGACGATGCCGTATTTGGCGGGTGCATAGGCCGCTGCACCCAGCCCGACGACACCGTAGGCGAACAGCACCACTACATATTCATCTATTCCGAGTTCGCCAATCAGCGCATAGAAAAGCATGATGAGGCAGCCAATTGCCTTGACGGTATTGGTGGCAAACATTACCTTGCCCTTGGGCCATGCATCGGCGAACGGGCCCACAAACGGCGCAAGTAGGACGTACGACAAGGTGAAAAATATTTTTAAAATCGGTGTTAACCATGCCGGCCCGTCAAGTTCGGTGAGCAGTGCAATCGCGGCAATTAGCAGCGCATTATCGGCGAGGGAAGAAAAAAATTGCGCGGCCAGAATTATGTAAAAACTACGTTTCATTTCGGTGAGACCAGCATGGGGGGTTCAATTTTTAGTATGTTGGTTAAGCGTGATGTTCTAAATCAGTGTGTCGAATAGGCTCAGCAATTAAATCTGTATTTCTCTATTGGTTGAGACGCGATAATTTCGAGTCCGCATTACTTTCTAGTCCACTTTCACGTTCACTACAATGTCCCGCGCAGTTGTGATGGGGGCGCATTTTTACGACGTTCTGCGCGCTGTTCTGGTGTATCTTCAATCGGCGCTCCGTCCGGCGCATAGATGCTGCAAAGACCAATAAAACATAAGCCAGCTTGTGCAATTTCTTTGGGTGTCATGGGTCGCTGTCGTTCAAGCAAGGCTCTAAAAACTAGCATCGGCGCGGGCTTCAGGGCAACGTAGTCTTCTGGATCGCCATTGCCAAAGACACGAATTTCCTCAAGACGCTGTACGTTTTCCGCTGCGGGACGTTTGGGTACGTTTGAATCTCGCGGTAAAGTCAGTGAGTCGGATCGAATTTGTTTTTTCGATGCAAGTTGGGCTTCTTCGAGTGCGGCTTCGGAAAGTTTCTTAAATTGCTGCCGCGCGGGTGAGTCGGGTAGCTTCGTAGTCGATGGTCCTGCGGTAGCCGATTCAGCCAGTGGTTCGGCTGGCTGGGTGACCGCCACAGGCATCACCGCAATCTCGCTCGCCACAAGGAACGTAGCCACGAGCGCGATTGTGGTGCTTTTCATCATGCGTTATGAGACGGCTGACGCACAGGCGCTACAACACTTCTGCTGCATGATCGGCTAAGCGAGAACGTTCACCACGCTGCAATGTGATGTGGCCTGAATGGTTCCAGCCTTTGAATCGATCCACGACATACGTCAACCCAGATGAGCCCTCCGTCAAATAAGGCGTATCGATCTGCGCAATATTGCCCAGGCAGACAACCTTGGTGCCAGGGCCTGCGCGGGTAATGAGAGTTTTCATCTGTTTGGGAGTCAGGTTTTGCGCTTCGTCGATGATCAGGAATTTATTCAGGAAAGTTCGCCCGCGCATGAAGTTAAGCGACTTCACTTTGATTCGCGAACGAATCAAATCGCGGGTCGCGGCACGACCCCAATCACCTGCCTCGTCGTCCGAGCTGTTGAGTACGTCAAGGTTATCTTCCAGCGCGCCCATCCACGGATTCATTTTCTCTTCTTCCGTGCCCGGCAGGAAGCCGATGTCTTCGCCTACTGGCACCGTGACGCGCGTGATGATGATCTCGGAATAGACCTTGAATTCGAGCGTCTGCATCAAGGCTGCGGCGAGCGTGAGCAGCGTTTTGCCCGTACCTGCTTGGCCCAGCAGCGTGACGAAATCAAGATCGGGATCCATCAACACATTGAGCGCAAAATTTTGCTCGCGATTGCGGGCGACGATCCCCCAAATATTGTTTTTTTGGTGCGTGTAATCTTTAAGCGTTTTGAGTACCGCGCTTTTGCCGTCGAGCGCTGCCACCATTGCGTAGAACGGTTTATCGTCGTCCTGAAACACGAATTCGTTGATGTGCATGCTCGCCACCAACGGCCCCTTGATGCGATACATGGTGCGACCGTGCTCCTGCCACGATTCCATGTCCTTGCCGTGCTTGTCCCAAAAATCTTTCGGCAATTCACGCACACCGGTGTACAAAAGATCGGTGTCTTCCAATACTTTATCGTTGAAGTAATCTTCGGCCGAGACGCCAATGGCACGCGCTTTGATTCGCATATTGATGTCTTTCGACACCAGCACTACGCTGCGTTTGGGGTGGTGATGTTGCAGGTCAAGCGCTACCGCCAAAATCTGGTTGTCAGCTTTGCCGCTGTCCGGCAACGCCGACGGAAAATCGAGCGTGATTGGCCGTGTTTGCAGCATCAGCCTACCGCTGGCTTGGCGTGTGCCAAATTCTTTTAACGGGATGCCGGTTTCGATTTCGCCTTCCTGGCTGGAAACAATTTCATCCAGAAACCGGCTGGCTTGGCGCGCATTGCGGGCTACTTCAGTCATGCCTTTTTTGTTGTTATCCAGTTCTTCCAACGTGATCATTGGCAGATAAACGTCGTGCTCTTCAAAACGGAATAATGATGTGGGATCGTGCATCAGCACGTTAGTGTCCAGCACAAACATTTTATGCTGTGCCGATTTTGCCAAAGCGGCGTTATCAGAAGTCGCAACTGCATCTTTTCTGGATTTGGTAGCCAAAGCGTGATCCTCTCGTAAATGCGTGGGACGTCAACAGGTGATGAAGAATATCGCTTGATTCAGAAGCGAAAAACCCTCTTGTGGCGGTCGCCTCAAGAGGGTATTTAATATTAAGGTTGTACTCAATTCGTGTCTGCGTTCGCGATTATTCTGGGTCAAACCGGAAATACTATTTTGATTATTGCATGGATTTTGCGGCGCTCAATACTTCGCCAACATGGCCGTCCACTTTCACGCCACGCCACTCCTTTAAGACTTCATTATTCTTGCCGATAATGAAGGTTGAGCGATCAACGCCGAACACTTTTTTACCGTACATATTTTTTTCTTTGATCACATTGAATAGTTTGCAAAGCGTTTCTTCTTCATCTGCAAGCAGCTCAAACGGAAAGCTCATCTTTGCCTTGAATCTCTCGTGGCTCTTTAGCGAATCCCGCGACACGCCGAACACCATGTAACCGGCTTTTTTGAATTCTTCATAGCGGTCACGAAAATCCGCTCCCTCAACGGTGCAGCCAGGCGTGTCGTCTTTTGGATAAAAATAAAGAATATAAGGATGCCCGCGGAATGCGGCGCTGGCAAAACGCTGGTTGCCTGTTGCCGGGACTTCAAAATCTGCGATGATTTGGTTTGACATGGTTTGCGAGCTCCTGAATTATCGGTTTGTCTTAATGGTTCGTTGCTCGATACTGCTTTGATGGCTTTCTCTCATGGTCCACGCATTCAGTAACAGTGCGACAAGGTTGTTTGAGTATTCGTTCTTGCTAATTTTCAGATTGAACAATTTCTGGTAAAAAAGCAGGGCCTTGCAGCAACAAACTGCCGCTCCGCCCGACAATTTCGCCATGGACTGCGTTGAAATAAGGCAAGTGATCTCGCCGTAAAGTTTCAAAAATTGTTCGTGTTGAGATTAATTTATAGCCTTGGGCTTTCCAGCCAATCAGCAGTTGCTCAAACACTGGCAATAAACGCATGCCTTCAAGCTCGGCGTGCAGAGTGAAAACATGATTACTAGCCGGTGCCATTTCGGTCATTTTAAGCAAATGCGCTGCAACGTTGGTTTCACTTATTCCGTCAATACCGATCAATTCATCGAGCGTCGGCAGGCTCGTCGGGATTTGCGGGCAATCGATAATTTCGCCATTTACCACCGGAAAGTGCGGTGTCGCCAAAGCAGGATCCGCTCGACCGTCAGAGCAATAATCAAAACCCATCGACTGCGTGAGGCGAAGCGCGTGCTTTGACATCTGCCAGCCTGCCGCGCCATGCGTTTTGGCGGGTTCCTTATAGATGTCTGTAAACCGATCTTGTGCTGCAGTCATTTCACTTTTTGTCCACATAGCTGACGCATTCATCACGCCGTCTTGCCACTTCACATGATCCCAAGTGTGAATGCCGCATTCGAAGCCTTCGTCGCGGGTGATTCGCAAAATATCAGCGCAGCGTTTGCCGATGTCGGGGCCGGGTAGTAGCGTGCCGTAAAGCAGCGTGGGAAAGCCGTAGTGTGTGACAGCGGATGTGCGTTTTACTTTGCCTAAAAAGCCTTTGCGAAATACGCGTTTTATCGCTCGGCCGGTGTTGTCCGGGCCCAAGCTGAATAAAAATGTGGCGTCGGCCTGATGTTTTTTAAGCGCCCTTATCAGCGCGGGTACTCCGATCTGGGTGCCGCGTAGCGTATCCACATCAATTTTGAGCGCGAGGATTTTGTTATGGTTCGATGATTTCATATGGCTGCAATTATGCCAGTGGGCGATATTCATTACGCGTGTGGCGCGCTAAGCGAATGTAAAATATGGTCATGGCAATTATCAATGCCATGCCGAATCAACAATTATCGCCCTGCAACATTGTCGATGGCTACTCGCACGCGCACGCGCTTTTTACGCGGTTTTATGATTCGATGGATGAGGATCCGGATTTTTACGGTATTCGCAAATTGCATCCCGAATTGCTTCACGGCTCGCGCGAAAAACTGTTGATGTTCTTGACTGGCTGGCTTGGTGGGCCATCTGTCTTCATCGATGCGTTTGGCCATCCACGATTGCGCGCGCGCATTTGCCGTTTGCGATTGGCTCAAGCGAGCGTGACCAGTGGACGAGTTGCATGACTGCCGCAATGAAGGGCGTGGGTATTGGTGCTGAAATGGTGCTGAAATGCGATCTCGATTGATCGCCTCGTTCGCAACTACCGCCGACTGGATGTGCAACAAACAACCTTGATGCTATTCACAACCGACGTTCTTTAAAGCCAATAGGGGCGACGATTTTCAGGCATTGGCTGCCAACTACAAGAACGGGCGCGGCGTTGGAGGCGATATGCCTGCAGGTGACCGCCAATGCTGTGAATTAGGTCGTCATTCTTCTGGATTCACGGCGCACATGCGGGCCGCGTAGGTTTGCGTTGTAGCACTTGTGCGAAAGCTGCACATCCTTGACGCACTGCACAAATAGCTCGAATTTGTCACAACGGCGTGCTAAAATATTGAGTTATCCCAAGCACTTACCAGCATTTATTGCGTTTTTACTCTCCCACCTACAGAAAATCGATTCCATGCCACGCGCACTTAGAAATATCGCCATCATTGCCCACGTTGACCACGGCAAAACCACGCTTGTCGACAAGCTCCTCCAACAAGCAGGTTCGTTCGCCGCACATCAGCACATTGTTGAGCGGGTGATGGATTCAAACGACCTCGAAAAAGAGCGCGGCATTACCATTCTCGCGAAAAATACCGCGATAGATTACGAAGGCGTTCACATCAACATCGTTGATACCCCCGGCCACGCCGATTTTGGCGGTGAAGTGGAGCGCGTATTGTCGATGGTTGACGGTGTGTTGCTGCTGGTAGATGCGGTTGAGGGCCCGATGCCACAAACCCGTTTTGTGACGAAAAAGGCATTGGCGCTTGGGCTCCGCCCCATCGTGGTGGTGAACAAAATTGACCGTGAAGGTGCGCGTCCGGATTGGGTGATTAACAACACGTTTGAGCTGATGGACAAGCTTGGCGCAACCGAAGCGCAGCTTGATTTTCCGGTCGTCTATGCGTCCGCCATCAACGGTTACGCGATGCTTGATTTGAAGACGCCAGCGACCGATATGCGGGCCTTGTTTGATACCGTATTAAAATATGTTCCCGCGCCAGAGTGCGACGCGGATGCGCCGTTGCAATTACAGATTTCCGCGCTCGATTATTCGACCTATGTGGGCCGCATCGGCATCGGTCGTGTGCGTCGCGGTTCGATCAAGCCGGCGCAGGATGTGATGGTCATAATCGGTGACAAGCCACCAAAAAAAGCCCGTGTCAATTCCGTGCAAGGTTTTCAAGGCCTGAATAAAGTACCGCTGGATATTGCAGAAGCAGGCGAGATTGTGCTGATTTCTGGTATCGAAGAATTAGCGATTGGCTGTACTCTGGCAGATATGGAAAACCCCGAAGCGCTGCCGATTTTGGGTGTGGATGAGCCGACATTGACGATGAATTTTCAGGTCAACAAATCGCCATTTGCGGGCCAAGAAGGCAAGTTTGTTACCTCGCGCCAGTTGCGTGAACGCCTCGACAAAGAACTGCTCGTCAACGTCGCCTTGAAAGTCGCTGAAACTGAAGATACCGATTCCTTCATGGTGTCGGGTCGTGGTGAATTGCACTTGACAATTTTGCTCGAAAACATGCGCCGCGAAGGCTATGAATTGGCCGTCGGCAAGCCGCGTGTGATGATTAAAGAAGTTAATGGCGAGAAGTGTGAGCCATTCGAAATGCTCACACTTGATGTTGAAGAAACGCATCAGGGCCCGGTGATGGAAGCGATTGGCCAGCGCCGTGGTGACATGGTGGACATGGTGCCGGATGGCCGTGGTCGTGTGCGGTTAGATTACCGCATTCCCGCTCGGGGCCTGATCGGTTTTCAGACTGAATTTATGAACCTGACACGCGGCACCGGCTTGAAGAGCCACGTGTTTGACGAATACGCGCCGCTTCGTGGCGAAATCGCATCGCGCCGCAATGGCGTGCTTATTTCGGGCGAGCAGGGCGATGCGGTAGCTTACGCGCTGTGGAAATTGCAGGATCGCGGCCGCATGTTTGTATCACCCGGCGAGCGTTTGTATAACGGTATGGTGATCGGCATCCACAGCCGCGATAACGATCTCGTCGTTAACCCGATCAAGGGTAAACAGCTGACCAACGTGCGCTCTTCCGGCACCGATGAAGCAGTCGCGCTCGTGCCGCCGATTCAGATGACGTTGGAATCCGCCATTGAATTTATCGATGACGATGAATTGGTTGAAATCACGCCCAAAAATATTCGCATTCGCAAACGCTTCCTGCTCGAACATGAGCGCAAGAAGGCATCGCGCGAAGCGGCCTGACCTCATCGGGTCAAAACTAAAAGTCCTCCATGCTGTACGCAGTCTGGGCGACTTTTTTTGTTAACCAGCGCGCGTAATGCGTGGCGATTGCTATATTGTCGGCAGCAAATAAATTACGAAAGAATCCCATGTCTCCAAGCGCTTCCAGAATATTTTCAAACTTCGCCTGCGCCGGGTTATCAAGTATTTTTCTCATGTTTGCCGGCGTAAATGTGGTATCCGCGGTGGAGGTCGCTGCAGCTGAGGGTCTCGATAAAACCTTGGTGGGTGAGCATCGCAGTGCCGCGAATAAAGCGCGCGATGCCTTCCGGCATCCCAAAGAAACGCTGGCGTTTTTCGGTGTAAAAGCGGATTCGTCGGTCATTGAAACATTTCCCGGTGCGGGCTGGTACACCGAAGTGTTGGCGCCGTATTTGCGCGCTGGCGGTCGCTATACGGTGGCCTATCCCGCTGAATCCGTTCGCGGCATCAAATCGTTTCAAGAAAAGCTGGCTGCAAAACCAACGCTTTATGACAAAGTGAAAATCGTGCCCATTGCTGCGCCTGTTGCGCTTGATATTCGGCCCGATGGTGCTAATACCGCTGTGGGCGGCGGCGCGGATTTTGTGTTGACGTTCCGCAATGTGCATAACTGGATCGACGACGATAATGTGGATGCTTTCATGAAGAGTTTTTTCGATGCACTAAAGCCTGGTGGTGTTTTAGGACTGGTGGAGCACCGCGCGAAGCCGGGCAGCAAATTAAAGCAAGCAATTGATTTGGGCTATGTGACTGAAGAATATGTCATCAAACACGCACTAATTGCAGGTTTTAAGCTCGATGCCAAGAGCGAGATCAACGCAAATCCAAAAGACAGCAAAGACTATAAAAGCGGCGTCTGGACGCTTCCGCCTTCGCTCGCTGACGGCGAGCTTGACCGTGCAAAATATGTTGCGATTGGTGAGTCTGATCGCATGACGCTGAGATTCGTGAAGCCGCTCGCGCGTTAGTTTTACAGTGTTGAATTGTATTAAATTGCGCTGTGATGCTGATTTCATGGCGCGCCGTCAAGGGTCCGACCACATCCGCCGCAAATTGTGGAGACCGCCGGTGAGTTTGGCGGCGGCGTCAGTCTCACCTTAAGCCGAACGCAAATTGAAAATGGCGGCGTCGATTGAAAACAAATTATGTTTTACCGTTACTGCCAAATCTGTGTTTCGTTCGCTGCTTTTTTCGCTGCGGTCCAATGCGACACGGAATGATAAATTACCACTAAAAAATTCCTGCTTTGCCCTAATTTTGATATTGCGATTTTTTCTGGCGCGTATTGGTGCCACGATCATGTAGTGAGTACGACTCACGGGATGGGCTAAAGGATGTTCCGTGAAGCAGCGCAATATGAGGCAACGCGGCCGAGCGGATACGGCATACCGATGCGAGCGCTCAACCGGTCATTGATACCTGCCAGCGGCCGCAGTGGCCGGAGTGGTTAAAGTTGGTGAACCTGGTATTGGCGAAACGTCGGTGACATGGGGTGCCAGCGATATCGAAACAGACACCGATACGGGACTAGGCTTAACGTAGACAACAGTCACTTTTACGGGCCGTATGTGGGTAATTCCATAGAACTTGATTGTATTTTTGGCTGCTGGGTGATGAGCGTGGCTGTCATGACTGCGGCTTCGCCGAACACTGCGCGCGCAGGCGCAAGCGACTGTAAATAAAGCGACGAATAGATGCGTTCCAGCGACCCATTGGCATTACATAAGCTATTTTTTCAAAAACATTGATCTCGGCGTGATCTCAATTTAGATCGGGATTTTTTGTGAAACTTAAAACAAGCTATTTATGACGTTCCCTTCTTCGCTAATTTTTTTGTCCTTGTGCCGCTGATTGTTTGGCAGATGGCAGTACGGATTCGGCGTCTTATCAGCCGGCAGCGCTCAAAACCGATTCGTCATTGGCTGGCAGCGATATTTTTTCCAGTGCTGATTTCGTTGTTAGCCACTACGGTCTTGGCCGCACTGATTGCGCTGACGGCGCTGGCGGTTGGTGTGGCGGGCGGCATAGCGCTCGCATGGTGGGGATTGCGATTGACGAAATTTGAAAAAAACAGCGAGGGCTATTTTTATACGCCTAATGCACACATTCGCATCGCACTTTCAATCCTGCTTGTGGCGCGCCTTGGCAATCGTTTTTTCAAATGGCAACGCTATCAGGAGCCGATTCCCTGCATGCCACCCAAGAATTTGGGTACAGCCCTCTAACCATGATTGTTATCGGCACGCTGGCCGCTTATTACGCGGTCTATGCGATGGGTGTTTTACGGTGGCGACGCAGCGCAATTTGATTTCGACCGGGTGCTACCCCGCTTGATAGCGGCACGTTGGCATGATTTCCTGAATATCTTTTACGTCAGGGCTTCTGCACATCCACGTGATCTGGCCGGCTTCACTCGTCTCTGCGACCATCAATAATTGTTGTTCCGCCCCAGATTGATTAACAAACTTGACCCGGATACGCACGGCTTTTGCCGCGGGCTCAACATTCAAGCTGCGCAGCGTTTCGGTGCGATAACTTTCAGCGGCAGGCAGCCCCAATTCCTTGTTGCTCGCTGGCCACTTGCCTTCTGCTTGAAAATATTCAATAACAGAAAGTTTGGCTTGCTGCGCGGCCATAAAACCTTCGCTAAACGCGCGTCCTCGTTTGGCGCGATCAATTTGCTGCTGTTGATATTGCTTGCTCGCGTCGATTGCGGTGTTGAGCGCATTGGCTTGGGACTGAGCATCAGCGGACGTTTTCTCGACGGCAGTTTTTTCTAGCGCCAGTGCTGCTACTTGTTGTTTTGCATCCTCCGTAGTGCGTTCGAGCGCGGCTTTGGTGCTGACAAGTTCAGCAGCGCGCTGACCGACCTCTCTCAACTCACGCCTGATGTCGAGCGCTTTTTCGTCGACAGCAAGCTGAGCTCGCGCTTTCTCTGCCGCAAAATCGGCTCGTTCCTGCTCAAGCTTTTTACGTTCTGTGCGCACCTCGCCCGAATCACAAGCGCTTGTGCCATAAGCCAGTGCCGTCAATAACAGCAGCGAAAAAAATTTATTTCTGAGGCCGGTATTCATGAAGCGAGAGTTCACGAGAAACCTTTAAGAAAGATTATTCGTCGGCTTTTTATTGCCGACAAACTGAGTAACACCAAGCGCCAGCATAGGCGGGCATCTTTATAACAAACTGTCTGAACCGCCTCGCTAGTGCTAGCGTTTGAATAGCGCAATCAACAAACCAATAACCAGCACCACCAGTACCGCAATGATAATGATCGGAAGTCGTTGCGCGCTCCTCAAATTTTCTGCTTCGCTTTCGGTCTCGGCGTCCAGTCTTGCGGCCTCCACCTGCTGCCGACGACGCTCAAGCTTGCGTTCCGCTCGGCGGCGCTCGCGGGCTTCCCTGGCGGCCCCACTGGTGCTGGCTTCGGTCGCGCTGTCCTTATCCGCTTCCGCAAGATTAATACTGTCGGCGCTTTTGTTTTTTTCAACGTAGGCGCGCATCTTTTTGGTGGCAGAAATATAGCCATCAAACTCGCTGGTTTGATTTGTCAAGGCAGCGAGTTTTATGGTCGCATCGAATGAATCAAAATCCTTGGCAAGTTTGAGCGGGTTTGATTCGTTAACGTCCTCGCTGTGCTTTTGAAACCGCCCCAATCCGAGCGCTTCGAGCGAAGGCAGCTTGGCCTGTGAGGGCGCTTTTTTGGCGATCATGCCTTTGGTTTGAGCGGCCAATTGACGTTTTACTTCAGTCAGGTCGTGCGCAAATTCATGCATCGTCTGATAGCGCTCTTCAACCGTCTTCGCGAGTGCCTTGGCGACAATTAAATCGAGCATTGCTGGTACGTCCGGGTTCTCGCGAGACGGTGGCGGTGCCGCGGTATTGACTGTCGAATACATGATCGCATTGACGTTATCGCCATCAAATGGCGGCACGCTGGTGAGTGTTTCGTACAACACCACGCCTAACGAAAAAATATCAGTACGGTGATCAAGCGAGCGCCCGACCACTTGCTCCGGTGACATGTAGCGGGGGCTGCCGAGGATCAGACCGGTCATTGTCTTAACCGCCGAAGCTGTCATGCGGGCAATGCCGAAATCCATTATTTTCGCGAGTTCACCGCGCACAATCATAATGTTTGACGGTTTTACATCACGATGAATGATGTCATTGTCATGCGCCGCGCCCAAGCCGGATGCGACCTGAGCAATCCAGTCGACGGTGCTGAGCACCGGCGGGCGATCGTCTTCCGCCAGAATATCTTTCAGCTCTTTACCAACCAAAAATTCCATCGCCATATAGGCAACGGTTTCGGTACGTCCCACATCATAAATAGTGACAATGTTGGGATGATTGAGACGGCCTGCAGCCTTGATCTCTTGCTGAAATCGAGCTTCGTATTCCTCAACATCGTCGGCGTTGATAGAAAGGTTGACGGTTTTGATCGCTACCATGCGATCAATCATTGGATCTACCGCGCGATAAACCACCCCCATTGCGCCTTGGCCAATGGTATCGAGAATCTTATAGCGGCCTAACGTCTCGTTCATGGTGGAGAATTATACGGCTTTGATGCCGCTTGTTATTCGGGGCAAAGAATCGTAAAGAGCAACCGTTATTTTTTTCGCGCGGAGGTTGTATCTGGTGCGGCATCCAGGGTGCGCCTAGACGCCGTTTTCGCCGCCAGAAATATAGTTTTCCAAGAAGGATGGTCTGCTTCTGCGGGTTCAAGTTCAAATGCCGGCTGTAGTTTTAAAATTTTGCCAAATTCGGCGCGACACAAATTGCGCTGCTTTATCAGGCAATAACTAAACGCCGTTTGTTTGTGGATTTTGATTCGTTCGGGGTTAGGTAAAGCTTCCTTTTCGATACTTGTGAATAGTTTGACGGCTTGTTTGTAATCACCCGCCTCATAGGCCATCATGCCATCACTGAAAGCGCGCTCAGATAAAGTCGGCTGCTTTGCGTTCGTTTGTTTTGTAGATGAGGAGGCGGGTACCGGCTTGCCAGTGCGACTAAATTCTATCTCAGCTTTAACCTGACGATAGACGGGGCCCCACGCCGGATGCCCGGTTTCAGCGGGCGTCAATTCAAATTTGGGATCGAGTGCGAATGCTTTCTCGAACTCTTCGCGCGCGCTCGGCTCGCGGTTTTGCAAAACAAGAATAAACGCCATGTGCTTGCGCGCGTTAAGTAGCTGTGGTGTGGTCAGTGAGCCGCTATCGACGGCCAGCAGAAAACTGGTTTTAGCCTCTTCAAAATTGCCAGCCTCATAGCGCTTGAGGCCATCCGCCAGATTGGCCAGCGCGCGGTCGATGCGCTTTTGGTTCGCCACCATGGTAACTGGCGGAACGTTGGATGAAGGCGTTACCGGTGACAAGGCACATCCCGAATTGGCAAGCAGGATAACGGCGAGCGCCGTCAATTTGACGGAAATAAATGCTGATTTAAATGCATTTTTGTGATGGGTAGCCGTGGTCAGAATAAACATGGTGTTCGTTTCTTTTTTAATGAATGCTTGGTGCGCAGAAGGTAATCGACAGGCGAAGTGTCGCACTAAACGGAGCACTTTTTATTTATCCACCTCTGCCCGGCTTCCGATAGGAATTAGAAAGCATTAGACATAGCAAAAGGCATTGGAAAAAATTACAAGACATCTAAACGCCACCCGGTGATGCATTTATCAACGCGCATGCTTAATATCAGCAGCGTTCACGGAAACTTGTGCATGATATTGACTTCCTCACCGCTTTTGACTTCTACATTCAGGATGTAAGGCGTGAACGTGGTATTTTTTATCACCACTGTGTACGTGCCGGGCGCTAATCTGGATTGCTTCAAGGGCGGAGATGCTCCGACCGATCTACCGTTTACATACACATCCCCCCAAGGCTGAACGCTGAATGAAACCGTGCCTTGCGCGACTACTGGCTTGGGGACGGGTTTGACAGTGGGCTTGGTTGCCACTGGAAGTGCAGTGAGTGACGATTTTGTGTCCTCAGGCGAAATGACAGGTGCAACGGGAGCGCGGGTTTCTACTCCAGAAGCCATGCTTGAAGGTGTGCCCGAGGGCATTCCTGCTGGCTGCACAATCCCGGCATTAGATCCACTCAATGGGAGAGATGCAGTGGGACCGGCGGTAGCGATGCCTGGGAGCTCAGATTTTGCCGCTATCGTCGCCGGCTCAGAAGCGCCTGTTTCCATCGCAGGAATAGTTTTGTTGGCGGGTTTTCGTATTAGTAACGCAAGCAGCAAAGCCGCCACCACGAAAGCCAATATGCTGCCGGTTAAAAATAATTTATTGCGGTTGTTTAAAAACTCATTTACGAAAGCGGTTGCTGCGCTGGTCGGCTGTTCGTCTTTACGGATACCTGGTTTCGACTTGGCATTGCTTTCTTTTGCATTGTCACTTGTTTTTTCGCTAACCTTTTCAGTTAACTTTTCGGTTTTGTCTTTATCAGTCGGCGTCACATTGATCGCTGCAGCGTTCATCGGCTTGATGGCCTCGACCGCAACAAAATCGCCTGATTTGGCGCTAACTTCTTTTACTTTTCTAACCGCCACCGCATTATCTATCAGGTTCGCGGTAGCGACAGATTCTCTCACCACATAAATTTCGTGGTCGCGGACATTTTTATCAGTGCGTGAGCCTTCGTAGGAAAGGAGTTTTGTGTATTCAGCTGACACCGCTGAGACCGCATCGAAATACGATTGCGAGACCACGATTTGATCGGCTTCTGCGAAGCTGGTGATACGCTGCGCAACGTTGATCCCATCGCCCACGATTTGTGGATGACCGTGATTATCCTGCTGCAACTTAACCGGGCCGAGATTAACGCCGATACGTAACGCGTAATTAAAGAGTGAAATAGTGCGGTCAAGATCAGCCGGGTTGGGTTCAATTACAGGTGCACCGTTTGCGGCCTTGAGATAATCACGCATCCGAATGCTCACCATGAGCGCGTCTTGTACGTTGCCCAAAAAGCTCACTGCCGCACCATTGCCTGTATCCAAGACCAATCGCAGCTGAGGATCGATCCCTTTTAGCGATAGCGTCAGAAGTGATTTGAAGCGTTCGCGGATGAGGATTTGTTCAGAGACGGCTATTTTTGAATAATCGACAATGTCGATAAATATGATGCTGCCCACAAAAATCCGTTTTTCTTCCGAATCTGGTGGATCAGGCATGCTGCTCATGCGGCGCTCCCGCGCGGTGAACACTTATTCAGGAGCATAGATAACCAAGGAAGCGAAGTTTCAAGGGAGCGGAGCTTTCGAATCAGCACAATGTGTTCGCAGACTTTTATATAAATGGTCTGATGAAGGGTATACCAACATGTTGTTTTGCTTTTGTAGTGTACCGAAAATACGCGGACTATTGAGCATGTTGCATGCCAACAATTGCAACATCCCGGCTTTGCGGGCTGCGGCTGGATAAGTTACTCGGCGGCAAATTTACAAACGTAAAGAGCGTTATGCGGATTCGCGGCGTCTGCGCTGCTGTTGCGAGGCGACATCAGGTAGACAAAGTGCGGCGCAAGACTTTCGGCTGAGGGCAGCGATGACGCTAATTCGCCAGGATGGCTGATTGAACGAGCCGGGCATGCTACGGGACCCGGCACACACACGTGAAATCGCACCTGTTCTGGTGAACTCAACTCGCCTTGCCATATCGTAGCCAGTGGACCAAGAGCCGATTTTATCGTGGCAAATGGACCCCAATATGGGGTCGGTTGGATCGCATGGGTTTCCGATAGCCAGACCACGGCGGGATGTGTTGAACGATTCAACAGCATCATGCAGGCTTTGGTCAGCGCAGCCGGTACCAGCAGATTTACCGCAGCATGCTTTTGCCAGCTATCCAAGTCAATCGACGCTAACGGCGTGAGCGGAGAAAAATGGCTTGCACCATGAAAAATGCCATCAAGACGGCCGAGGGTGACGTGTATCGACTGTGCGAAACCATCAAGATCGGCTTGGGTTGCGGTCAAAAAATCAAGTGGCATCAATGCAGGCTGGGCACCACCAAAGGATTCAATTTCATCATATACCGCTTCTAATTTTGAAAGCTTGCGACCGTGCAGGATAACGCTCGCGCCGTGCTTCGCAAACGTCAGCGCGGCAATGCGACCCAGACCCTGACCTGCACCGGTGACCAAAATAACGCGATCCTTCAGAATATTCGGCGCGGGAACGTACCCATGTGGCAAGGCGCGGTAAGTCGTTTGTGGATTAGCTTGTGGAATTGTCTGCGAATCAGTCATGACGTGGTTTCGATATAAATTTCGCGGCGAGTATCGCGGCGGCGGCCCCATTGCGAACGGCTGCTTCGAGGGTCGCAGGATAGTCGCATGCAATATAGTCGCCGGCAAGAAAGAGCCCGTCGATAGGAGTCTCAGTTGCGGGTCGAGCAGCGTTTTGGATCGCGGGCGTGCAGGCAAATGTGGCAAATTTTTCAGCGATTACTTTGTGCCAGATTGGCATCGGTATTGCTCCTAAAATTGCTGATAATTCATCGTGAACGCGCGCAGCAAGCGCGGCGTGGTCCGTTGCTTCGTGCGCGCCAGACGCCGATATCACGGCAGCAATCAGGCCTTTGGATGACGGCTGAGGCAAACCGTATCCCGACCCCGGTTGTTTCGCTTGATGTTTAATTAACTGGCCGCGATCAAAAAACCATTGGGTTAATGAACCGGTACAACCGAGCATGGGGATGGGTAATTTCACCTGCGGCGGATACTGTAGATAGATCGTATAAATTGGTTCGTATTGAAGACTCGGAGGGTTCAATAACGGCGACGCGAAGCTGCCTAACTGATGCGGGCCGACCGCCACTACGACGCTCTGGAAAAACATCGTTTCCGCATCGCAAATAATTTCAAAGCCGCCGCTGCCTGCTTTCGATAATGCGATCGAAGATACTCGAGAACCAGCGCGAACCATTGAGCCGCGACCAGAAAGCCAACGCGCTGCTGGCTCAGGAAAAAGCGCGCTTAGATCGGTGCTAGGTAAAATCAAATCGCTGGCGGCGCGCGACGCGGCCAGCGTGTCGCGCAATACATTCGCCAAAACCTGCGCGCTTGCTGAATCAATCGGTGTATTAAGCGCTGAAACGGTCAGCGGCTCCCACAACAACGTGACCAGCTTTCGTGGTTGCTCATATGCGGCCAGCAGCGCTGAAACCGTCTGGTTTGGAGGACATCTGAAATTTGATTTTTTGAGCGCTTGGATTAACCGAATGGCAGCGAGCCGTTCTGACCAGTCCAGTCCTTTGGCCGCGAGCAGCGCCCAAGCGAGATGAAATGGCGCGGGCAACTTCGGCGCATGTAATGAAAAATTCTCATGAATATCCTGCCCGGTCTTTTGCGCCGCGTCATGCCTTATGTCAAGCCTTAACCGAACTTGTTCGAAAGCGGAGTCCGAGACGCCCACCAGCGCCATCATGCGCAGCAATTCGGTGTATGCACCCGATAGAATGTGCTGGCCGTTATCGATTGCGGTGCCGCGGTAATCTAGGCGCCGCGCGCGGCCGCCCAGCACCTTTGCCGATTCAAAAACAACGGACGTAACATTGAGCTCGGCCAGCTTGACGGCCGCTGCCAAGCCTGCATAACCGCCACCAACCACTGCGACGAGCGGTGCGCTCATGACGTGACCCACGTTTTCCATGCAATCCACAATTTTCGCAGCGGCGTCAGTGACGTGCGTTGATTGAGCACCTTAAAACCATCGCGCTCGAGTTCGTCCAGCAGCGTGCGATAAATAGCAGACATAATAAGCCCAGGCCTCTGTGGTCGGCGATCTTCAGGCGAAAGTGCTTCAAACGCCTTGCTGTACAACGACTTTGTCCTGACCGCTTGAAAAGCCATCAATTGCTCAAAAGCAGGGGTCTGCTTGCAATCGAGAATATCCGCTGTCGTGACGCCAAAAGTTTGCAGGTCTTCCTGGGGCAGATAAATACGGTCACGGCGCGCATCTTCGCCGACATCGCGAATGATGTTGGTCATCTGAAATGCGAGGCCCAAATTCTCGGCATAAATCATGGTTTGTGGGTTGGAGAAGCCAAAAATACTGGCTGACAACTGACCGACCACGCCCGCGACGCGATGGCAGTACAAGGTTAGCGATTTGAAATCTTGATAACGGCGGCGCGATAAATCCATTTCCATGCCGTCAATGATTTCGTTAAGGCGAGATTGATCGATGCCAAATTGTTGAGTGGCGGGCAGCAGCGCTTTTGAGACCGGGTGAGTGGGGTGACCCGAGAATAAATTGGCAAGTTCGGCGCGCCACCAGCCAAGTTTGGAGCGGGCCACATTAACGTCCTGCACTTCATCGGCCACATCATCCACCTCGCGGCAAAATGCATAGAGTGCGGTGATAGCGCGCCGACGATCAGGCGGCAAAAAGCGAAAGCTGTAGTAAAAACTGGAGCCGCTTTTCGCGGCCTTTTCTTGGCAGTATTCGTCAGGAGTCATTGTTGTTTTTATCGTTGGGCAGGCAATGTATTAAGTCAGGCTTGAAGTGATGCATAAGACGATTTAGTAAACAGTTCAGGCAATCAGGGACGGTGCCATCGCAAGCCAATCCCATTTATTAAGTTTAGGCCGTTGACGAAAAACGTCGCCGTTAATCGCGTCAATTTTATCCAGCACACGCCCACCACCTGCCACAATCATCCGTAACTCTGCGCCGAATCTTCCCGAAATCGCTCGTGTCAATGGCTTGCCAAACGTCAACATATCGCGCGCGCGCTGACATTGAAACAACATCAGTTGCTGCCATGCAACACTGTTGCTGGCGTTCGCAATATCGCTTTCCGTGACACCGTATTTGAACATCTCGTCCTGTGGCAGATAAATTCGCCCGCCGTCGTTTTTTTTCCAATCGATCGCCACATCCTGCCAATGATTGATAAGTTGTAACGCTGAACAGATTGAATTGCTCCATTTTATGTGTTGAGGGGTTGCGGCTTGATTAAGATGCAGCAATAGTTGGCCGATCGGATCTGCCGAGCGGCGACAATATTCCAATAATTCCGAAAAAGTGGCGTAACGGGTTTGTGTGACATCTTGCTTGAACGCGCCCAGCAGATCGCGAAAAAGCTGTAGAGGGAGCGCATGGGTTTCAATCACAGCAGCCAAATCGCGAAAAAGTGCGGAATCAGGCGTCTTAGCAAGACTAATGTTATCGAGCTCAGCCTCATAATTTTCCAGTAAGCCAATCCTTTCAGGCACCGAAAAATCACCTTCATCTGCAAAATCATCTGCTGAACGCGCAAATGCGTAGATCACTTCGATCGGATGACGAAGGTGTTTAGGCAGGAGAAATGAGGCGACGGGAAAATTTTCGTAATGTTCAACGGGCACAAGGAGTAGCTTTCCGCACAGGGCTTTAATATAAAAAAATGATTATATTTGTTAAAACAAGCGCCTCCCAAGTGACGAGCGTTGATAATTCATCGTTTATTTGTTGCTTATTCATCACGGCAGGGGAATTGCCTGGACACCATCAACATGGATTTTAATTTGGTACATGCCTCGGAATAAATGTTAATTCTGGTTACCGCAATCCATTGTATGAATTAGTTCACACATTGAATTGGACAGTAGCGCTACGCTCTACGCTGGAAAAAAATGAAGTTGCTCCTGTTCGCGCGCTTACTTTTTTATTGTTTGAATAACTGAAATCCCCCGATGCCTACGACACGCTGTTTTTATAGTTTTGTGGGCTGCATGTTCATCTTTTTCGGGCTGGCAGGCACGGACGGTTGGGCGCAGAGCCGCTTGATCATTACGTTGAAAGATAGTCAAGGTAATCCTTTGAAAGACGGCGTGGTTATGCTACAGCCGAGTGCTGACATAACAATTGCGTCTCGGGTCACGAAACGGGATTTCGCGGTGCAGCAGATTGATCGTGAATTTGTTCCCAGGATAACGGTGACGGGCGTGGGTGCCAATGTCACATTTCCCAACCGTGATGCGGTACAGCATAGCGTTTACAGTTTTTCAAAAGCCAAGTCATTCGAGATTCCCATCTATGCAGGAAAATCACCACAAACCATCACGCTCGATAAAGCGGGCCTGGTCACGCTGGGATGCAATATCCACGACTGGATGGTCGGCTATATTTTGATTGTCGATACGCCCATTGCAGAGGTGTCGGCAGCTGACGGTAAAGTGGTTGTATCCGACCTTCCGCTGGGCAAATATACGCTGCGGGTGTGGCATCCCCAATTAAAGTCGGGTGAAGTGAGCGAGCCGCTCGACGTATCTGCCAGCGAGCAGAATATCGAGGTCAAAGTCAATCTGAATCCGTTCAGAGTGCGCAAAAAGCCTGCGCGTGATAGCGACGTATATTAAGTGATGGCCTATGTCACAAAACCGATGAAAATGCGGTAAACAGGTGGTGAAATCCTTGGTCAATTCACGCAATTCGCTTCACGTGCGTATTGCACTATATTTCATCGGCCTGTTGGCGGCAGTGCAGCTTATTACCCATTTTGTGGTCCACAACGCGAATATGCGAATTGCCAGTGCACACACAGCCGAGCAGCTGAATCGCGGCGAGCGGGTGCTGCGCAGACTGCTCGACGAGCGTGGCGCAAGCTCGGGGCAGGCGGTGCGTATTCTGGTGGCGGATTTCGCGTTCCGTAAAGCGGTTGCGGCGGGCGATCCTGCCACGATGCAGTCAGCGCTCGATAATCATGGTGCTCGTCTGCGTTCAGATATTGGCTTTGTCGTTTCTGATAGCAAGCAAATCATGGCGAGGTTCGGTTTACCAAAAAGTATCTCGTCAGAGGCAATTGAGCAGGTTATTCAAAATATTGAGCAAAAGGAAGATTTGCCCTGGGTCGCATTAATTGGCGGCAGAGCTATTTTATTTGCGGTAGCGCCGATTCTGATGCCGGATGCTAACGGCTGGGCGGCGTTCGGATCGGTGCTGGATGACCGTGTTGCCACGGACCTAAAAAATTTAACCGATTTGGACATTTCGTTTCTGGCCACAGGTGCCACGGGCCAGTACCAGATTTCGGGCTCAACCCTAGTGCCTGCCGAGCGTGCGCAACTGCAGGCACGCTTGGCCGGTGAAGGGTTGACGGCGGGACAATGGCCAGAAATAGAACTTGACGGCCATGCTTATGCAACATCTGGGTTTTCGCTTGAAAGCGATCCGCGTTTAAAAAGCGTGAGAAGCGCAAGCGCGGCGATATTGGTGCAAAAGTCTGTAGAACAAAGTACTGCGCCATTTAAACATTTGTCGGTGATTCTGTCGGTCGTGTCATTTGTCGGCGCGCTCGCCGGCATGCTTTGTAGCGTGTGGATTGCGCGTGCGATCGCCAAGCCGATTCGGGTGCTGACGGAAGTGACTAACCGCATTCGAAGAGGTGAAAAGGCGGTTGCGGTACCGAGGCATTTCACGGGCGAAATTGGTGAGCTTGCGACGGGTTTTGTGCAGATGAATCTGGAAATTGACAAGCGTGAAGAGGAAATTTTGCGCCTCGCGTTTGTCGATCCCCTTACCCAGTTGCCTAATCGTGCTGGGCTGATGCAGGCCGTTGACAGGATGGCGATTCAAACACCCGGAATCGATAGCAGTTGGGTGGCGATTGTTTCGCTAGACATCGCACGACTGCAACAGATAAATGACAGCCTGGGGTTCAGTGTTGGTGATCAGGTGATTAAGGCCGTGGCGGCGCGATTAAAGAATTTTTCGCGGGCCGGAGAAGTCGTGGCGCGGATTGAAGGTGACGGCTTTGCATGGTTGATCCTTGATACGAAGGTGGCGGCTATTGATCTCCGATTGCGCGTTGTACTGGATGATTTTGCGTCTCATCCGATCAATGTCAAAAACCACAATATCGATGTGCAGCTTCATGCAGGCTGGGCCGCATCGCGCGCAGTGGAAAACAATACGGACGAGCTGTTTCGTCGCGCCGAAATTGCGCTTCACGTTGCCAGCACACGAAGGATATCGCCGGTCCGCCATGAGCAGTCAATGGATGTCGATTCCAGCTCGCAGTTAGGGCTATTGTCGGCGCTTCGTCGTGCCGTAATTCAGGATGACCTGATACTGTATTATCAACCGAAACTCACTATTAACGGCAAGCCGGTCGGCGTTGAGGCATTGCTGCGCTGGAATCATCCCAGCAAAGGTCTCATCGGCCCCAGCGAATTCATTGAATTTGCGGAGCAGACCGGCAGCATTCGTGCGATCACGCGTCACGCTGTCCAGCAGGCCATCAGGCAATCTGTAATATGGGAAAAGATTGGCCTCTATATTCCTATCGCGGTCAATATTTCTGCCCATGATTTGCAAGATGAATCATTTACGGATTTCGTGACGGATTTGCTGAAGAGCGAGGTTGCGCGTCCTGCGCTGCTTAAATTTGAAATTACGGAGCGTGCGTTGCTGGATAATCTCGCGACCGCCGAACGTGCATTAAAACAGTTGGGCGCCGCAGGCATTGAGGTGGCCCTAGATGACTACGGCACCGGCTATGCGGCCCTGACTCATTTAAGCCGCCTGCCGGTGAGTGAAATTAAAATTGACCGCAGCTTTGTGTCCGGCCTGACTGTGGATTCAAGAAACTTCGCCATTACCCTCACCACGGTCGAGCTTGCCCACCGGCTCAAAATGCGGGTGGTCGCCGAAGGAGTTGAAACAGTCGAAGAGCTCACCGCACTACGGAAAACCGGATGCGATCAGGTTCAGGGCTTTTTGTTTGGCAAGCCGCTACCGGCAGACGAGTTGCGTGATTGGTGGCAGGCAAGGTTGGCGGCGTATGTCACTATCGAGCGCGCCCGCGAGTTGGGATAGATAGGCGCTGGACTATCGCAGCACGCCGGCATTGCCATGACCTCCGCCATAAACCCTTACGCCTACTCGCCGCATAAGAACAATGTTAGTTGCCCTAGCAATAGTGTCGGCAATAAAGCTCAGACTTTCCGGACTGCCTTAATAAAACTGTGTTCGCAGTAAGCGCTAATCGACTGTTTCAGTTAAAATCTAAGTTGAAACCTTGGCGAGAGTGGCGGAATTGGTAGACGCACTGGATTTAGGTTCCAGCGCCGTAAGGCGTGGGGGTTCGAGTCCCTTCTTTCGCACCAGACATTATCGGTTTGTCATTATTTTCATTTTATTTTCGAGCGCCACCTGAATGGCGGCATCTTTTGCGTTGGCGATAGATGCCGTTTTCAGTTTAATGGAGTCGCTATTTTCACGCATGATCTACGCGTTTTGCGCACGATCTTAAGGAACAGTTATGCAAGCACAAGTATCCGCCCGCAACCTCGAACGCAACATTTTATTATCGTTGCCCGCCGTTGAAATTGAGTCTGAAATCTCTAAGCGTCTGAAGCATATCGCACGCACCGCCAAAATGCCTGGTTTCCGTCCTGGCAAAGTGCCCTTCACGATGATCGCCAATCAGTATGGATTTAAGGTGCGCCAGGAAGTGATGTCGGATTCCGTGCAAAAGATTTTTGCAGACGAAGTGGAAAAACAGCAGCTACGGGTCGCTGGCTACCCAAGTTTTGCGCCGGCTAACAATGGCCAAGCCGCTGATAAATTCGAATTTACCGCAACTTTTGAAATTTATCCTGAAGTAACAATGGGTTCCCTTGAAGGCAAGCCGCTTGATCGCTTGCATGCAGACGTAAGTGATAAAGATGTCGATAACACTATCATCACGCTGCAAAAACAACGCGCGACCTATGACAAAGCGGATCGAGCCGCGCAAAAGGGCGATTTCCTGGTCGTTGACTTTACGGGCAAGCTCGACGGCGAACCGTTTAAAGGCGGACAAGCTGAGAATTTTGGCATGGTGCTCGGTGAGGGTCGTATGTTGCCTGATTTTGAAGCGGCGCTGATGGGTATGTCAGGTGGCGAAGAAAAAACATTCAATTTGACTTTCCCGACTGACTATCAAGCCGAACTTGCTAGCAAAACAGTGCAATTTACGGCTACTGTAAAAGTAGTCAACGCGCCGGTTTATCCGCCGGTAGATGCCGCATTTGCGCAATCGCTTGGCGTTACAGATGGTGATATTGCCAAAATGCGCAGAGAAATCAAAACAAATCTCGAACGCGAGTTGAAAAAACGCGTTCAGTCCAAAACTAAGGATCAGGTGATGGATGCTCTGGTATCCGTTGCCCAATTGGATTTGCCGCGTTCGTTGGTGGACATGGAAGTAGGGCGTTTGCAGGAGCAAGCAGTTCAGGACCTGCAATCGCGCGGTATGACCACCAAAGATTTACAGTTACCACCAGAGTTGTTTGTTGAACGCGCAGAAAAGCGCGTAAAACTGGGTTTGATCTTGGGCGAAGTCGTGAAGCAAAATAATTTGCGTGCTCGCCCTGAGCAAATCCGCAGCGTTGTCGAAGAGCATGCGGAGAGTTTTGAAGATCCCGCGCAAATGGTTCGCTGGTATTACAGTGATACATCCCGTTTGCAAGAAGTCGAAGGCATGGTGCTGGAAGACAATGTGGTGGAATGGGCGGCGACATCCATGGCAGTCACGACCGTGACCAAGGAGTTCGACGAAATCATGGAGATTAAACGATGAAAAGCTTTTACGACTTTCAATCCCAAGCATACGATATGACGGGAATGGCACCAGGACACCGCGATCAATATGCCTCAGCGGGCCACCAACCTGCGACCGGTCTGGGTTACGTGCCGATGGTGATTGAGCAGTCCGGGCGCGGCGAGCGCGCATTCGACATTTACTCGCGCTTGCTCAAGGAACGGGTGATATTTTTGGTGGGCGAAGTTAACGACATGACGGCCAATGTGATCGTTGCCCAGATGCTTTTCCTAGAGAGTGAAAACCCGGATAAGGATATTTCGCTTTATATCAACTCACCAGGTGGCTCTGTGTCGGCAGGTTTGGCGATCTACGACACGATGCAATTTATCAAACCCGATATATCGACGCTTTGTACCGGTTTCGCCGCCAGCATGGGGGCATTTTTGCTTCTCGCAGGTGCGAAAGGCAAACGCTTTTCATTGCCGAACGCGCGCATCATGATTCATCAATTATCAGGTGGGTATCGCGGTCAGGCGTCAGATATTGAGATTCATGCGAAAGAGGCATTGTTCCTAAAACAACGTCTCAACGAAATTATGGCAAAACATACTGGAAAGACCGTTGAAGAGGTCGAAAAAGACACGGATCGCGATAATTTTCTGTCAGCGGAGCAAGCGTTGAAATACGGTATTATCGACAAAGTCTTAGAAAACCGGCATGAGGTAGCGAAGTAAGTTCGGTTGTAAAAAGAATTGCTTGCGGTGGGCGTGTGTTGCCTACCGACAAGTCATCTAACATTGAAACTTAGCCCGGAAGCAAATCGCAAAAGTAATTTGTAAAAGTAGTTTGAAAAATAGTACAGGCAGTGCGACACGGATTAGAAACAATAAGCGCTATCTTGCGCGTGAGTCAGGAGGTTCAGTGCGAATATTTTTGAGGTTCGCGCTGGACAACGAGATGGGGTAGAGCTTGTAATGAGTGAGAAAGTTGGAGAAAAGCTGCTTTATTGTTCCTTTTGCGGCAAAAGCCAGCACGAGGTGCGGAAGCTGATTGCAGGTCCATCGGTATTCATATGCGATGAATGTATCGATCTTTGCAATGACATCATTCGTGAAGAAGCACAGGCCGATCCTGCCAGCAAAGCCACCAAGAATGATTTGCCAACGCCGCAAGAAATTTGTGACATTCTTGATGAGTACGTCATTGATCAGGTTAAAGCCAAAAAGATTTTGGCGGTTGCCGTTTATAACCACTATAAGCGACTGAAAAACGGTACCAAAGATGGCGAAGTTGAACTCGCCAAATCGAATATTTTGCTGATCGGCCCCACAGGTTCAGGTAAAACGTTGCTCGCACAAACGCTCGCGCGGTTATTAAATGTGCCGTTTGTGATTGCCGATGCCACGACGCTGACTGAAGCGGGCTATGTGGGCGAAGATGTTGAAAACATCATTCAGAAACTGCTTCAAAAATGTGATTACGATGTCGAGAAGGCGCAGCGCGGCATTGTCTACATCGATGAGATTGACAAAATTTCGCGCAAATCGGATAACCCATCCATTACTCGTGACGTCAGCGGTGAAGGCGTCCAGCAAGCGTTGCTGAAGCTAATTGAAGGCACGGTTGCCTCCGTGCCTCCGCAAGGGGGCCGCAAGCACCCCAACCAAGAATTTGTGCAAATTGATACCAGCAATATCCTGTTTATCTGTGGCGGCGCGTTTAATGGTCTTGAAAAAGTCATTCAAATGCGCACCGCAAAAACCGGAATTGGTTTCGGCGCGGACGTGAAAAGTGGTGCGGATCGCGAAGCGAACAATGCACTGCTGCGTGACGTCGAACCAGAGGACTTAATCAAGTATGGTTTGATTCCCGAGTTCGTAGGTCGCTTGCCAGTCGTGGCGACGCTTGAAGAGTTGGATGTGAAAGCGTTGATCCGAATTTTGACCGAGCCCAAAAACGCGCTCACCAAGCAATATCAGAAACTGTTTGCGATGGAAGGCGTTGAGCTGGAATTCCGTGAAGCAGCGCTTGGGGCGATTGCAAAGCGAGCACTTGAACGTAAAACAGGCGCGCGAGGACTTCGTTCGATCATTGAACACGCGTTGCTTGACGTAATGTTTGAATTGCCTTCTTTGAGCAATGTCGAAAAAGCCGTGGTGGATGAAGGCACGATCAACGGTTCACAAAAGCCGCTATTGATGTATTCAGACCATCCCAAACAGGCCGGGGCGCAAAGCTGAGGCCCGTACGACGTGCCGCCTTTTGCCCTGCAATAGCCGCTTCTTTAGCAAGCATTTGGGGCGGGTATTTAGGGCCACGAGGTATGTCGTCACTTGAGATTGCTATGCGTAACCCAATCTCCACTTCATCAAGAAAAATTTTTACCGAGTTGTCTCGCTTGCGATATAAAACGCGCATTGCAGCGCTTAATCCAAGCGTGGGACGCAATGTGTTTATTAATTTTAATTATTAGTGCAAGCACAAGGAAAAGGACGAGATCATGACGTTTGCTGACCAAGATAAAGATCCATCCAATTCAATCCTTCCATTACTGCCCCTGCGTGATGTGGTGGTGTTCCCGCATATGGTGATTCCATTGTTTGTGGGTCGTCCTAAATCCATTAAAGCGCTAGAGGCAGCAATGGAAGAGGGCAAGAATGTGGTGCTGGTGGCGCAAAAGTCTGCGGGTAACGACGAACCAAATCCTGAGGATTTATACGACGTCGGCTCGGTTGCCAGTATTCTGCAAATGCTTAAATTGCCCGATGGCACGGTAAAGGTCCTAGTCGAGGGTATCCATCGTGCCCGTATCAACCATGTGTTGAACGTTAAAGAAAATTACGAAGCTGAAATTACGCCGATTCCGCAGGAAGAGTCGGACAACAACGAAGTTGAGGCAATGCGTCGCAGCTTGTTTGGTCAGTTCGACCAATACGTCAAACTCAACAAGAAAATTCCACCTGAGGTGTTGACATCGCTTTCGGGTATCGACAACGCCAGCCGTTTGTCAGACACCATTGCAGCGCATTTGCCGCTAAAGTTGGAGCAAAAGCAACAAATCCTTGAGAACTTTGATGTGCCTTCTCGCCTTGAGCAATTGCTCGGACTGCTCGAGACTGAAATCGATATTCTGCAGGTTGAAAAGCGTATACGCGGCCGTGTCAAACGCCAGATGGAAAAATCCCAGCGCGAGTATTACTTAAACGAGCAAGTTAAAGCGATTCAAAAAGAGTTAGGTGAAACTGAAGACGGCGCAGACATTGATGAATTGGAAAAGAAAATCAAGGCCGCGCACATGCCGAAAGAAGCGCGCGTGAAGGCTGAAGCAGAGCTAAAAAAATTAAAACTGATGTCGCCCATGTCCGCTGAAGCAACGGTGGTGCGTAACTACATTGACACTGTGGTAGGACTTCCGTGGAAGAAAAAAACGAAGGTAAGTTCCGATCTGCCGAATGCTGAAAAAGTGTTGAATGCAGATCATTACGGACTCGAGAAGGTTAAAGAGAGGATTGTCGAATATTTGGCCGTGCAAAGTCGCGTTGACAAGCTCAAAGCTCCGATTCTGTGCCTCGTAGGCCCGCCTGGAGTGGGTAAGACATCGCTTGGTCAGTCTATTGCCAAGGCGACTAACCGCAAATTCATTCGCATGTCTTTGGGTGGCGTGCGCGATGAAGCCGAAATTCGTGGCCATCGTCGCACCTACATTGGCTCGATGCCCGGTAAAATTTTGCAGAACATGTCGAAAGTAGGCGTGCGTAATCCACTTTTCCTGCTCGATGAAGTGGACAAGATGGGGATGGATTTCCGTGGTGATCCCGCGAGTGCGTTGCTTGAAGTACTTGATCCCGAACAAAATCACACCTTCCAGGATCACTACGTCGAAGTTGATTTTGATTTGTCTGACGTAATGTTTGTGGCAACCTCCAATTCCTTTAATATCCCGCCTGCGTTGCTGGATCGTATGGAAGTGATTCGCCTTGCGGGCTACACCGAAGACGAAAAAGTACATATTTCCCGCCAGTATTTGTTGCCGAAGCAAATGAAGGCAAACGGTGTGAAGGATGAGGAATTACATATCGCTGATGCGGCGTTGCGCGACATAACACGCTACTACACACGTGAAGCTGGTGTGCGCGGCATGGACCGCGAGATCGCCAAGATTTGTCGTAAGGTGGTTAAAGCACAGCTGTCGGGTGAAGCCACTAAGAAAAAGCCAGGAAAAGTGCAAGTCACCGCAAAAACATTGGATAAATATTTGGGTGTGCGCCGTTACAGCTATGGCATCGCCGAAAAGTCAAACCAGATTGGCCAGGTTACGGGTCTGGCGTGGACAGAAGTGGGCGGCGAGCTTCTCACAGTAGAGGCCGCGCGCTTACCCGGAAAAGGCAAAGTTGAAACCACCGGCAAGCTGGGCGAAGTAATGCAGGAATCGATTAAGGCCGCAATTTCAGTGGTGAGGTCGAGGGCGAAGATGCTCGGAATTCCTGAGGATTTTTACGAAAAAAATGATCTGCATATTCACTTGCCTGAGGGCGCGACACCCAAAGACGGCCCAAGTGCGGGTGTGGCAATTACGACCGCATTGGTATCTGTGTTGTCAGGCATTCCGGTCCGCTGTGATGTGGCAATGACGGGAGAAATTACGCTGCGCGGTGAAGTATTGCCCATTGGTGGTCTAAAAGAAAAATTGCTTGCTGCAGCGCGCGGTGGAATAAAGACAGTGCTCATCCCCGAAGAAAATAAAAAGGATTTAGTGGAAATTCCCGTCGAGATTACCAAAGATTTGAATATCATTCCGGTACGCTGGATTGATAAGGTTCTCGAGACCGCCCTGGAGCGTAATCCGGTGCCGTTGGTTGAAAATGTCGATGTTCCGGCCGTTGCTGGTGCGCCTGTGAAAGAGGGGCCACCCGTAGTGACTAAGCACTAGGTTCTAGAGCGGTTGGGTCCATAAGCTACGCTAAAGAATCTTGTTGACCTTGACACTCGTACTGCTGAATTGCTATAAAATAAAGAGGGTGAATATTTGAAATGTTGCTGGTAGGGAGATGTACAACATTCCAGCGTAACGTCAGAAATAGTGGGCAATCGACCCTCCAATTCTTCTTCGCAAAATTCCTTTTTTAATCGAAAGTATTTGGTTTTATATTTTGCAAACCGGAATTATTTTTTACGAAATTCAGGGCGCGGTTAAAATTTAGTGCGCCTAAGAAACGAACAACCACCCGCCGAAGGGCGGCTCCATCAATCACAGAAAGGGGCATCACATGAATAAAACGGAATTGATAGATTCCATGGCCAAGCAGGCAGACATTTCAAAAGCAGCGGCTGGCCGTGCGCTTGACGGAATGGTTGCGGCTGTGCGCACTTCGCTTAAAAAAGGCAACATGGTCACACTGGTTGGTTTTGGCACCTTTTATGTCGGCAAACGTGCAGCACGCGCAGGCCGTAATCCTCGCACTGGTGTTGCAATTAAGATCAAAGCGGCTAAAGTTCCGAAGTTTCGGGCTGGTAAAGCGTTGAAAGATGCGTTAAACTAAAAGGCTTGGGGTGCTTAGCTCAGCTGGTAGAGCGTCGCCCTTACAAGGCGAATGTCGGGGGTTCGAGCCCCTCAGCACCCACCAGCAGATCCGAGCAACACATTGTTAATTAGAATTGATTTATAGGCAGTACTTCCTATATGTTGGAGTGGTAGTTCAGTTGGTTAGAATACCGGCCTGTCACGCCGGGGGTCGCGGGTTCGAGTCCCGTCCACTCCGCCAAATAAGCATAAAGCCTTGATTATTCAAGGCTTTTTTGTTTTTGAATCGGCGAGATGTGGTAGCAATTTTGGTAGCAAAAAATTGCTCACTCTCCCCATTTATAGCCGTAACGGCATTTATTACCTTCACACACGCATACGAGGCGTGCAGGTGAAGCGTTCTCTGCATACGCCCGACCCATTCACCGCTAGAATAAGAGCCTTAGAATGGCTTAAGGCGGTCGCAATGGCAACGAATAGACCCAAGCTCACAGACTTTAATTTCAGCAACGCAAAGCGCTATGAAATTGACACGGTGGCGGGCAGATACAAAGCAGAAGGAGCCGAGGATCATCAACGCTTGCTAGAAGCGTTGAGGCAGATAAACGCCCAAAACCAACCCAACACCACAGAACCGAAAGAAGCACTGTCTGGGCTACCGCCACATGGCCAGAGGAACGTAGGCCTAAAAATCGGTGAGCTGTTAGAAAAATTCTTTTTAGTGAACAGCAAACATAGCCAAGCTACACAAAACGGCTACAAATCTGACGCAAAAGAGTTTGCAAAATTGCTCAAAAATCCGAATGTCTCGGACATCACTAAGACCGACATTACCGTCTATATTGAGTGGTTAGCCAAAAAGAAAACCAACCCCAGAACCACTGACAAAAAGGTCGGCGTGATCCGTTCATTGCTCAATTATGCAAAGGAACATGGCTATTTTCATGGCGAAAATCCTGCCGCCGGCCGAAACATTTTGACCAAAAAGCAGAAGCTAAATAGTGAGGCGCCGACTTGGGAATTTTTGCAAATCAAGCAATTTTTTGGATCAGAAAATTTCAAAAAGCTGCGCGAAACCGAGCCAGATTTTTACTATATTTGCATGCTTGGCGTGCTCACGGGCGTGCGAGTTTCTGCACTAGCCGCGATCAAAAAAGTGGATTTACAAGCCACTCTGAACGGATGTTTTTACATAAAAATCCGCAAAGACAAGACGGCAGCGGGCGTGCGAGAGGTGCCAATTGCGACCGAATTTGACTTATCCTTTATTTTTAATAAAGTAGAGATATGGAAGACTTAATATTTGCCTCATTTCCCCCTTTGCTAACCTTTCTGTTCACGGCCTTTTTCTTTCGCATCGGCGTGACATATTTCAATTGGTCGGCTGCGAGGGAGACGCGGAAGGAACTTGAGCGGCAAGAGAAACGCTGTCCGGTGCGTAACAAGTAGAAGTTTTGTGTGTACGCCGTTCTATCAAAGCACTTGAAGCCAACAGATTAGCGCCAATGCTTGAAATAATTAGAAAAAAGTTTTTCAATAACTCAATTTCCGCATCATCAGGCTTAGACTTAGGAGCTAGATATGCATACAAAGAACAAAATAATCCAACAAAGATTAAGGCGACACCACAACGCAATACTGTTTTGTC
>ENA-OFCI01000122-OFCI01000122.1-metagenomes-genome-assembly--contig:-NODE-122-length-50176-cov-5.184992_pt1 | contig 50176 bp, 41 predicted proteins | sample MGYA00153391_OFCI01 | MGnify analysis MGYA00153391
GTGCCGGACGCAAGGCCTGCAGACGTGCGGAGGACCGCGTTCTGCACCGTCCGCACCGCGTCGATCGGCCGCTCGTCGCCGAACTCCCAAGGTAGGAACGCGCCCGTCCGCTCCTCGGCCGCACCCGACCGCGAGTCGTTGTGGCTCCCGGCACCGTCGGCATCGAGGTGCGCGAAGATCCGCTTCAGCGCCGTCTCCCCGAGACGCCGCAACGCCTTCGGGGTCAGGGTGATCCCCTTGTCGCCGGACTGGATGTAGCCCTGCCGCTCCAGCTCGCGCTGGAGGTCGCGCAGGGCCTGCAGGTCGCGCACGGTCTGCTGCGGCAGCTGCCGCTCCAGGGCGTCGACGTCGACGTCGTCGAGCGAGCCCCCGGCATACGACTCGGCGAGCTGCTGCTCGAGGGACTCGATGTCGGCGAGGTCGGCGAGCGCGCCGACGGCCTCGCCCATACCGAGCGGCTGGTTGCCGCTGATCTGCCCCGGTCGACCGCGGCCCTGGAACATGCCGGGCCGTAGAGCCCGGAGGTTGTCGGAGAGGGCGCCCATCTCCATCTCGAGGCCGGCGTCCTGCATCGCCTGCTGCATCAGCTGCGCGAGCTCGTCGCGCTCTCGAAGGTGGTCGCAACGGTGCGGCTCAAGGTAGTCGCTGCCGCGGACAAGCGGCCGATCGACAACGTCGTGGTGACCGTCGACGGCAGCGCGCTCGATGTCACGGCCGGCCTCGCCGCGCTCGCGCAGGTCGCCGCGTTGGCCCCCGGCGTCTCCCGCTCGGGCGCCGCGCTGACCGCCTTGCGATCGGCCCGGGTCGGCCGGGCCGAGGCGGAGCGCTTCGCGCTGCTGATGTCGCTGCCGGTGACCGCGGGGGCCGCCGCACTGACGCTGGCCCGCGCCGACCGGGCGGTCCTGCGCGGCCTTGCCGGTCCGCTGGTTGCAGGCGTCCCCGCGGCTGCGCTGACCGGCTGGGCCGGTTCGCGCCACGCGTCCCGGCGCGCCGGTCAGCCCCTGATCAGGTTCAGCCTCTACCGTCTGGCCCTCGCAGTGATCACCGGTGTGGTCGTCCGCCTGCGCGCCACGCCCCCCGCACAGACACCGGAGGACTCGTGAACGTCGTGCAGGCCGTGGTGCTGGGTGTCGTCGAGGGGGTCACGGAGTTCCTCCCCGTCTCCAGCACCGGCCACCTGCTGATCACCGAGAAGCTGCTGGGCCTCGAGCAGGGGGACGACCTGATCGGGTTCACCGCCGTCGTCCAGGTCGGCGCCATTTTGGCCGCCGTCGTGTTCTTCAGCAAGGACATCCTGGCGCTTGTGACGGCGTTGTTCGGCGGGCTGACCAGCAGCTCGGGGCGTCGGGACCCCGAGTTCCGGTTCGCACTGGCCGTCGTGGTCGGCTCGCTGCCGATCGCCGTTGTCGGCTTCGCCCTGCGCAACGTCATCAAGAGCATCGACAAGCAGCTGGTCACGATCGCGCTCGGCCTGATCATCTTCAGCGCGGTCTTCGTCGTCGCGGAGCGCCGAGGCACCCAGGACCGTCCTGAACGCTCGCTCACCGTCCTGGACGGCTTGCTGATCGGCCTGGCTCAGTGCCTCGCCCTGGTTCCCGGCGTCAGCCGTTCCGGGGCGACCATCTCGGCAGGTCTGCTGCGTGGCCTGGACCGCGTGTCGGCCACCCGGCTGTCGTTCCTGCTCGGCATCCCCGCGCTGCTCGCGGCCGGGGCGTACGAGCTCAAGGACGCCAGCGCCGGCAGTACCGGTACGGGCACGATCCTGCTGGCAACCGTGGTCGCCTTCGGGGTGGCGTACGCCGTCATCGCCTTCCTGCTGCGCTTCGTCGCCCGGCACCCGATCACGGCCTTCGTGCCTTACCGCGTCGCTCTGGGCGTGGTGGTGCTGGCCGTGGTGGGGTTCCAGGCAGCGACCTGACCGGTCCGCGACCGTCCAGCGCGAGGAGCCAGCCGTGACCGCAGTCGAGGAGAGCGCCGGTGTGGACGCGGAGGCGGCCTGCCGGGCCCGCGGTGGCACGTCCTGCCGCGCCCACACCCGGGCCTACCGCGACGGTCAGGTCATCGAGGAGGGCTTTGCGGTCGGGCGGATCAGCGATTTTCTCCAGCAGGACGGCGTCGCCGTCTGGCTCGACCTGGAGCAGCCCGACACCGCCGACCTGGCGGCCATCGCCGAGGAGCTCGGGCTGCACCCGCTCGCGGTCGAGGACGCCGTGAACGAGCACCAGCGGCCCAAGGTCGACCGCTACGCCGACCACCTGTTCATGTCCTCCTACGTGGTGGCGCTCGGCGACGACACCGCGCAGACCGAGATCACCGAGGTGGCCGCCTTCCTGACCCCGCGCGCCCTGGTTACCGTGCGCAAGGGCGCCGGCCTGCAGGTCGAGCCGCTGCTCGCGCGCTGGGACGACGCGCCTCCCGAGCTGTCGACACACGGCGTCGGCTTCCTCGTGCACGGGCTGCTCGATCTGCTCGTCGATGGCTACTTCGACGCCGTGCAGGTGCTCGATGAGGTGATCGAGACCCTCGAGGACGTGCTGTTCGACGCCAAGCCGCGTTCCACCGAGCTGCAGCGCCGCAGCTTCGACGTACGCAAATCGCTGGTGATGCTGCGCCGGGTGGTGCTGCCGATGCGCGAGGTCGTCAACACCCTGATGCGGCGTGAGGTCGGGGTCGTGACGCCCGACTCGCTGCCGTACTTCCAGGATGTGTACGACCACGTGCTGCGCGCCTCGGAGTGGACCGAGGGGCTGCGCGACCTGGTCGGCACGATCCTGGAGACCAACCTGACCCTGCAGAGCAACCGGCTCGACATCTCGATCGGCAAGCTCACGGCGTACGCCGCGATCCTGGCTGTGACCACCGCGATCACCGGTTTCTACGGGCAGAACGTGCCCTACCCCGGTTTCTCGCAGACCTCGGGCTTCGTGTCCTCGGCGGTGCTGCTCATCGGGTCCGTGGTGGGGCTGTTCACGCTGTTCAAACGCAAGGGCTATCTGTAGGGCCGGCAGCACGCCCACTAAGATCTGCAGGTGACCACCGTCGTGCTCGTACGCCACGGCCTGACGCACCTGACCGGCCCGGTGCTCGCCGGCTGGACGCCCGGTCTGCACCTTGACGAGCGCGGCCAGCAGCAGGCAGCTGCGGTCGCCGAACGGCTGCTCCCGGTGCCGTTCGACGCGCTCGTCAGCAGCCCGCTGGACCGCTGCCTCGACACCGCGGCCGCGATCGCCAAGGGTCGCGAGGCCTCTGTCCAGGTCGAGGACCGGCTGGGTGAGTGCCGTTACGGCGACTGGACGGGGCGACCGCTCAAGGAGCTGGCCAAGGACCCGCTCTGGAAGGTCGTGCAGAACCACCCGTCCGCGGTCGTGTTCCCGGGCCCGGAGGGCGAGCCGCTGCGCGAGACCCAGAACCGGGCGGTCGCAGCCGTCCGCGACTGGAACGCCCGGCTCGGGCCCACCGCGACCTGGCTGGCCTGCTCGCACGGCGACGTCATCAAGGCCGTCGTCGCCGATGCGATGGGCCTGCACCTGGACTCCTTCCAGCGCATCGCCATCGACCCGTGCTCGGTGACCGTGATCAGGTACACCGAGCTGCGCCCGTTCGTCGTGCGCGTCAACGACACGGGCGGCGGTGTCACCGATCTCCTGCCGCCTGCGAAGGGCCGCCGCCGCAAGGCCAGCTCGGACGCCGTTGTGGGTGGCGGCACCGGCGCGGCCACGTAGGGTCGAACCGTGGCCAGGACGATCTTCGACTTCGACCCACCGGACCGCTTCGTCGCCGGCACGGTCGGCCAGCCCGGCGACCGCACCTTCTATCTGCAGGCCAGCGGTGGCGGGCGCACCGTCTCCGTCGCGCTGGAGAAGGCTCAGGTGCAGGTGCTGGCCGAGCGGCTCCAGGAGCTGCTCGAGACCGCCCGGCGCAGCGGCGCGGCGCTACCGGCGGACGCGGGCCGCGAGCTGGAGGACACCGCCTCGCTCGACGCGCCCGTCGAGGAGGAGTTCCGGGTCGGCACGATGGGGCTGGCCTGGGACGGCGAGAGCGAACGCGTTCTCGTGGAGGCGCTGGCGCAGGCCCCCGCCGTGGAGCAGGGCGAGGAGGTGGAGCCGCTCAGCGACGCCGACGACGGGCCCGACGCGCTGCGGGTCCACCTCACGGCGCAGAACGCCCGGGCTTTCGTGGTCCGGGCTCAGCGGGTGGTCGCGGCCGGGCGGCCGCCCTGCCCGCTGTGCGGGCTGCCGCTGGATGCCGAGGGGCATGTCTGCCCGCGTCAGAACGGACACCGCCGCTGATCGGGGCGGCGCAGCCGGGGGAGGTGCCGGACACTACGGGGGTGCCCGCCACGCTGGACCTCGAGGACGCCCTGCGCCTGCTGCGCGAAGGTGAGCTGTCGGTCGAGGGTCGCCTGCTGGACGCCTCGAACGCGACGCTGTACTGCGCGGCGCAGCTCGACGGCGTCACGGCAGCCTGCGTGTACAAGCCGGTACGCGGGGAGCGGCCGCTGTGGGACTTCCCCGATGGCACCCTGGCCGGCCGCGAGGTGTCGGCGTACCTCGTCAGCGAGGCCTCGGGGTGGGACGTCGTACCACCGACGGTGCTGCGCGACGGGCCGTACGGCAGCGGGATGTGCCAGCTGTGGGTCGATGTGGACGAGACGGTCGACCTGACCGAGCTGGCCCGCAGTGACCACGTCGACCTGCGGCGGATGGCGGTGTTCGATGCGATCGTCAACAACGCCGACCGCAAGGGCGGCCACCTGCTGCCCCGGTCCGACGGACGGGTGCAGGGCGTCGACCACGGCATCTGCTTCTCCGTGGAGGACAAGCTGCGCACGCTGCTCTGGCAGTGGCGCGGGGACGCGCTCACCGATGAGGCCGTGGAGGTGCTGTCGCGGCTGCGGGCCGAGCTGGACGGCCCACTCGGCAACGGCCTGCACGACCTGCTGACCCGGCGTGAGGTACGGCGCACCGTCGAGCGGGTGGACGGGCTGCTCGCCAGTCGCCGTCACCCGCAGCCGTCGGGGGACTGGCCGGCGATCCCGTGGCCGCCGTTCTGAGCGCGTGTTGTTCGCAGTCTTGACGCCAGGTCTCCTACGCGCGCCTGCTCGTTTACACTCCGTAGTCATGAGGATTAGCGAGTGAAGGCTGTGCGCGGATACCTGGTCGTTCTGCTGCTGATGGCCGCGGGCACGGCCTGCACAGCACAGGTGCACGGCTCGACCTCCGGGGCCACGGGCCCCGCCGCCGGTGGACCCTCATCCTCGCCCTCCTCAACGCCTTCCGCAACGCCCCCGACGCCCGGTCCTGCAAGCGCGCCGACTGCTCGACAGGCGCCCATGCCGGTCCAGCCCTCGTCCGTCAGCAGGTCCGTGGGCGTACCGCTCGCTAAGCGACTCCCCGCGGTCCCGGCCAGATTCAGCGCCCCGGTGACCTACCAAGACGGCTTGGCCGTCGCAGTAACCAAGACGACCCACGACATCGTCACTGCGACCGGCGCCGGAGCCATGACGGGGAGCCCTACCAGCACCTTCGGAGTAACGTTCACCAACGGCGCGCAGGCGCCCATCGACCTTGCGGCCGTGGTGGTCGAGGCGCACTACGGCCCCGGCCGGCAACTGGCTGCTCCCGTCTACGCCGACAATGTCCAGGACTTCACCGGTCTGCTTGCTGCGCACGGGTCCTCAACTGCGGCCTACACATTCTCGATCCCATTAACTGCGCTGCAGGACGTCACGCTGTCTGTGGACTTCGACGGCGTGCACGTTCCGGCCGTCTTCACCGGCGTCGTGGGCTGACTGCGACCAGCGGGCTCGCGACCAGTGACCGCGCGACTCCCGGTGCCTATCCCTGTTCAGGCATCGCGAGGGCGTCAAGCAGGCGGGCCTGCAGGCCCGCATCCGCGTCCCCCGAGGCCCGCGCGGAGATCTTTTCCCGCCAGTAGTTCCGCGCCTCCCCGGTCCCCGTCCGTGCAGGGCCTGTCGGACGCACGCCCAAGGTCTGGGCACAGGCCTCGAAGTAGACGGCGTCGGCGTTCGGGGGAGCCCAACCGGCGTCCTCCCAGTCGATCAGCCAGGTCGTGTGCGCAGCCCGCCGCAGGTTCCATGGGGTCAGGTCGCCGTGTGCCGGCCGCCAGTGCGACGGGGTGACAGCCGGGCGTTCCAGTCCGCGCTCCACGGTGGCAGCTACCTCGGCGAGTAGCCCCGACGTGATTTTCAGGACGGGCCGGTGGGGCCGGCTCGCCATCGCTTCGGACGCGACCCAGTCCCAGCCGTCTTCGGTGCCCTGGCCAAGGACTCTTGGCACCCGGAAGGTCACCGCACCCAGTTCGCACGCACTCGACGCCACGCGTTGCTCGGCCGCGATTCCGCTGGGCCCGTGACGCAGACGCACGACCAGGGACGCGCCCGGGTTCCAGAGCGCCAGGAGCAGCCCGGTGCGAGAGCGCTGAGGCCGCTCGTAGACGGCCAGACCGCCGACACCACCGAGTAGATCTGACCAGGCCTCCCACAGGCGCGTCCAGGCCGGGTCCTCGACGGGGGTGTTCCAGTGCTCCCGTGGCCCGGGTAGCAATCGCGCGCCCCCTGCCCGGGCTACGGCCCACAACGCGCGTTGGGCCAGCAGGGGACCCCGCCGGGACGCCGTGTAGAGGGTCGTACCGAGGGCGGTCGCTCCCCGTGGCGTCATCGGCACGAGCACGTTCTGCCAGCCCGGCGGGAACCTGACAAACACGCCGGCTGCGGCTTCAGCTGCTCGCAGAGCCACCTAGGACCACGGAAGCGGGCGCCCCAGGAGCCGCTCCAGTTGATCGTTGTACGGAGCGAACCGGGCCTCGAGCCTGGTGCGTACCTGAGGCGCGAGGTCGTCCGCCCGCGTCGCGTTGAGCCGCTCGGCGCCAGGCAATTCCCGCTGCCGCAGTCCGAGGTGGTCACAGACGTCGTCGAGCACCGCCTGGCTGTCGTGCACGTACGCCTCGGTCGTCACCACCAGGAGCTGGGACGACGGGTAGTGCTCGAGCCACCGGCGGACCGAGGTCACGTACTCGCTCTGCCGGGCATAGGACTGTTGCTCATGGGCGTAATGCCCAGCACACGGGTCGTCGAGTAGCCGTTCCGCTTCCTGACCGATGCGTTCATCCTCCGCCGCGAGCGCGTCCACGAAGCTCAGCGGCTCCATACCAGCGCGCCGACGTTCCTTCCAGTGCGAGAACGTTCTTTCGACGGGGTCGCGGAGCTGGGCGATCAGCCGCACGTGCGGCAGTAAAGCCGCAGCTCGGGGTGGCGCCAGGGGGTGGAAGAGGTAGTAGGGCGACGCCTCGCCCGTCACAACGGTCAGACCGATCGCGCGCGCGACCGCTTGACGGCTGCGCTGCGAGGGCAGGTGTGACCGGTACCAGCGCTCTCCACGCTCGTAGTTCGAGTCGAAATAGTGCACGCCCTTGGTGTGGGTCGCCTTTGGCAGGTGCTCCGGCCGCGGAAAGAGGGGGACGACCTGCTCATGGCGCAGGAGGTGGTGGTAAAGCGACGTACTTGCACCCCGCTTGGCCCCGATCACGAGGAAGTCCGGGAGCGGGCGCCAGGCTGCAGTGGCAAGGCCGGCCCCCCGCACGAGGGCGCGACCGGTCTGCAGCGCAATCCTTCCTGCGCGCCCAGGTGGCGCCTGGCTTGACGGTGCGGGGGATCGCCCGTCGTGAGACAGCGAGTGTGCAGGCCAGTCCGACACGCTGCTCACCTCGACACCAGCCGCCGGATGCGTCTGCCATCGGCACGGGGCGATACATCCCATCGCGAGCTCAACTGGCGGCACAGGAATTCGTACTTCTCGGCTACGTCATCCCAACGGTAGTGCTTGTCCGCCCGCCGTTGGTGCGCGGCGCCCCGGCGTGCGACGTCGCCTTCATCCGCTTCAGCGGAGAGCAGCAGATCGGCGAGCTGGCGAGGACTGTCGAAATAGCGGCCATCCTCGCCCAGCACCTCGCGGTTGAAGACCACGTCGAACGCCAGCACCGCGCTGCCCGCCCCCATGGCCCTCAGCAGACTGGGGTTGGTGCCGCCTACGGAGTGCCCGTGTAGGCAGGTGTAGGCGTTGGCGTAGAGCTGGTCGAGCAGCTCTTGGTCCCAGACCGATCCCAGCAGGCGAATACCCTCGTGCTTGGCTGCCAAGGCCTCGATCTTCCGGGTGTAGACGCCCGCGTGTGGAGCGGACCCAACCACGACGAGCGGCTTCGTCGCACCGGAGCGCAGGTAGCCATCAAGGGTGAGGTCAACGTGGTTCTCTGGCTCAAAGCGCGCCACCACGAGGTGGTAGCCGAGCGGTGTGAGGCCGAGCTCGGCAAGCCGCCCATGATCGCCACCGAGCAAGATCGGTGCACCGTAGGTGATGAGATGTGATCTCGCGCCGAACTCGTCTCGGTAGTAGTCAGCGATCCCCTGGGCGTCGGCGATGATGGCGTCCGACCATCGGACGGCCATCTGCTCGGCAATCCGGTAGTAGCGGCGACCCCCGCCACCCCACTTCGCTCTTCGCCATTCCAGCCCGTCCATGTGCGTGGCCACCGGTATCCCGCGTGCTCGCAGCAGCGGCAGGAAGGGCGAATTAGCCGCATTGAACAGAAGCGCGACGTCAGGGGTCCGCCGGATCAGCGCATGCACGGTCGACACACCGGTGTGCGAAAGCGTCTCGAGCGTCTTGCTGTTGATGGCGGGCATGTGCACGAGGGACATCCCCAGGTACTCAGCGACGGGGTCCGCCGCCCCCCGGCAGTAGACAGTCACCTCGTGACCGCGCGTGACGAGCCGCTTACCGACTTCCGCCACAGCGGTCTCGAAGCCCCCGTAGCTCGCCGGGACTCCCCGCGTACCGAGCATGGCGATCCGCAGCCGGGTCAACGGCTGGTCCCTGAGTGCAGGCACGGGTTGTGCCGGCACGCTTCGCGTCCGGGCGACGCCGTTCAATTCGGGTAGTGACGGCTGCGCATCCGTGCCCGGCAGCGGGTCACTCCACGCGGCCGGCGCCCCCGCCGCCGTCACTGAGACCTCGTGGACGAAGCGGTCGGTCGAGCGATGCGGGGAGTGCTGCAGCTGGGCATGGGGCAATGGTGGCACAGAGTGACGGTTGTTTACGGTCGGAGCGGTGAAGCCCTGGGTCATCGCTGCGGAACGACGCGGATCGTCGCCACCGCTCGGCGACTAGGCGACGGACAGTGACGACAGACGTGTGTACAGGTTGATCGACCGCTGTCCATGATGACCACCTCCATGCGCCCCCTCCTAGCTGATCGTCGGAGCGAACCACGACGGGCCTATCGATGCTTGTCTCCGACAGGTGTCCCGATCCTCGGGATGCCTGTTGCGCGACGACTGCGGGGCCATCACGGTGCTCATCCCCCGTCAAGAGACCAGTTGACGGGCTGGCCTCGACGCGGCCTGCCGTACCTGTAGTGCTGTCGTCCCGGTGCAGGTCACCCTCGCCCGTACCCGCAGGGGTGTGCCGGAAGCATGGGCAAGGCCGGGACAGCAATGCCATTCGCCATGGAGAAGCCCGTCCGTCGCCCGGTGAGAAGCCGAAGCCCGGTCGCCGCGACCTGCGAGTTTGCGATTGCGGTCCCGCCCCTGTGCTCGCTTACGGTAGCGCTCGCGGCGTCGTGGTCCGGCGCCGCGGACAGCTGCCTGGCACTCGCCGACGCCGCGCTCACCAGGGCCGACTCGTCGTTGAAGGCTTGGGGCGGCCCACCGGTCTCGCTCGGCTGGTTCGCGGCCCGAGGACATAAGCGCGAGCGCGAGTCACCCCCACGGTGCAGCGGCCGTCGCCCCAACTGCAGCGCCGGAGTCAGCCGCCACGACACCGGACGCCTGCATTGGGCGTCATTCGGAATCAGGAGCGATACCGAGGACGGCCTTGCCCAGGGTATTGGCGGTCGCCTTAGGGACGGGTACTCGTTCGACCGCTCGCCAGGTAGTGCGCGTCCACCATGGCGGGCGTCAGCGCCGTCGGATAGATCGCGACGTCGTCGATCGTGCCCGCGAGAAAGAAGCTCCCGGGCTGGTTCGGCCAGCCGGCTAGGTTGTCCCCGCCGATCCGCCAGTAGCCCGTGTACGGCTGACCCAATGTCGTTCCCGGATCCTGACCCACAGACTTGTCGTCGACGTACAGGGTCATCCCCTGCGTGGGATCGAGCGTGGCGACAACCTGGTGGTACTGCCCGTCGTTGTAGGTCTGCCCGCTGGTCACGGTGTGGACGCCTCCGTTGTACACACCGAAGATGATGTGTCCGGCGTTGTCCATGTAGACGTGCCGGTCGTAGGAGCCGCTCGTGCCGGCGTTGGCACTGCCATAGCCAATGATCTTACCGCCGGTGGTGGATGTCGTCTTGACCCAGCCTTCCACCGTGAGCGACGCGGTGGCGGGCGATGCCGACCGGGTCGCTGCGAAGCCGTTGGTAGTGCCATCGAAGACGGAGGCCGGATTTGCATCTGCGTTGATGGCCCCTACCGCACCACCGGTGACGCCGCTGCCACTGGTGGCGTCGTTGAACCCCGCGTAATCGAAGGCCGTCGACCCCGTCTCACCGAGTCGCCAGAAGCTCGTGGCTCCGTCGGCCAACACCGCTTTGGTGTAGTTGCTCGGGCTTGTCGACGTCACCGTCACCGTCTTGCTTCGCATGTTGTCCAGGTTGTTTCCGAAAGGGTCGCTGACCTTGAGTCGGTAACTGTGTGAGCTGCCGAACGCGAGGCCCCTGTCGATAAAGCCCATCGGTGCGCCGGTCGGCACGCTTGGATTCGTTGTCGTCCAGCCCGTGGCGGGCTGGGTCAAGGAATAGACCGGTGCTGTGCCGAAGTCCCGGTACAGGTCATAGCGCAGGCTGGAGTTGTCTGCGTCCCACGTAGCAGGCCAGGACACCCGGATGGTGCCAGCCTGCAGCGAGGCAGCGGTCGGCAAGAGCGCCGGCGTGAAGACGGGCTTCATCTTATTGGGCGCAATAGTGCTGAGCGCAAAGCGCACGAGCCCCTGCTGGCCGGTCCCGTTGACCGACGGGAACTCGCCGCCCTCGATCAGGTAGTTGGCGTTGCCGGTCACTGTCCAGGCAGCCTGGAACTGACCGGTGTAGCTCCCGGCGCTCAGGGTGGGAAACCAGTGCAGGAGTCCGGGCACCGGTTGTCCGGAGTAGTTCATGTTGCTGCCCGCAGGACTCTGGTCGGTGCCGATCGGGTAGGCGGTCTCCGCCAGCGTGCGGTGCCAGGTGGTAGGGCTGGTGTCTGAGAACGCCCCGAGCGAGCTGCAGTCGTGTGCGTGGCTGACGGAGTAGATGGTGTCACCCGCCGGGAACATCCCGTAGGTCGCCCCGTAGCAGTTGTCCAACCACACCAGATCGCCCGTGTCGAACTTAGCGGCGAATCGCCCGTCATACCAATGTCCACCCTCGCCGTCCGCGGAGCCGAAGACGGTGTCCCCCTGTACCTGCAGGTCGGTCACCCAGCTCGTTGCGGTCGTGGGGTTGAGCGTGGTCGGCACGGGCCGGCTGCTCCAGGGGGCCGTCGCCCCGGAAACTGCGTCGACAGCACCAACGCCGACCTGGGGAACGCCGTTCATCGTCTGGAAGCGTCCGCCGACGATGACGCGGCTGGCGTTGGTTGGCGACACAGCGAGCGCCTCGACCTGGTTGTCGAGCGCAGTCGGCTGCCAAGGCAGCAGCGCACCGTCGGTGCGGCCAAAAGCGGCCAGCCGGCTGCGCGCGACCCCGTTCGCCTTCATGAACGCCCCACCGACGTACACAGCAGTGCCGGTGACCGCCACTGCCCGCACCTGGGCGGAGACGGTCGGTGCGAAGGTGGGATCCAGCGTCCCGCTCGTGGTGTCGAAGGCGGCGATCTTGCTCCGCACCTGTCCGTCCACAGTGGTGAAGTCGCCGCCGACATAGATCCGTTTGCCGTCGGGGGAGGGTTTCACGGTCAAGGCCTGCGCGTTGAGCGCAGGCGCGAAGGGCAGCAGGTTGCCGGTCGCTACGTCGAAGGCCAGGATGTTGTTCCTCACTACCTCTCCGGCGCCTCCGACCGCCACGCCCGCTGGGCGCGCCCGGGTGAAGCTCCCCACGGCGTAAGCGGTGGTCCCGACGATGGCGGTCTTCCAGACCACGCCGTTGATCTGCACCGTGGGCAATGCGTCCGCACTCACGGTGCTGGGGACGCCCGCGGCCGGGCGGGTATCCGCGAAGACCGGGGAAGCGGTCAGACCCAAGGCCACGAGCGCGCCTGACAGCAACAGGCATACCGCAACACTCACTCTGGTACTCACGAACGTCGGCCTCATCTTCAGCAGCGGTGCTCGGCGGGGGTTGTTCTCAGAGTGTCCACGACCAACCCTCCGCCTGAGGCTGTTCGGGGGCTGTCGGGGGCCGGTCACGCGTGAATTCACCCGAAAGAGGTACTTCAGCGTGCCCTTGACCTCGCCGACTGGCCACCGACAGTCGCCCAGGTGCCGTTGTGCGAACGCATCACGTACTGCGACTGTGTGTACGGCGTCCGGGTGAATCGCCCCCGTCGTACTCAATCGCGGCGGCCGCCTCGCCGACTGACACACACATGACCGCCTCTACGCACGCAACGCGCCTGCCGCAACTGAGCCGGGCGCGACGGCTCGCCAGTCGGCCAAGCACGCTCCTGCTCGTCCCGCTGGCGGCCAGCTGCCTGATCCTCACGAGCGCTCCTGCCGGTGCGGCGTTCGAGCCGGTCGGGCACTACCCGGGAGCAGTGCTTTACCAGAGTCCTGGGGCGGTTGGTGCACTTCCCGTGTGGCCGACGTCGGATGCCGGGATTGTCCAACTTGCTCTGCTGGCGCCTGCGCAAAGCAGCTCGCTGTTCCAGGGAACCGCGCCCACGCCCTATCTTGACGGAGTTGTCACGCTGTCTCAGGACAAGGTGGCCAATGGCAACGGCGTGTACGTCTCCTACGTCGCGCGGCGGGTAGCGGGTAGCGGCGCGTACCTGTCGAAGGTGCGCCTTGCGTCAGACGGTTCGGTTCGGTTGTCCCTAGTGCGACGCGACGTAGCGGGCGCGGAGGTGACCCTGATGCCGGAAACTGTCCTGCCGGGTCTCACGGCAGGGTCGGCCGAGGAGCTGAGGCTGCGCGTACAGGCGATAGGCACAGCTCCGACCGCTTTAAAGGCAAAGCTCTGGCGAGCCGGGAGCATCGAGCCGAGTGGCTGGAGTGCCACCGCGACGGACAGCACCCCGACTATGCAGGGCCCGGGTGATATCGGGGTCAGCGCCTACCTGTCAGGGGCGGCCAGCAACGCGCCGATCGGCCTGACCTTCAGCCACTTCGCAACGAACCGGACTGCCCAGGTTCCGGTTGTGCCCGGCGCGCCGGATCGTGCGTCGTTGTCGGCGGGTTCGCTGGCGGTGGGTGCTGCCCAGTACGCGGTGCCATCGGGCGCGCTGTTCGTGTCACCGACTGGTGATGATGCGGGTTCTGGTGCCATGGGGTCGCCGTGGCGGACGGTGGGGCGGGCGGTCTCGGCCGCGCCAAGTGGCACGACCTTGGTGCTGCGCGGCGGGGCTTACCACGAGAGCGTGACGATCCCGGCCGGTCGGGCGTTGACGATCCAGAATTATCCGGGGGAGGCGGTCTGGTTCGACGGCGCCCGGTCTGTGTCGAACTGGCTGCCAGACGGGGGCACTGCCTGGCGCGCGGACGGCTGGACGGTCAGGTTCGACCACAGCCCGACCTACACCCCGGGCGCTCCGGACAACACCACACCGGGTTGGTCGTTCGTCAACGCGGCCCACCCGCTGGCCGCTTATCCCGAGCAGATGTTCATCGACGGGGTCGCGCAGACCCAGGTGGCCTCGCAGGCCCAGGTCAGCGCGGGCACGTTCTACGTCGATACCCTCAACTCCCGCTTGTACCTGGGCAGCAACCCGGCTGGACACGAGGTGCTGTCCAGTGATCTGAGCACGGCCATCACCGTGCGCGGCGCCGGCAGCGTCGTGCGGGGCCTGGGCGTGCATCGTTACGCCACGCCGGTGCCGCTGAAAGGCGCTGTCCTGGCACTGGCCGGCGACGTGACAATGGAGAACCTGACCGTCAGCGACAACGCCACGCAGGGCATCTATGTCGGCGGAGTAAACCTCGGTACCAACAACACCTTGCGTCATGTCACCGTTGAGCGCAATGGTCTGCTGGGCATCGAGTCGTCCTACGCCGACGGACTCCGGCTCATCGGCGTGCGGGCCTCGGGCAACAACACGCAGCACTTCAACACCTCGCCCGTGTCCGGCGGCGTAAAGATCGGCAGGGTCCGCAACATCTCCGTCTCCGACAGCGTTTTCGCGAACAACGAGGGCCCGGGGCTGTGGATGGACGAGTCCGTCTTCAACGCTACCGTCACCGGCAGCGACATGGTCGCCAACAGCGGCCATGGCATATCGTTCGAGATATCGTCCAACGGCACGTTCGTCGACAACCTGATCGCCAGTAACGGCGGCAACGGCATGAAGATGAACAACTCGTCCAACCTGTCGATCTGGAACAACACCATCGTCGACAACCGCTTCCAGCCGCTGTGGCTGGTGCAGGACTCCAGAGTCGCCAGCAACCTGTCCACGCCCGGCCATGACCCTCGGCAGGCCCTGCCCGACCCGACCGTGACCTGGCTGCTCGGCCCAGCGATCGTCCGGAACAACATCTTCGCCCGGACCGCCTCCAACTGCTTCCTGTGCGTGCAGGACAGCGCCCTACACCGCAACGCCGCGACCATCGGTATCAATGCCGACAGCAACGTCTACAACCGGCCCACCACGACCAGCCCCGGCTGGCTCGTCACCTGGCCGAACGGCGCGCCGAACCCGATGGTCTTCAGCACCATCACTGATTTCGACAAGATCACGGGTCAAGAAGCCCATGGCCTCGAGTTCACCGGCGCCGCTGTCCTGACCACCAGTAACACCCTCACCCCCGCTCTGCTCGCCGTGCAAAACACCAACGCCCAACCTCTGGACGCTGGCCTGGCCGCCCTCAGCCACCACGCCCCCGGCGAACGCCGCCTTGGTGCCTGGCTCAGCTGACCCATCGACCGGACCAGCTCGCGCCGGACGCTTGTCACCCGAAGCCCCACACAACTTCGTGACGGCTGCACGAGAACGTCTTGTTGCGGCCCGCGTAACACTGCGGAGGCATGATCGGTACATGTCTCGTCGCCTCGTAGCTGTGCACCCCAACGTCGACCTGTACGGCAGCGACCGCATGTTCCTTGCCGCCGTTCAGGAGCTGCCGACAGACGGTGACTTCGTGACGACCGTCGTCTCGGGCAAGGGTTTGCTCACCGACGAGCTCGACGACCGGGGCATTGCGTATGAGTGCCTGAGCTTCCCCGTCCTGCGCAAGCAGGAGTTAAGTAGTCCGATCAAAGTCGCTCTCTGGATTGGTCGGTGCGCGAGCGCCGCGCTTCGGCTCGCAATCTGGCTGCGAGTTCGGCGCATCCACACCGTCTACGTCAGCACGATCATCTGTCCTGTGTGGGCCCTCGCGGCGCGCCTGGCGGGCTGCCAGCTCGTGGTTCACCTCCACGAGAGCGAGGCAGGTATGCCTGCGCTCTTACGCGGAGCCTTGCTATCTCAATTGCGCATTGCCCACGTCGTCATAGCCAACTCCAACACCAGTGCCGAGTGGGCGGCTAATGCTGGACGCACCGTTCGGTCCCGAACCACAGTCGTCTTCAACGGGGTCGCCGAGCCTGTCGTACGTACCGAACCGGAGTGGAGCGACGAGGCCTCACAGCACGTGGTTATTGTCGGACGTCTGAACGAGCGCAAGGGTCAGCATCTGGCGATCTCCGTAGTTGCCGCCCTGCGTGCCGACGGACTGGACGTCGGCCTGACGATCATCGGCGACACCTTCCCTGGGTACGAGTGCTACGAGCGCCGGCTCCACCAGCAGGCTGAGCAGCTAGGTGTCGGCCGAAATGTCACCTTCAAGGGGTTCATCACTGAGCCCGGCCCCTATCTCAGCCGGGCCGATCTGGTGATGGTGCCCTCGAGCGTCGAGTCGTTCGGGAACGCTGCCGTGGAGGCGATGCTCGCCGGCGCTCCTGTGCTGGCCAGTAACGTGCAGGGTCTGACCGAGACGATCATCCACGGCAAGACAGGGATCCTGGTGGCGGTGAACGACATTGATGCGTTCACACAAGGCGCTCGCGCACTCCTCATGGACCGGCCTGCTGCTCGCGCACTCGCTGAGCGTGGACGGGCGGAGGCCCGACGTCGGTTCAGCACGCCCGCCTACGGGGCGGGGCTGCGCCAAGCCATGCCGAGGTACCCGGCTCCCTGAGCCCGGCCAGTCCGTCCGAGGTCACCAGGTCCTGCAAGGTTGCTGCCGTCCAGGACCGCCAGCACCGGCCGGGTCACATCCAGCCAGCGTTCCCGCAGGTCGACAAGCAGCTCGGTGACAAGCCACGCGTTCTCTGTCGAGCCCTCCACCAGCGACAGCCGACCTTCGTGCCGTCCAGGGTGATCGGCGAGCGCGACGATGCAGCACGACTCGGCGAAGTGCACCCCGTCGACCAGGAACGCCTCCAGGTTCATCCCGGACAGGTCCGCGGCCAGCAGCTCGCCGAGCGCCGTCTGCGTCGCGGCGACGAACCGGCGCGACACTGCCGACCTGCTCGTACTTGCCGCCTGCTCGGTGACACCTTGGCACCGGTCGGCTCGACCCCGACCGGGTAGCGCCGGGTCATCAACCCGGCGAGCATCCTTTCCGTCGCCAGCCGCCCGAGCAGCTCGGTGGAGCTAAACAACTGATACGCCGGCACCGGCACTTCCCCGGAGCCGTCCGTGACCCGGATCCGGGGCCGCTGGACTCCCACCCGCCAATCGCCCAGCGTCACCGACCCGGGCCCGGTGCCAACGCGGTAAACGGCACTTCGGTGATCTCGGCGTCGCTGACGAGCTGCCCGGCCTGTTCGTCTCATACGGCGTGCGGGTCATGGATCGGCGTCCAGGCATCGTCGCTGGTGCTGGCGATCACCTTGTTCACCTGCGGGTTCGACCTGGCGGTGATGGAGAGGCGGGCACCGACCCGGCGGGTGGCGGCGGCCCCGTCGCCGAAGTCCCCAGCGGCATGCATCAACGCTGCTGTCCGGGGCCCTTCGCGGCGGATCCGGCGCCGCTTCTACTCAAGGCCCACCCGCCACTTTGGTCAAGACCCGATCACTAAGCAGATCAACCGCAAACGGACTCACGTCACGCTCGCACGGATCAGAGCCCAGTCAGCCCGCCACGACTCTGCTGGAACACCGGCGTCACCCAGTAAGCGCGGGCCGACGAGTCCTCCGCGGTCGCACCCGGGCCGCGCCGGCTGGGGGCTGCGCTCTGGTGAGGACAACGGTCCAGGTTGTGAGGAAGAACAGCCAATCTCCAGCGACGTTCGAGGTAGCTCCCAACCCCTCCGAGAACAAACTGTGCACCAAAAGCAGGACGGCAATGCCCAGGGGGAGCGCCCGGTCCAGTCTGCTCAGTGACGTCATGGTCCTGTCAACGGTCCCGATCACATACAGGAGACGAACAAGCCAGGCTGTCCAAACGAGGAGCCCCAGCAGCCCGAGGTCCACAGCCACGTTAATGAAGGCGTTGTGGGCCCCACCCAGGCCGGTTGATTCAAGGAACAGTCCACGCGACGCACTGAGCCCATAACCGAACAACGGCTCCGCACGTACCGCTGTGATCGCACTGCTCCACAGATCGGTCCGGGAGTTCAGTGTCGCAAGCTCAGCCGAATCTTGTCCACGTGAGAAATACGCGACTACGCTGCCAGTCACTAAGGGAGCGAGCATTGTCACCACGGCGACCGACGCAAGCGTAAGGACGACACGGCGTCCGCGAAGGAGGACCCAAAGGACGACCAAGGCACCCAGTGCTGCACCCAAAACGGCGTTACGCGTCCTGGTCGCGATGAGACCGTACGCTGTGAGGGCAAACAAGAGGGCGTAGGTCCACCTCGACCAACGCTTTCCTGGCCAGTCGCTACCGTATCCAACGAGATAAGAGAATGAGATGACGAAGGCAAGGCCTACGTAGACGCCGGTCGTGATGGGGTGCAGTTGCAGCCAGGTGAATCGCCCTGCCTGTAGGGGATACGACGTGACGGTGGGGTGCACCATTCCGAAGACGATCGAGCCAGCTACCAGCACGAGAAAGGCATGGCTGAACCGGTGCAAGTCGCCTATGGTCACCTGCGCGCAGCCGAGCGCAGTCAGGAGGAGTAGCACCAGCGTCTCGGCAGCTCGGACACCGGCAAGTGACTTGTACGGCGAGTAGCTGACCGAGACGACGAGAAGGGCCACGTACGCGCAGCAGAGCACGAGCACAGGATGCAGTCGCTGCAGCCGCGGCAAGCGCGGCAGCCTGAGCAACAGGTAGCACGCGACAAGGGCGTACAGCGCGATCTCAAGGAGAATGTAGGCGTCGATGCCACCCGCCAGGGTGTCGGTAGCGGGACGCACCCGGAACTTGTAGTCGCTCGCCACCATCAGGCAGAGCGCACACCAGGCGAACCACGGGCTTTCGCGCTCGGCGACGGGACCATCGCTCTCGACACTTTCGCCGAGGTGCCGATACGAAGGGTGCAGTCGTAGCGGCGGATGGTCCGCGTCGCGCTCTGCCGCTACGACAGCCAAGCGGGTCACGTGTCCACGCCGAGGATCGGGACCGGGCCATCCCCGACGGCCGTCATGCGCTCTCCGGCTCAAGGCCATGCTCCACCATGACGAGGAGTGTGCACGACAAGACCGCGCTGAGGACCTGCTTCACGTACTCTTTCACCCGGCGACTTTCAACAGGAGGTATGGATGGAGCGCGCTGGCCCCGGCCTCCTCGAGGCGGTCACCCGTTTCCGGAGGATGTTCGTCCTCATCGTCCTACTGGTCTTCGTGGTCAGCACATCTGTCGGGTTGCTGCTGAAGGGACAGGAGGCGACGGCGCAGGCGAGCGTAGCTCTGACACCACCAAGCGGCATCAACGTTTTGGCACCGGGGGTGCAAAGCGACGCGGCGCTGACTCGGTACGCGAGGCAGCGTGCGCTGTTCGTCAGCAGCGACGTGGTTCTGGCCGACGCAGCTTCCCGCGTGGATGGCGAGACCGTTGCGCGGCTCCGTGCCGCGGTGTCTGCCGTGCCGTCTGCAACGTCAACGAGCATGATCATTGGAGCACGGGACGCGTCAGCAACCGGGGCCGTGGGGGTCGTCGAGGCGGTCGTTGCGGCGTACCGCGAGCAGACTGCCAAACAGATCCAGGTCCGGACGGCATCAGCACTGGCATCGATCGAAGGCAATGCCGCCAAACTGCGCCAGACGCTGGGGAGCAACCCGTCTCAAGCCATCGGCCAGTCCGCGGCGACGACCTTGAGCGAGCTGAACCGGCAGAGCAACTTGCTGCAGAGCGACAGCGCCGTATTCGGTGACGGCGTGGACTTTGTCGCGCAGGCCACCCTTGCCACGACCTCGCGAACCGGAGCCCCGGTCAAGGAGATGGGGGTGGGGGCAATGCTTGGCCTCATCTTGGCTGCGACGGCCGTCTGGGTACGCGCGGACCGCGATCCTCGGCTTCGTAGTGCCCACGACGTCAAGGCGCTGCTCGAGGCTCCGCTACTGGGCGAGCTGCCACTTCGGCTGCATCGCGCGAGTCCCACCGCTGACATTGCCGAGGTCACCCGGCGCTGCCGTGACTTTATCGCTCCGCTACTGCACAAGGATGCACACCTTGTCGTCCTGGTCACCAGCGCGGAGCGCGCCAACGCAAGCACGACCGTGGCCGCCGGCATCGCTGCCGCGGCTGCAGCCGAAGGACGCCGGGTGCTGCTCGTCGATGGCGATCCCACCGGACAGGCCGTCGCCGGACTGCTGGGGCTGGCTCAGCGAGCCCCGGGCTTGCTGGACGCGGCGCACGAGCACGGCAGTGACCCGTCGCGCTTCATTGAGTCCGTAGCGCTCGGCGGTCACGTGAAGCTTCAGGCCCTCGGCGCGGGTGTCCCCCAGGCGGACGAGTGGACGATGACGACTCTCGGTCTGCAGCGGATCCTTGACCGCCTACGCACCGACTTCGAACTGGTGGTCCTGGACGCTCCGCTCACGGTGGACGCCTTCCTTCCGCCGTCTGTTGCCAGCATGGTCGACGCTGTCGTCGTCGTCGTCGAAGCATTGACGATGCCGAATAGGCTCGCCGAACTTTCCCGGCATCTCCTGATCAACAAGGCGCCTGTGCTTGGCTTCGTATTCGCGCCCCATGCGGGGCGCGGTCGACGGGACTCGTCTCACGATCCCAGTTGAGCGGCCGAAGGCCGGCTGGGGCGTGTTGCCGTAACGGTGGGGTGATCGTTCGGGACGCTGCGAGACTTATCGCGGACTGCGGTCTTGGATGATCAGATGTGGGCTCGGATCGAGCCGCTGCTGTCGTGTTCGGATGGGCAGCGTGGTCGGCCGTTCCGGGAGCATCGACAGGTGGTTGAGGGGATCGTGTTCCGGCTCCGGACCGCGGCGCCGTGGCGTGATCTGCCAGTGGAGTTCGGGCCGTGGCAGACGATCTGGAAGCGGGCAACCGGTTCGCCAAGGACGGGACGTGAAACCGGGTCCTGACTGCGCTGCACGTCGAGGCGGACGCGGCGGGCCGGTTGGACTGGACGGTGTCGGTCGACAGCACGGTGGCGCGGGTCCATCAGCACGGTGCGACTGCGCCGGGGCGGATCGACAGGAAACCTGCCGCCGCCGCTGCAGTCGGGACCGCTGCCGCCGCAGTGCTGGTCGTCGAGCAGCTCGGGTCGGGGACGGCGGGTCCGACGGGCGAGCCACAGGGGGAACCATCGAACTACAAGGTTTTGCCTGATCCGAGGTACGAACCGGGCGATCACGGTATCGGTCGGTCCCGTGGTGGTCTGACGACCACGTGCCACGCGCTGGTCGACGGGCACGGCCTGCCACTGGTCTTGCTGATCCCGCCCGGGCAGGCCAGAGACTCCAAGATGCTCGGACCGCTGCTGGCCGCGCTGCGGGTCCCGCGAGTCGGGCCGGGCCGGGCGCGGACCCGACCGGACGCCCTGCTCGGCGACGACGCCTACAGCGCCCGAACGCACCGCGGGCACCTCCGCGAACGCGGGATCACCACAGTCATCCCGGAGCCAGCCGACGAGCTCGACGACCGGGTCCGCCGCGGCCGGGCCGGCGGCCGCCCGGTCAACGTCAACAAGGTGCTCTACAAGCGCCGCAACGTCGTGGAGCGGGCGTTCAACAAGCTCAAGAACTGGCGCGGCATCGCGACTCGCTACGACAAGCACGCCGTCAACTACCGCGCCGGCGTCGTCCTGGGCGCAGTCTTTCCCTGGCTACGGCATGTGGGAGACACGCCCTAGCCGTCTGGGCCGGCCCCGGTCAGCGCCGTGCGGCGCCCCCGATGGCGATTGCCGGGGCGGCACGAAAACTCCGGGAGACCGGCAACGTGCCCAGGGGTCCGTTCAGAGCCCGGTCGACAGCGATGAAGACTCCGCACAATCCCGCCCCGAAGATCCAGCCGCCGGCGACGTCCACGGCCCAGTGCTTGCCCAGGTAGAGCCGGGTCAGCCCCTCGACCAAGCTGAGTACGGCAGTCAACGAAGCGAGCCCGACACGTGCCGCGCGTCCGCTAGCAGGTGTCCACATCAGGTATGCGATCAGGCCCGTGATCAGCACGATCCGGGTACAGCCTCCGGATGGGAAGTTGCCAACCCCGCCGACTGCTCGAGCGAGGCTCGGCACATCGGCGTGGACCCAGCCGGCCACCCAGGCCTGGAGTCGCTTCTCTACGGGCATGGTAGCTAAAAGCAGCGTTGCCGAGATCAATTCGGGACGCCGCTGCCACGCTGCAGCGAACGCCACGAATATGAGAGCGACGACGTTCACCCAGTTGTAGAGCCCGCCAGCGTTGCTCAATAGCGGGACGAAGACGGCAGACAGCAGGACGACACCTGTGAGGCGCAGTCGCTGGGCCCGGATGATTAGCACACCCGCCGCGGCTAGAGCCATGCCCGTCATGGCCGGGTACTCGCCGACCCGTGTCAGCCCGGAGTTGAACGACGACAACCAGCCCGCACGATGTTCGTAGAAGAAGGTGTAGACAGGGCGGTCCAGCCCGATGACGGCCGTGGTCTTTGTGAGCTCGCCAAGGGCCACCGTTACCGTCATCACCGCCAGCAGGCCAACGACGGCCACGGCCGCGGCTAACCAGAGCGGGCCTGCCGTTGCCCGGTTGCGTGACCAGCGGCGCCAGTCATCGAGCCGCGCCATGGGGTGCCTGCTGTTGCCTGAGTTGCCATCACGATTGGTGAAGACGAAAGCGCATGTGACGAGCAACCCCGAGCAAACCAGAGTGAGGAGCAGGAACGGCCAGACTGCACCCGTTGTCATCGGACCCATCAGTGCCTCGCGTTCGATGGCAGGGGCGTTTGTGGCATGCTACCCGGGTCTGGCGAACATCAATGTCAATAGGACAAATTAGGTAGACCGGCGTGAGTTGCACGGCAGCAGACGAGCCCCGGTCAGGCGCCGTGAGTCGGCCGACCTGCGTTCGCGCTCCCGGCAGCACCGACAGATCCGTGGCCCTCACGCCCGGAGGAGGAGCAGAGACTGCGTTGCAGAACGGCGCCGAGGAAACCGGCTAGTGCGAGGACGAGGGGCACCCGGGGAACGGGGTCGGGCATGAAGCTGACCAGCAGGACCACGAGAACCAGCGCGAGGACCGTGTCGACCAAGCGCCGGGCGACCACGGCGGCTTGCCGACCTCGTACCGCGGCCAGCGACGCGTACGGCATCGTGGCGGCTACCGACGCCGCGTAGACGGCCCAGCCCGTGACAGCCACAGCGCTGAGGCCGGCGCTGCGTCCGGTCAGGACAGGGGCTGCCCAGGGGGCCGCGACCACGGCGCCGATTCCGAGGGCTGCGGTCAGCCCGAGCAGTCGGGCCGTGGCACGGTCGGCGCCGCGCACGGCATCTCGGGCGCAGGACTGCCGGTCGAGCGCGTAGGCGGCAAGCAGAAAGCCACCGGTGCCTTGGACCACCAGCAGCGCAGGTGACATGTACACACGGGCCGCCTCGAGCCCGCCCAGGGCTGAGCTCCCGGCGGTGCTGAGGACGATCATGCGGACCAGAGTCAGAGCGGCTGGCCTGATGGCCTGCTGAAACGCGCGCCAGCCGCCGAACTGGGCGACGGTGCCCATAGTGCTCGTGTCCCAGGGGGCCAACCGGCGTTCACCCGAGGGCAGCAGGACGACCGCGAGCGCGGTCGCCGCGAGTTGGCCCAGCAGCAGCGCCACCAGGAAGTCCGACAGCACCAGGTGCCCCCGTCCCCGCAAGGCGGCGACCATCACCAGGGCTGCGGTGACCAGGTAGGACAGGTCGACGATCACCAGGGACCAGAATCGCAGGGTGGCCATGAGCAGCCGCCGGGCGACCTCCTCCAGCACGAAGGTCCCGAGCGCCAGAGCAAAGAGCACGGCCTGCTGCACCGTCAAGAGGTGCGCACACCAGGTGCTCACGCCGCCGATCACCACCAGCCCGCCGGCGATGACGACCGTCCAGGCCTGCAGGCCGGCCCGCACCCGATCCTCGGCCCGATCATGAACTGTGAGGGTGTCGCCCACGAAGCCCGTCATCAGCGCGGTGGCGAGGACGAGGCTGCCCAGCAGGAGCGCCAAGACGCCGAAGGCGGCGGCTTCCAGGGTCCTTAAGGCGGCCACCGAGAGCAGCAAGCTCCCGAGCGCCTGCGAGAACTGCGCCGTCACCGCCCCTACGGCCGCTCGCCTGCGTGCTGCACGGCGTCCACGATGGCGGTCGTCAAGCACGCCACGAGTGAAGCATCGGGCGGCCTGCGCCGTGACCCTTCGTGGCAACCGACGTACACAGCCGCAACTGGACCGCGAGCTGGGGGCGGCGCTGCACCCCCGCAGTAGAGGCAGAGCGGCCCATTACCCTCGTCCCCATGCAGTCCTGGCCCTCGGTCCCGGTCCCCGTCCTGCCCGGAAGACCTGGTCCGCTGCACCTCACCGACGCGGCCCGCGGGCTCGTCGCGGTCGCGCCCGAGGGCGTCGCGCGGCTCTACGTCTGCGGCATCACGCCGTACGACGCCACCCATCTCGGGCACGCCGCGACCTACCTGGCCTTCGACACGCTGGTGCGGGTGTGGCTCGACGCGGGGCTCGAGGTCGACTACGTCCAGAACGTCACCGACATCGACGACCCGCTGCTGGAGCGGGCCGCTCGCGACGGCGAGGACTGGACGGTGGTGGCGGCGCGGGAGACGGCGCTGTTCCGCGAGGACATGGCTGCGCTGCGGGTGCTGCCCCCGACGCACCTGGTCGGCGCGGTCGAGGCGATGGGTGAGATCTCCGCGATGGTGCAGCGCCTGCTCGACGCTGGCGCGGCGTACCGGGTCGACGAGGACGTGTACTTCCCGGTGTCGAGCGCGGCGCACTTCGGCGAGGTGGCCGGCTTCCCGCTCGAGGTGATGCTGCGGCTGGCTGGCGAACGAGGCGGTGACCCGGAGCGGCTGGGCAAGAAGGACCCGCTCGACCCGCTGCTGTGGCGCGCGGAGCGGCCGGGCGAGCCGGCGTGGGACTCCTCGCTCGGTCGCGGCCGGCCGGGGTGGCATGTCGAGTGCACCGCGATCGCCATGAACCGGCTCGGACCGCAGCTCGATGTCCAGGGCGGTGGATCGGACCTGGCCTTCCCGCACCACGAGATGTCGGCGGCACACGCCGAGGTCGCGACCGGGGCCTGGCCGTACGCCACGGCGTCGGTGCACGCCGGGATGATCGGGCTGGCCGGCGAGAAGATGAGCAAGTCGCGCGGCAATCTGGTCTTCGTGTCGGAGCTCCGGCGGACCGGCATCGACCCCGGCGCGCTGCGGCTCGCCCTGCTGTCCCAGCATTACCGCGCCGACCGCGAGTGGACCGACGCCATGCTGCGCGAGGGGGAGGGCCGGCTCGCGCACTGGCGCGAGGGCGTCCGGCGCCGTGCTGCGCCGTCCGGGACGGCTGTGCTCGCGCAGGTCCGCACGGCCCTCGCCGACGACCTCGACGCGCCGGTCGCGCTGGCTGCTGTCGATGCCTGGGCCTTGGCTCCCGGCGACGACCCGGCGGCTCCCGGGCTGGTGCGGGACGTCGTGGACGCGCTGCTCGGGGTGGCTCTGGTCTGACCGTCCGTCAGGCCGGCGGGTCGCCCTCGCCGCGACGCAGGTAGCGCTCGAACTCCTTCGCGATGGCCTCGCCGGAGGCCTCCGGCAGGTCGGTCGCTGGTTCGCGCTCCTCGAGCGCCGCGACGTACTCCGCGATGTCGCTGTCCTCGGCGGCGAGCTCGTCCACCGAGCGTTCCCACGCCCGAGCTCTGTCCGGCAGGTCACCGAGCGGCACCGGGATGTCGAGCAGGTCCTCGACCCTGCGCAGCAACGCGATGGTCGCCTTCGGGCACGGCGGCGCCGAGACGTAGTGCGGCACGGCCGCCCAGAACGACAGGGCGGGGACACCGCTGACGGCGCACGCGTCCTGGAACACCCCCACGATCCCGGTGGGCCCCTCGTAGCGGCTGCGCTCCAACCCGAGCGCCGTCGCGGTGTCCGGATCGGACGCCGTGCCGTTCACCGGCACCGGTCGGGTGTGTGGGCTGTCGGCGAGCAGGGCGCCGAGAGTCACGACCGTACGCACCCCGAGCTGGGCGGTCACGGCGAGCAGCTCCTGGCAGAAGCCGCGCCAGCGCATGTTGGGCTCGAGGCCTCGTACGAGAACGACGTCGCGGGTCGCCCCGGGCGGGCGGCACACCGAGAACCGCGTCGTCGGCCAGGTGATGCGCCGGGTCGTGCCGTCGACGAGCGACACGGTGGGCCGGTTGACCTGGAAGTCGTAGTAGTCGTCCGGGTCCACCTCGACGACCGCCCGCGCCCGCCAGACGTCCTCCAGGTGCTCGACCGCGCCGGTGGCCGCGTCGCCGGCGTCGTTCCAGCCCTCGAAGGCGGCGACCAGGACCGGATCGTGCAGCGGTGCCAGGCCGTCCGGCCGGCGCGGCAGGCTCACTGGTGCACCGAGGCTGATGGGGAGATCTCGTCGACGGCGGCGCGGATCAGCCCGGCGACCAGCGCCGGCCACTGCAGCGGGACGTCGTGCACGGCCCCGGCCCAACGTTGCAGGCGCGGGCGGGCAAGGGCTCCTGCCGCGTGCTCCAGGGCGGCTGCCTTGCGGGCCCCCCACGGGTCGCCGCCGACCTGCTCGGCCGCTACCAGCCACGCCGGGCAGGCGATCTGCGGCAGCCACCCGGCCGGGTCGGTGTCGAGCAGGTCGTCAACGATCGCCATGTGGGTGGCGAACGGCAGCCGGGCCCGGGCCAGCCCGTCCGGTCCCTCCTCGAAGATCGCCAGGACGGCGGCCTCGACGTCGGGGCTCCACCACGGTGCGAGCGGGCCCTGTGCCAGCCGCTCGCGCAGCTCGGCGACGGGCAAGGCGGTGCGCGGCGGCTCGAGCCGGGCGCGGGCCTGCGTGCGCTCGGCGCCCGGCGGCAGCGCGCTCGCCCCGAGCCCGCCGTCCACCGCCACGACCGCGAGCACCCGCTCGGGCGACTCGGCCGCGAGCCGCAGGGCGGTCGACGCGCCCCACGAGTGCCCGACCACGACGACCCGCGGATACCCGAGCGCGTCCAGGGCGGTCAGCGCGTCGCGGGCAACCGTCGCCCCGTCGTACGGACCGGCCGGCCGGTCGCTGTCGCCGTGGCCCCGCTGGTCGAGGGCCAGTACCGGCAGCCCAGCCAGCCGTGGCGCGACGAGGTCCCAGAACCTTCGCGTGGAGGCCAGGCCGTGCAGCAGCAGTACCGGTACGCCCGCTCCCGGCCACCGGGTAGCGCGCAACCGGACGTCGACGCCGGGCAGGTCCAGGTCGATGCCGCCCGCGACGGGCGGGTGCTGCCCGAGGGGGGTGCTCACCCCTGCTGCTTTGCCCCGCGCCCGGTTGTGTGGACGATGAGCACGTCGCACCTTGCCCGGTGGCTGATGTTGGCCGGGACCGATCCGGGGACCCGGCCCGCAAGGCTGTCGAGCCCCCGGTTGCCGATCCCGACCTGGTCGACGCCGCGCTGCTCGACGAGCTGGAGCAACGCATCGACAGCGCCCTCGACGGCAGGAAACGGTGAGTCGGAGCCGTCGGTGCCGACGAGCACGGTGGAGTGCGGCGAGCTGCTCACGGGGCTCCCTGCGGGCGGGTCGAGGCCGTGCGTTGCACGGTCGCGGCACCGTACCGCTGCGGGCGTGTGCGCCGGGGACACGCGCGCCGGCAGCGCCGGACAGGCTGCGAGGCCGGCCCGCGACTACGCTCAGCGGGTGCTATCGAGCCTGCTTGACACCCTGCGTGAGCGCGTCGTCGTCGCCGACGGTGCCATGGGCACGATGCTGCAGGCCTACGACCTGTCCATCGAGCAGGACTTCGAAGGGCACGAGGGCTGCAACGAGGTTCTCAACACCAGCCGTCCAGACGTCATCCGTGCCGTCCACGACGCCTACTTCGAGGTCGGCTGCGACGCGGTCGAGACCAATACCTTCGGGTCGAACTGGGCCGCCCTCAACGAGTACGGCATCGCCGACCGGATCACCGAGACGGCGCTGGCGGGTGCCCGGATCGCCCGCGAGTCGGCAGACGCCTGGTCGACCCCCGACCGGCCGCGCTGGGTGATCGGCTCGGTCGGGCCCGGCACCAAGCTCCCCACGCTGGGTCACGCGCCGTACGCCCTGCTGCGTGACGCCTACAAGGAGCAGTGCGCGGCGATGATCGAGGGCGGCGTCGACGCCGTGCTCGTCGAGACGTCGCAGGACCTGCTGCAGGTCAAGGCGGCGGTCGTCGGAGCGAAGCGCGCCATGGCCGCAGCTGGGCGCACCGTGCCGGTGATCGCGCAGGTCACCGTCGAGTTAACCGGAACGATGCTGCTCGGCTCGGAGATCGGCGCCGCGCTCACCGCCCTCGAGCCGCTCGGGATCGACCTGATCGGGATGAACTGTGCCACGGGTCCGGCCGAGATGGGGGAGCACCTGCGCTACCTGTCGCGGCACGCGCGGGTGCCGCTGTCGGTGATGCCCAACGCGGGGCTGCCGGTGCTGGGCCGTAGCGGCGCCGAGTACCCGCTGTCGCCGGTCGAGCTGGCTGAGGCGCTGTCGCGGTTCGTGGACGAGTACGGCGTTGGTCTCGTCGGGGGCTGCTGCGGCACGACCCCGGAGCACCTGCGGCAGGTCGTCGAAGCGGTCCGCGGGCGGGCCGTCCCGCCGCGTACGCCCGTCCTGGAGCCGGGTGCGGCGTCGCTTTACTCCACGGTGCCCTTCGCCCAGGACGCCGGCGTGCTCATGGTGGGCGAGCGCACCAACACCAACGGCAGCAGGGCCTTCCGCGACGCGATGCTCGCCGGCGACTGGGAGCAGGTCGTCGACATCGGCCGCGAGGCTGTCCGCGAGGGTGCACACGTGATCGACCTGTGTGTCGACTACGTCGGCCGCGACGGCGCCGTCGATATGCGGGCTGCCGCTGCCCGGCTCGCGACGGCCAGCACGCTGCCGCTGATGCTGGACTCGACCGAGCCGCCGGTCATCGAGGCGGGCCTGGAGTGCCTGGGTGGCCGGGCGGTCATCAACAGCGTCAACTTCGAGGACGGGGAGGGGGCCGACAGCCGGTTCGGCCGGGTGATGCCGATCGTCAAGGAGCACGGGGCCGCCGTCGTGGCGCTGTGCATCGATGAGGACGGCCAAGCCCGTACCGCCGACTGGAAGCTGCGGATCGCCGAGCGGCTGATCGCCACCCTGACCGGCGAGTGGGGGTTGGCACAGGGCGACATCCTGATCGACTGCCTGACCTTCACCCTGGGCACCGGCCAGGAGGAGTCGCGTCGCGACGGTCTGGAGACGATCGAGGCGATCCGGCTGCTCAAACAGCGGCATCCGCAGGTCGGCACCACGCTCGGGTTGTCCAACATCTCCTTCGGCCTCAAGCCGGTCGCGCGGGTCGTGCTCAACTCGGTCTTCCTGCACGAGTGCCAGAAGGCCGGCCTGTCCAGCGCGATCGTGCATGCCAGCAAGATCTTGCCGATGAACCGGATCCCGGACGAGCAGCGCTCGGTCGCCCTGGACCTGGTCTACGACCGGCGGCGCGCGGCCACAGACGACGCGGTTGCCTACGACCCGCTGATCGCCTTCCTCGACCTGTTCGAGGGGGTCGAGGCCCAGTCCTCAGGCGTGTCGCGCGCCGAGGCGCTGATGGCGCTGCCGCTGTCCGAGCGGCTGGAACGGCGGATCGTCGATGGTGAGAAGAACGGTCTCGAGGCCGACCTCCAGGAGGCGATGGCCGCCGGCCGGACGCCCCTTGCGATTGTCAACGAGACGCTGCTGACGGGGATGAAGACGGTCGGCGAGCTGTTCGGCTCGGGGGAGATGCAGCTGCCCTTCGTGCTGCAGAGCGCGGAGGTGATGAAGACCGCGGTCGCACACCTCGAGCCGTACATGGAGAAGGTCGAGGGCCAGGAAGGCAAAGGCAAGATTGTCCTGGCGACCGTCAAGGGCGACGTCCACGACATCGGCAAGAACCTTGTCGACATCATCCTGTCGAACAACGGTTACGACGTGGTCAACATCGGGATCAAGCAGCCGGTCACGGCGATCCTGGAGGCGGCGCAGGAGCACGACGCCGACGTCGTCGGGATGAGCGGCCTGCTTGTCAAGAGCACGGTCATCATGAAAGAAAACCTGTTGGAGATGAACGCGCGTGGTGTTGCCGCGCGCTACCCGGTGATTCTGGGTGGCGCTGCGCTCACCCGGGCCTACGTCGAGCAGGACCTCGCGGCGGTGTACGACGGTCAGGTCCGGTACGCCCGGGACGCCTTCGAGGGGCTGCGCCTGATGGACGAGGTGATGGCCGTCAAGCGTGGCGAGGTGAGTACGACGGAGGTCCAGCTCGCACAGGCGGGCGATCAGGAGCGGTCCGCACGCCATGCCCGGTCCAGGGCGATCGCCGCGACCCGCCTGCGCGAGCCCGACCCCGAGACCGGCGGCCGCTCCGACGTGGCCGGTGACAACCGCGTCCCGGAGCCGCCGTTCTGGGGCAGTCGGATCACCAAGGGCATCGCGTTGGCCGACTACGCCCCATGGGTTGACGAACGGGCGCTGTTCCTCGGCCAGTGGGGGCTGCGTGGGTCGCGTGGCGGCAACGGCCCGTCGTATGAAGAGCTGGTGGAGACCGAGGGCCGGCCTCGGCTGCGCGAGCTGCTCTCCCGGGTGCAGTCCGAGGGCATCGTGCAGGCCGCCGTCGTGCACGGCTACTTCCCAGCGGTCAGCAAGGGTGAAGATCTTGTCGTGCTCGACCCGGCCTCGGGGTCCGAGCGCTGCCGGTTCACCTTCCCCAGGCAGCGTCGCGACCGGCGGCTGTGCCTGGCGGACTTCTTCCGGTCCTCGGAGTCCGGCGAGACCGACGTGGTTGCCTTCCAGGTCGTCACGATGGGGTCGCACGTCTCCGAGGTCGCGAACACGCTGTTCGCCCGCAACGCCTACCGGGAGTACATGGAGCTGCACGGACTGTCGGTGCAGCTCACCGAGGCGCTGGCGGAGCGCTGGCACGCACGGGTCCGTGCTGAGCTCGGCTTCGGCGACGAGGACTCCGGGGACCTCCACCAGCTGCTCGCCAAGCAGGCCTACCGGGGGAGCCGCTACTCCTTCGGCTACCCGGCCTGCCCCAACATCGAGGACCAGGCCCAGCTCGAGGAGCTGCTCGACTGGCGGCGCATCGGGGTGGAGCTGTCCGAAGAGCATCAGCTGACGCCGGAGCAGTCGACGTCGGCGATCGTGCTGCACCACCCTGAGGCGAAGTACTTCGCTGCGCGCTGAGCACCAGCCCATCGGTTGCGCCTCGCGAGAAGTTCACCCAGACAGGGGACTTTGCCGCAGAGTCCCCTGACGGCTACCGCCTCCGCGACTACGGTACGTCCGTGACACTGCGGGACGAGGAGACGGCTCCACGGCCCGGCCTGCCGACCGAGGCCTCGGCGGGCATTGGCCGTACTCGACCGGCGCGGACCCGCGCGCCGCGCCCCTCCCGGGTCAGCCGGCTGCTGCGCGCACCGTCCATCCTCGACACCGGCGAGAGCACCCCTGCCCTGCTCGAGAAGCTGGCCGAGCCCGCCGCCGCCAGGGCTGTCGACCAGCGGCAGCTACCTGCCCGGACGGCCACGCGATGGCAACGCAAGTTGGTCAGGACGCTCCTGCTGCTCGATGTCGTCGCCGCGACGATCGGTGCGAGCGTGGCGCTGCTGGTGCGCTTCGGCGGCCACCCGTCGCACCTCTACGTCGCAGCGACCCTGTTGTTCCCGCCGGTCTGGCTGGTCACCTGCGCCTCGACCCGGTCCTACGAGCTGCGTTTCCTCGGGACCGGCAGCGAGGAGTTCCGGCGGGTCTTCGACGCCGGCCTGCGGCTGCTTGCCGCCGTCGCGCTGGTCAGCCTGGCCTTTCATATCGAGCTGGCGCGGCTGTACGTCCTGATTGTCTTTCCGACCACGGTGGCACTCGGGCTGGTGCTGCGCTACGCCGCTCGGCAGGAGCTGCACCGCTTACGTGGACAGGGTCGCTGCCTGCACCGGGTCGTCGTCGTCGGCCGCGAGCGGTCCTGCGCGGAGCTCGTCCGTCAGCTGCAGCGCGAGCCCTACGCCGGCTTCTCCGTGGTCGGTGCCTGCGTCGACCGCAGCCAGGGCCCTGAGGTCGAGGGCGTGCCGGTGGTCGGAACCTCCGCAACGGTGATCGAGGCGCTGAAGAAGACGTCCGCCGATACCGTTGCCGTCGGGGCCTGGTCGGACTTCAACCAGACCGATCTGCGCCGCTTGTCCTGGGAGCTGGAGGGCTCCGGGGTAGCGCTGGTCGTCGCTCCCTCCCTCACCGACATCGCCGGCCCCCGGATCCACATCCGTCCGGTCGCCGGGCTACCTCTGCTGCACGTCGAGCAGCCGGAGTTCAGCGGCGGCCGCCGACTGCTCAAGGGCAGTACCGACCGGCTGTCGGCCCTGGTGGTCCTGCTGATCGCCAGCCCGGTACTGCTCGGGCTCGCGATCGGCGTGCGGGTGTCCAGCCGCGGTGGTGCGCTTTTCCGGCAGACCCGGGTCGGCGTCGACGGCCGTACCTTCACGATGTTCAAGTTCCGGAGCATGTACGCCGATGCCGAGGCCCGCCTGGCGGATCTCGAGAACCAGAATCAGAATGCCGACGGCCTGCTGTTCAAGATGCACGACGACCCGCGGGTCACGCCCATTGGTCGCTGGCTACGCCGGTTCTCCCTCGACGAGGTGCCGCAGTTGCTCAACGTCGTCGCCGGCGACATGTCCCTGGTCGGGCCGCGCCCGCCGTTGCCCAGTGAGGTCGCACAATACGGCGAGGACGTCCGCCGCCGGCTGCTTGTCCGGCCTGGGCTGACCGGTCTGTGGCAGATCAGCGGTCGGTCGGACCTGTCGTGGGAGGAGTCCGTACGGCTGGACCTGCACTACGTCGAGAACTGGAGCCTGGCCCTCGACGCGATGATTGTCTGGAAGACCGTCTTCGCCGTCCTCCGTCGACGCGGGGCCTACTAGCCCAGCGGGTCGGTAGGGCACCAGCTCCTGACAGGATGACACGTGCCCGTCAGCCTGCCGTCCGCCGTCCTGTTCGACATGGACGGGTTGCTGGTTGACACCGAACCCGTCTGGACTGTTGCCGAGATCGAGCTCGCCGACCGGTTAGGGAGCAGATGGACCCCGGAGATCAAAGCCGCCGTGGTGGGCACCCGCATCGGGACTGCCGTTCCGGTCATCCTGACTCTGCTCGGGCAGCTGCCGACGCCTGAGCTGGTCGCTCAGACCACGGCTGAACTGCTGGCACGGATGGTCGAGCTGTTCAAGGGCGAGCTGGCGCCGTTGCCCGGGGCCATGGCCCTGCTTGCCGACCTGCAGCGGTCCGGCGTACCCGTGGCGCTGGTGTCCTCGTCCTTCCGGGTGCTGGTCGACGCGGTCGTCAACCGGCTGGGGCTGAGCTTCGACGTGACGATCGCCGGCGACGAGGTACACCACGCCAAGCCGCACCGCGAGCCGTACGAGACCGCGTGTCTGCGACTGGCCGTGGATCCGCGGCGCGCGGTCGTCCTTGAGGACAGCCCGGCCGGTATCGACAGCGGCGAGGCGGCGGGCTGTGCGGTCGTCGCGGTGCCCAGCGTCGCCGGGGTGCACCCGGAGCCCGGTCCGCGTCGGCTGGTCTTGACGAGCCTGACCGAGCTCGATCTGGCTGCCCTGGGGGCGCTCGCCGCGCGCTGAGGGCCGTCCGGGTGCTCAGTCGAAGATGTCGGGGTTGTCGCGGCTGATGCGCTCCCAGATCGGCTGGAACTGGAACCAGCCGGCGAGTTCGAAGCCGACCTGGCCGCGGGTCTGGGTGGCCTCCTCAGGCCCGATTCGGCGCGGCGTGCCCGCCGCGTAGGCCATCAGCTGGCTCTGCGCAGTGCGCTCCAGGGTGAGGAACCACCACGCGGCGCTGTCGACGCTCTCACCCACCGTCAGCATGCCGTGGTTGGACAGGATCACGGCTTTGTGGCTGCCCAGCGCCGCCCCGATGCGCTTGCCCTCTGCCGGGTCGAGGACCACCCCGGTGTACGTGTCGTACTTGCCGATGTCCTCGTAGAAGGCGCAGGCGTCCTGGGTCAGCGGCTCCACCGTCATCTCCATGGCCGACAGGGTCTTGCCGTATGGGCCGTGGGCGTGCGCGGCGGCGATGATGTCTGGGCGGGCGGCGTGCACGGCGCAGTGGATCGCGACGGCTGCCCCGTTGACGGCGCGGTCGCCCTCGATGACCTCACCGGCTTCGTCCACCCGGATCAGGTCGCTGCTGCGGATCATCGAGAAGTGCATACCGAACGGGTTGACCCAGAACGTCTCCGGGTCCCCGGGGTCGCGAACCGTGATGTGACCCGCCACGCCCTCGTCGAGCCCGGCGCGACTGAACATCCGGAACGCCCCAGCCAGCTTGGCTTTGCGGTGCGCCCGCTCCTGCTCGACGGACTCGAACGTCGGGGGCAGTGGCAGCTGCAGCTGCCTGCCGCGTCCAACGGGCGCCGCCACCTCGACAGCGGCCGTCACCAGCTCGTCCGCGCGGGCTCCGGCGCGGTCCTCGGTTGTCGTCACAGCTGCCTCCAGGTGGATCGAGTCTGTCGCCCAGTGTGCACCCGCTGATGCGGTGGCGATGGCGTGCAGGACGTCCAGCCAGGCCGCCCGGCGAGCCGGGAGCAACGCGGCGACGACCCCCGCGACCCCTGCGCCCACGACGAAGACGGCGAGGTCTGCCGTCTGGAGCGCCCGACAGCGCGCAGCAGCCCAGCTCGCAGGTGCGCTTCAGGACCGCGAGCGCAAGGGTGCTCGCGGTCGTCGTGCCACGTCGCCTGTCGAGCAGGAACACGTCATCCAGCCGGCCCGGGAGCCCGCCGACACCCGGTCGCGCAGGCGCGGGCTAGGCGCAATACCGTTCAGTAACTGAACGGTATTGGGGCTAGGCGGGGCTAGGCGGTGGCCCGTTGGTCGGGCACCGACGGCACCGGCTGATCGCGGCGCGGGGACGCGTCGAAGCCCGGGACGACATCCGGGAACGGCGGCACCGTGCCGCCAAAGGATGGACAAAGCGCCTGGTGGTCGCACCAGCCGCATAGTTTGCTGGGGTTGGGTGGGAAGTCGCGGGCCTCGACGGCCCGCTCGATCGCGGACCACAACGCCAGCAGCTTGCGCTGGGTCGCCAACAGGTCCTCCTCGTCGGGCGCGTAGCGCAGCACTTCACGGTCGCCGAGGTACATCAGCTGCAGCAGCGTCGGGACGACCCCCGTCGTCCGCCACAGGACCAGCGCGTAGAACTTCATCTGGAACAACGCCTTGCCTTCGAAGGCCTCACGCGGCGAGCGACCGGTCTTGTAGTCGACGACGCGGACGGCGCCGCTGGGCGCGACGTCGACCCGGTCGACGATGCCGCGCAGCCGTAGGCCACTGGGCAGCACGACCTGGACGTGCTCCTCCCGACGGGCCGGCTCGAGCCGGCGGGGGTCCTCCAGGCTGAAGTACGCCTCGAGCAGCGCGCGCGCCGAGTCGAGCCAGGTGGCGAGAGCGGCGTCGTCGTCGAACAGTGCGGCGACCCCGGGCTCGGCCTCGACTAGGCGGTCCCACTCGGGCCGCAGCAGCGACTCGGCCGCCGCCACGGTGCGCTGCGCCGCCGGCAGGTCGAACAACCGCTCGAGCACGGCGTGCACCACGGTGCCGCGGGTGGCGGCCGGCGACGGAGCCTGCGGCAGCCGGTCGATGGTGCGGAAGCGGAACAGCAGCGGACAGGTCATGAAGTCGCCGGCGCGCGAGGGCGACAGCGAGCCCAGGACGGGCAGGTCGACGTCGACGGTGGTCATGTCGGGGACGCTACGGCCGCCCTCCGACAGAACGGGGCAGGCGCACCGGCCACGCTGCTGACGGCTGACGCAGAGCCCGCTCGAGCCCCGCGGACGGCCCGGAGCCAGTCGGTGGTCACGTCCTGCTCGCCCAGCACCCTCGTGCCCGTCACGGCGTCCTGCGGCCCGTCGCTACAGATCGCCGGCGTCCATGGTTCCGGGACGACTGGCCCGCTTTCACCTCACGGCGAGCCCACACCAGCACCCGTAGAATTGGCATGTGGCCGACGCAGCACCTACGGGAGTCCGCGTCCTGCGGGTCGGCAGCGTGCTCGGAGTGCCCATCGAGCTGGCCCCGTCATGGTTCCTGCTGGCCGCCATCGTCGTCGTGTCGTACGGACCGGCGCTCGCCAGGAACGGTGATCCGGCCCGCGGCTACCTGGCCGCCGCAGCCTTCGCCGTCCTGCTGCTGGTCAGCGTGCTGCTGCACGAGGTGGGGCACGCGACAGTGGCCCGCCTGCTGCGGCTGCGCGTGAAGCGCATCACGGTGTCGTTCCTCGCGGGCCTCACCGAGGTCACCGACCCGCCAGGCACGCCGGCCCGCGCCCTCGCCGTCTCCGGCGCCGGGCCCCTGGTCTCGGTTCTGCTGACCGGCATCGGCTTCGCCGCGACCCGCGCGCTGCCCCACGGCACCGACGCCCGGGCCGTGATCGGGCTGTTCGCTCTCAGCAACGCCGGGCTCGCGCTGTTCAACCTGCTGCCCGGCTTGCCCCTCGACGGTGGCGGGATGCTGCGCGCGCTGGTCTGGAAGCTCAGCGGCAGCTCCTCGACCGGCACCGTCGTGGCCGCGCAGGCCGGCCGCGTACTCGCCGCCGTCGTCGTGCCGCTCACGGTCTTCGTCGTCGTCCCAGCGATCGGTGCCCGGCAGAGCCTCGTGGGCGTCGTCACCAGCGTGCTGATCGCGGGCTTCCTGTACGTCGGCGCTACGGCCTCGCTGCGCGCCGCACGCGTCGAGCGCCGGCTGCATGGGCTCGGGGCGGCTGTGCTTGCCCGACCGGCGCTCGCGGTGCCGGCCGCCATGCCGCTCGCGGAGGCGCTGCGCCGCGCGCACGACGCTGGCCTGCACGCGATCGTGGTCGTCGATGAGGCCGGCCGGCCCAGAGCCGTGGTGAGTGAGGCCGCCGTCGCCGCCGTGCCCCTGCACCGCCGACCGTGGATCGCGGTCGGTGACCTCGCCAGGCCGCTCGAGGACGGCCTGCTGCTCGACCCGGGGCTGTCCGGTGCCGGTCTGGTGGACGCCGTCCGTCGTACGCCCGCGTCGGAGTACGTGGTGCGCGGGCCGCAGCCCCTGGTGCTCGTCGCCGCCGACCTGGCCGGGGTCGCGAGCGGGGCACCGCAGGCTGTCGCCTAGGCTCGCCTGCTCGTGGCCACCCCTGGAAGTGCGACCCCCGCCACTGGCTCGTTGCGACGGCGCGGCCCGCTCCAGGCCGGCGACCAGGTGCAGCTGACCGATCCGAAGGGCCGGATGCACACGATCACCCTCGAGGCGGGCAAGCAGTTCCACACCCACAAGGGCATCCTCGAGCATGACCTCTTGCTCAGTGGCCCGGAGGGCGTCGTGGTCACGATCGGGACGACGGCCTATCTGGCCCTGCGTCCGCTGCTGTCGGACTTCGTCCTGTCGATGCCCCGTGGTGCGCAGGTCGTCTACCCCAAGGACGCCGGCCAGATCGTCCAGATGGCCGACATCTTCCCGGGAGCGCGCGTCGTGGAGGCCGGCGTCGGCAGCGGCGCCCTGTCGATGTCGCTGCTGCGGGCCGTCGGCGACACCGGCCGACTGTCGTCGTACGAACGACGCGCGGACTTCGCCGAGATCGCCCAGCGCAACGTCGAGCGGTTCTTCGGCGGGCCGCATCCGGCCTGGTCGGTGACCGTCGGAGACCTGCAGGACGCTGTTGTAGACACCGACATGGATCGCGTCGTGCTCGACATGCTCGCGCCGTGGGAAACCCTGGACGCGGTGGCCGGCGCCCTGCGGCCGGGTGGGCTGGTCTGCTGCTACGTCGCGACCACCACGCAGCTGTCGACCACCGTCGAGGCGCTGCGGATGCACGGGTCATTCACCGAGCCGCAGTCTTGGGAGTCGCTGGTCCGCGGCTGGCACGTCGAGGGCCTCGCCGTCCGCCCCGAGCACCGGATGGTCGGCCACACCGGGTTCCTGTGCACCAGCCGCCGGCTCGCCGACGGTGTCGCTCCGCCACTGCGCCGCCGCCGCCCGAGCAAGGGTGCGTACGGCGAGCCGGCCACGCTGGACGCCACCCCGCGCCGGGCGCTGCCCTGACCCCGATACCGCTGTTCGGGGGACGGCCGGCGCGGTCGGGCCGCGCTGCGCTTGCCTCGTACATAGGATGCGATGAGACCCGGAGGTGAGGCACGTGACAGGACGCGGCAACGCCGGCGAGGACGGCCGGGCAGGCGAGCTGGTGGCCCAGGTGAGCTTCCTCGAGGAGGAGGTCGCGGTCCTGCGCCGCAAGCTGGCGGACTCGCCTCGGCAGGTGCGAGCGCTGGAGCAACGGCTCGGCGAGGTGCAGGCGACGCTGTCGGGCACGGTCGGTCAGAACGACCGGCTGGTCGGCACGCTGCGCGAGGCCCGCGATCAGATTGTCGCCCTCAAGGAGGAGGTCGAGCGCCTCGCCCAGCCACCGAGCGGCTACGGCACGTTCCTGTCGGCGCACGAGGACGGCACCGTTGACATCTTCACTGGCGGCCGCAAGCTGCGGGTCTCCGTCTCGCCCGACCTGGAGACCGGCGACATGCTCCGCGGTCAGGAGGTCCTGCTCAACGAGGCGATGAACGTCGTACGCGCCCTCGCCTTCGAGAAGCAGGGCGAGGTCGTGATGCTCAAGGAGCTGCTCGCACCGGCGGAGGGGGATGGCGCCCGGCGCGCGCTGGTGCTCAACCACACCGACGAGGAGCGGGTCGTGATGATCGCCGACTCCCTCGCCGACCAGCCGATCAAGGCCGGTGACTCGTTGCTGTTGGAGAGCCGCAGCGGCTGGGTGTACGAGCGGATCCCCAAGAGCGAGGTCGAGGAGCTCGTGCTGGAGGAGGTCCCCGACATCGACTACGGCGACATCGGTGGCCTCGCCGGCCAGATCGAGCAGATCCGCGATGCGGTGGAGCTGCCCTTCCTGCACAAGGACCTGTTCAAGGAGCACCAGCTGCGGCCGCCGAAGGGCGTCCTGCTCTACGGGCCGCCCGGCTGCGGCAAGACCCTGATCGCCAAAGCTGTCGCCAACAGCCTGGCGAAGAAGGTCGCGGAGGTCACCGGCAAGCCGGAGGGCCGCTCGTTCTTCCTCAACATCAAGGGTCCGGAGCTGCTCAACAAGTACGTCGGCGAAACCGAGCGGCACATCCGGCTGATCTTCCAGCGGGCTCGTGAGAAGGCCTCCGAGGGCACTCCGGTCATCGTCTTCTTCGACGAGATGGACTCGATCTTCCGGACTCGTGGGTCGGGGGTGTCCTCCGACGTCGAGACCACCATCGTGCCGCAGCTGCTCAGCGAGATCGACGGCGTGGAGGGCCTGGAGAACGTGATCGTCATCGGCGCCTCCAACCGTGAAGACATGATCGACCCGGCGATCCTGCGGCCCGGCCGCCTCGACGTGAAGATCAAGATTGAGCGGCCCGACGCCGAAGCGGCCCGCGACATCTTCGGCAAGTACATCCGCACGGACCTGCCGCTGCACGAGGAGGACGTCGCCGACAACGACGGCTCCCGCGAGGCCACCGTCGCGGCGATGATCCAGCGCGTCGTCGAGCGGATCTACACCGAGGCCGAGGAGAACCGCTTCCTTGAGGTCACCTACGCCAACGGTGACAAGGAGGTCCTGTACTTCAAGGACTTCAACTCCGGCGCGATGATCGAGAACATCGTGGCGCGGGCCAAGAAGATGGCCATCAAGGACTTCCTGGAGACCGGCGGCAAAGGCCTGCGCCTGCAGCACCTCATGACGGCGTGCATCGATGAGTTCAAGGAGAACGAGGACCTCCCCAACACCACCAACCCCGACGACTGGGCCCGCATCTCGGGCAAGAAGGGTGAGCGGATCGTCTACATCCGTACGCTCGTCACCAGCACGAAGGGGTCCGAGACGGGGCGCTCGATCGACACGGTTGCCAACACCGGCCAGTACCTCTAGCCGGGCCGTAGGTCTGCGGGCGTCGTACACACGACCTAGGCTCGCCGCATGGGTGTGCGGCGGGTCATGGGCGTGGAGACCGAGTACGGCGTATCTGTGCCGGACGAGCCGTCGACCAACGCGATGGTTGCCTGCAGTCAGGTCGTCAACGGCTACGTCGGCGGGCAGGTACCGCGCGACCGGCGTACCCGGTGGGACTTCGAGGAGGAGAACCCGTTACGCGACGCCCGCGGGTTCGAGGTCGGCGTCAGCGACCATTTCGCCGGTGAGCCCGAGGACGACCTGGGCCTGGCCAACGCCATCCTCACCAACGGCGCCCGGCTCTACGTCGACCACGCCCACCCGGAGTACTCCTCGCCCGAGGTGACCTCACCGCGGGACGCCGTCCTGTGGGACAAAGCGGGGGAGCGGGTCATGGCGCTCGCCGCGGAGCGCGCGCTGGCCGTGCCCGGCACCGCGCGGATCCAGCTGTACAAGAACAACACCGACGGCAAGGGCGCTTCGTACGGGACGCACGAGAACTACCTCGTGGCCCGCCAGACGCCCTTCGGGGAGCTGGTCCGCCACCTCACGCCGTTCTTCGTCTCGCGGCAGGTCTTCGCGGGTGCCGGGCGGGTCGGTATCGGCCAAGACGGCCGCGGTCAGGGCTTCCAGCTCTCGCAGCGGGCCGACTTCTTCGAGGTCGAGGTCGGGCTGGAGACCACCCTGAAGCGTCCGATCATCAACACCCGGGATGAGCCGCACGCCGACCCCGACAAGTACCGGCGGCTGCATGTCATCATCGGCGACGCCAACCTTGCGGAGGTGGCGACCTACCTCAAGGTCGGTACGACGTCGCTGGTGCTGGCCATGGTGGAGGCGCGCTGGTTCACCGACAGTGGCATCGATCTCGGCGTGGACGGCCCCGTGACCGCACTGCGGCAGGTCTCCCACGACCCGACGCTGCGGGCGCCGCTGACGCTGCGCGACGGCCGGCGGATGACCGCCGTGCAGCTGCAGATGGAGTTTTACGAGCAGGCGCGCAAGTTCGTCGAAGACCGCTGGGGGGCTGACGCCGACGAGCAGACGCTGGATGTCCTGGCGCGGTGGGAGTCCGTGCTCGGTCGGCTCGAGACCGACCCGATGTCGCTGGCAGGCGAGCTGGACTGGGTCGCCAAGCTCAACCTGCTGGAGAGCTACCGCGACCGTGACGGGCTGGGCTGGGAGGCCGCAAAGCTGCACCTGATCGACCTGCAGTACAGCGATGTCCGGCTCGAGCGGGGCCTGTACAACCGGCTGGTCGCACGGGGCCGCATGACGACGCTGGTCACCGAAGGCGACGTCCAGCGCGCGGTGCTGACACCGCCAGAAGACACCCGCGCCTACTTCCGCGGCCGGTGTTTGGAGAAGTACCCGAACGAGGTCGCTGCGGCCTCCTGGGACTCGGTGATCTTCGACGTGGGCCGGGACTCGCTGCAGCGGGTGCCGACCCTGGAGCCGCTGCGGGGCACCCGGGCACACGTCGGGGCGCTGCTCGACGAGTGCGACACCGCGCTGGAGCTGCTCGAACACCTCGGCGGCCGGCGCTAGCTCGGCGCCGCCAACCGGCGCCGCCAGCCGGCGCTAGCTCGGCGCGGCCAGGCTGGCGAGGACCGCGCGGGCCCGCTCCGCGGTTTGCTGGGCCGCTGCGATCGCCGCGTGCAACCGCTCGAGGTCGCGCTGGGCGTGCCGCATCACGACCTGCGCAGCGTCCCGCTCCCGACGGGCCTCGGCACGTTCCTGTTCGGCCGCCTCGACCCGCTCGTCGCTCTGTACCGCCTGTCGCTCGGCCCGGGCGCGGCGCTGCTCCGCCTGCTCTGCTTCGCGTACGGCGTCATCGACGGCGCCCGCAGCCGTCTGCGCAGCCGCCGACGCTTCAGCCCAGCGGTCACGCTCCGGCTGCCCGGGAGCGGCTGCAGCCGCCGACTCCCCGGCCCTACGGTCATCCTTCGGCTGCGAGCGAGCCGGAGCCGCGGCTCGGCTCGTGTCCGCTGGCGCGGGCGCGACCGCCCCAGCCAGGTCCACTCCTCCAAATCCGGCGTAGGACAGGGCCCGGACCAGCCGGCCACTGCGGACGGCCTGGCCCGAGGCCGGGTCGGCGAGGGCCGCCTCGAGGGTCGCAGCCACCTCAGCCCTGGCCGCAGCCCCGAGCGCCCCGACCACCTGCGCCGCCCGGTCGGTGGCGGCCTGGACGAGGCGGTGGCGCCGGTCGCCGAGCTCCCGCAGCGCGGCGCCGCTGCCACTGACCTGGGCCTGCGCAATGCGGCCCCCGAGGTCGAGCAGCTCGTCGATCATGCCCCCGTGAGCGCGGACGAGTGCGTTGACGGCGTGCGCCGACGCCGTCGGGCGGCGCAGTGCTGACAGGCTTGCGACGAGCCCCTTGTCGCCCGCCGTCCGGGCCTGCTTGACCGCGGCGTCCCGCGCCGCCGTGAAGTCTCCGGGCGGCAGGGCGTACAGATCCATCGCCGCAGTGTCGTGCAGGATCGATCGGTCGGGTGCGTCGTCCTCGGGCGAGGTGGCTCGTCCTCCCCGGACAGCCGTTGATCGGGCGTAGTTTTTGCAGCAGGCAACGACGCAGCACCTCGAGGAGCAGCCATGGCGACCAGGGACACCGGTGGGCAGGACCGTACGACCAAGCGGTCCGAGGACGTCGAGGAGGTCGTGGACGAGACGACCTCCGACGTCCAGGAGCGCGTCGGAAAGTTGACCGACGACGTCGATTCGCTTCTGGACGAGATCGATGACGTGCTCGAGGAGAACGCTGAGGACTTCGTGCGTTCGTACGTCCAGAAGGGCGGTCAATGATCGTGACCCGTCACCTGCGGTCGACCGTGGTCGAGCGTCCGCTTCGGGGCGAGGCGAACGGGACGCCGTTTAGGACGGGACCAGATTCGGCCGGGCGTGATGTGCGACGGACCGCCCACGGACCGACGTGCTGCTAGCTGGCGCGGCGCACGCATCGGGTGATCGATCGTGTTGTGCAGCTGCGACGCGGCCTACCTCTTCGACGAGCAGCGCGTGTCTGCAGCGGGGTCAGGTCGTCCAGCCGGCGACGGCGCGACCAGGCGTGGACCCAGATGGAGGATCTGCCGCACCGGTGCGGCAGATTCCAACAACTCGCCGGTCGGGGCGGGGACGATGCCGGTCGCCGTCGCCCGGTCGGTGTGAGAGGTCACAGCCGGGGAGCGGGTCCCGCCCTTGGGGGAAGCCCTGAACCGCAGCACCGGGGAACGCAGCCCGGCCGACGACCCGGATCAGGCCCGAGAATGCGGCAGCCCCGCCCAGCGCCGCCCACCACACCGCGCGACGCGGGCTGCGCTTCGGTTCGTCGTGGTCGGTGCACCTCTGTAGGGTTCAGGAGCGCTACGGGGCCGCGATCACGGGAACTGCCCCGGGGGCCGCGCACAGGCACCCGATAGCGCAGCACCCCGACCCGCCAAGACACGGAGAATCCGGCATGCCGTACGACGCAGGTCTGCACGGGCGCCTCCCCGCCCACTTCACCGCCCCCGGCAGCTCGTCGTTTGCCGACTTCCTCGGGCAGGCCGCGCCCGACCTGCTGCCGTCGCGCCGGGCGTTGCCGCCGGGCATGGTCGATGCGCCGCACGGCACGACCATCGTCGCGGTCACGCACTCGACGGGAGTGCTGATGGCCGGCGACCGGCGGGCGACGATGGGCAACCTGATCGCGCAGCGCGACATCGAGAAGGTCTTCCCGGCCGACGACCACTCCTGCGTCGGCATCGCCGGCACCGCCGGCCTCGCGGTGGAGATGGTCCGGCTGTTCCAGGTCGAGCTCGAGCACTACGAGAAGCTCGAGGGCGCGCCGATGAGCCTGGAGGGCAAGGCCAACCGCCTGTCCACCCTCATCCGCGGCAACCTCGGCATGGCGATGCAGGGCTTGGCCGTCGTACCCCTGCTGGCCGGCTATGACGTCGTCGAGGGCATCGGCCGGATCTTCTCCTACGACGTCACCGGCGGTCGGTACGAGGAGCACAGCTTCCACTCCGTCGGCTCCGGGTCGGTCTTTGCGCGCAGCGCGCTGAAGAAGCGATATCGCGATGACGTCGCAGAAGCCGAGGCCGTACGACGTGCCGTCGACGCCCTGTACGACGCCGCCGACGACGACTCCGCGACCGGCGGCCCTGACCTGACCCGCAAGATCTGGCCGGTCGTCATGAGCGTCACCGGCGACGGCCTGCGCCGGCTCGGTGACGACGAGGTCGGTGCAGTAGTGCAGTCCGTGGTTGACGACCGGATGGGCAACCCCGGCGGCTGAGCCGCACCGCCGCCGTCAGCCCGCCCCCGCCCGAAGGAGTCCCGACCGCCGTGTCGATGCCGTTCTACGTCAGCCCCGAGCAGCTCATGAAGGACCGGAGCGACTTTGCCCGCAAGGGCATTGCCCGGGGCCGCTCGGTGCTGGTCATGACCTACGCCGACGGTATTCTGTTCGTCGGCGAGAACCCCTCCCGGGCCTTGCACAAGGTCAGCGAGATCTACGACCGGATTGCGTTTGCGGCCGCCGGAAAGTACAACGAGTTCGAGAACCTGCGGCTGGCCGGCGTGCGCTACGCGGATCTGCGTGGCTACCAGTACGACCGGAGCGACGTCACCAGCCGCGGCTTGGCCAATGCGTACGCCCAGACGCTCGGCACGATCTTCACCGAGTCCGGTAAGCCCTACGAGGTCGAGATCGTCGTCGCGGAGGTCGGTGCGGCGGCCGAGGACGACCAGCTGTACCGGCTGACCTATGACGGCTCGGTGGCTGAGGAGCACATGCACGTGGTCATCGGGGGCCAGGGCGAGCCGATCGCCGCGATGCTGCAGGCCGAGCACCGCGGCGACATGGCGCTCGGCGAGGCCGTCGCGCTCGCCGTCCGAGCACTCGCCGAGACCGGCACCAACGAGCTGGTGCGCAACGTGGACCCGACCGCACTCGAGGCGGCCGTCCTTGACCGCGGTCGCCCCCGTCGCGCCTTCAAACGGCTGGGCGCCGCGTCGCTCCAGCGCCTGCTCAGCGAGGTCGGCGGCGGCGCTGCCGGGCCCATGGACGAGCTCGGTACACCGGACCCCGACCCCACGACGGACACCCCCGGCGTGCCGACCGACGGCACCGCCGCCAAGGAGCAGTCGTGACGCCTTCCGGGCTCGTCCGGTGCACGGTCATGACCGCGGCGTTGGCGCTGGCCTTGGCCGGCTGTGGCGGCACCAGCGATGACCCGGTCACGTCTGCCTCGGGAGCCGCCGCCAGCACGGCGTCCTCGACGGGCTCGGGGGCGCCCACCACGCAGGCCCCGAGCGATGCGCCGAGCGGCGGCCCTAGGCAGTGCCCGGTCAAGACGAGGAGCGTGCCGGCGCCGGCAGGGGCACAGACCGACCTGACCAAGAAGCCGACGGTCGCCGCGAGCACGGCGCCGCCACCGGCTGACGTCACCGTCGCCGACCTCGTGGTCGGCACCGGCGCCGAGGCCACGACGCTGTCGTCGGTCGAGGCCAAGTACGTCGGGTCGCTGTACACCACGGGGCAGGAGTTCGACTCGTCCTGGAAGACCAGCGTCGACACCACCATCCCCTTCACGGTCTGCGCCACCGGCACGATCCCGGGTTTTGCTGTCGCTCCGACCGGTATGAAGGTCGGCGGCCGGCGCGAGGTCACGATCCCGGCTGCGCTGGCGTATGGCGCCCAGGGCCAACCGCCGACGATTCCCCCGAACGCCGTCCTGGTCTTCGTCATCGACCTGGTGAAGGTCACGCCCCCGGCGGGCTGACCGGCCTGCCCTGGGGATGGCTCGAGAGCAGCCCCGCTGAGCGAGCCATCGTCAGCTCACCCGGGCATCAGCGGCAGCCAGACCTGTACGGACGCGCCGCCGAGTCGCGCGCTGCCCGCAGCCCGCACCCCGCCGCCGGCGGCGGCCGCGATCGCCGCGACGAGGGCCAGACCGAGCCCGGCACCGGTGGTCCTGGTACGCGCCTCGTTGGCGCGGGAGAAACGTTCGAACGCGGAGTCTGCGAATCCGGCGGGGAACCCGGGCCCGTCGTCCTCCACCGACAGCAGCAGCTGGGACGGCGACACCTCCGCCCGCAGCAGCGCGGTCGACGCGCCGGCCTGCGCCGCGTTCGTGATCAGGTTGGCCAGGACGAGCTCCAGCCGAGCAGCATCACCGAGCGCGACCAGCTCGATGCTCTCGACGCGGACAGTCAGGCCGGTGGCCGGTCCGAGTCGGGCAGCGGTACGGCGCAGCAGCACGCCGACGTCGAGGGGCTCCCGCAGCAGCGTGAGCGCCCCGGCCCGTTCCCTCGCCAGGACCAGCAGATCCTCGGCCAGCTGCGAGAGCCGCTCGGCCTCGGCCAGCGCGGCGCGCAGCGACTGCTCGACCCCCTCGTGGTCGTCCAGATCGGACAGTGCCAGCTCCAGCTCCCCGCGGAGCACCGTGATCGGCGTACGAAGTTCATGTGAGGCATCGTCGACGAATGCGCGCTCGCGCTGGAAGGCAACCTCCAACCGGCCGAGCATCGCGTCCAGGGTGCGCGAGAGCCGGGCGAGCTCGTCCGTGCCGGCGACCGGCGGGGGCCGCCGGACCATGTCACGGCCACCGCTGACCCGGTCGGCCATCTGCGTCAGGGCGTCCACCGGCCGCAGCGCCGCCCCGGCCGTACGGTGCACCACCAGTGCGACCAGCAGCAGCAGCAGGGGGCCGGCCACCACGAGCGCCTCGAACAGCTGCCTGGCTGCCTGCTGCTGGGTCCGGCGGGAGGCAGCCACGGCGAGCACCCGGCCGTTCGGCCCGACGTCAGCCAGCACGCGCAGCTGCACCTCGGCCCCTGTCGCCAACCGAATCGACCGGTTCTGCAGCTGCCGGCCGTGTACGGCGACCGGGTCGAGGACCAGGGGTGCCGCACCCTGCAACGCGGCGGAGCGCTGCGTTTCGGCGCCGGTGTACAGCTCCACGTACTGCTCGCTGACGAGCGTCACGGGGTTGCCGCGGTCGAGGTCGGCCCGCACGTCGTTGTAGCGCGCAGCCAAGCCCTCATCGACGGCGGCGGACAACCGGCCGGAGAGCACGACGTACAACGCGGCCAACAGCCCGAGCAGGGCTATCGCGGTGACGGCGGTGGCGACCACGGTGAGCCGGGTCGCCAGGGAGCGCCCACCGCCGACAAGCACATTGCGCACCGTACGGCCGCCGGGGCTGCCACCGTGGGACAGTGCGCTGTGCCATTCACGCCGCCCACCCATGGCCACATGCGCCTGCTCGTGGTCGAAGACGACCCGGCGATGGCGTCCCTGCTGCAGCGCGCGATGCGCAAGGAGGGCTATGCGGTCACCGAGGCCGCCACCGGCACCGACGCGCTGTGGCAGGCCCTGGAGCACGATTTCGACGCAGTGGTGCTGGACGCGATGATCCCGGCCCCCGACGGTTTCGAGGTCCTGCGCCGGATGCGGGCCGCTGGGCGTTGGGCGCCGGTGCTCGTGCTCACCGCCCGGGAGTCCATCGAGGACCGGGTACGCGGGCTCGACGTCGGGGCCAACGACTACCTCGTCAAGCCCTTTGCCCTCGCCGAGCTGCACGCGCGGCTACGGGCGCTGACCCGGCGCGGGCCCGTCGAGCGCCCGGTGGTGCTCGAGGTCGGCTCGCTGCGGCTGGACCCGGTGCGCCGTGAGGTGTGGTGCGGTGAAGCGGCCGTCCAGCTCAGCCCGACCGAGTTCGCGCTGCTCGAGGAGCTCGCGCGCCATCCGGGGGAGGTACTCACCCGCGCGCACCTGCTGGCGCACGTCTGGGACGGCTCGCAATCGAGCGACTCCAACGTGGTCGACGTCTACGTCCGCTACCTCCGCAACAAGGTCGACCGGCCGTTCGGACGCGACACCGTCGAGACGGTGCGCGGCGTCGGTTACCGGCTGCGCGACGACCGGGGCTGAGCCTTGGCGGCGGGTGCGCCGTCGGGCTTGAAGAACTGCCCTCCCGTGGGGTGACGACGTGGAACGTCGGGTCTTGGGGCTGGAGAACGAGTACGGCGTGTCACGCCGCAGGTCAGAGCCTTTTGGAGCCTCGCATGTGGTGCAGCCGTTGCTGGCTGCCCGTTGGCGCGGACCGAGGTTCACTGACGCTCGCCCGCGTTCGTCGACGCCTTCGGGCATCGCCGAGAGCAGCGAGTCTTGCCCGGGCACACTCGCGATCTGGGAGGCCGGCTTGAAATCCTACGTGGTGATCACCGTGCACCTGGCCGACAAACGGTCCTTCCTGCTTGTCCGCAGTCGCGAGCACGTGGGGCGGAAGCGTCCGTGTCAAGAAATTCGCGGACCAGCCGCCGGGCGGTAATTCTTGCGGCGGCTGGTGAACGCGGTGAACGGCACTTCGGTGATCTCGGCGTCGCTGAGGACCTGCCCGGCCTGCTCGTCCCATACGGCGTGCGGATAGTGGGTCGGCGTCCAGGCGTCGTCGCTGGTACTGGCGATCGCCCACCCGCAACTGCGAAGAGCCGCTTACGCCTGGGCATGCCAGACAAGTGCACATGATCGCCGCGCACGCCTGCGGGTGTCAGGCAGCCACGCCCACGTTCGTGATCACGCCAGTGCAGGCTGGCCCGCGCCAACAAGCCAAGCCGACCGGCCGCGGCAAGTGGGTTGTGACTTGTGGTCTGCCCACGGCCAGTACAGTCGGTCTTAGCGCCGGGACCGGCGGAGTCTGTCCGACCTTGCCGGGTTCGAGCAATAGTTGGGGTCGCCCGGACTCATTCCTGAGTTGCTGGAAGGTACAGAAGTGAGATTCCGCATAGTTGGCCGACGAATGGATGCCCATTGTTGAGCGCGAGGGAACGCGCGGCGCAACGGGTCCTGACGCCCGCGGTGTACGACTATTATTCCGGCGGGTCCGGCGACGGCAGCACGATCGCGGAAGAGCGTTGTCTTTGGGGCGACGTCCGCTTCGTTCCGCGAGTGCTGCGCGACGTCAGTTCGGTGTCGACGAGAGTCACGGTGCTCGGTAGCGACGTTGCTGGTCCAGCGATGCTTGCCCCGACCGCCGCCCACGTTTTAGCGCACCCCGACGGGGAGGTCGCCACTGCCAGGGCGGCAAAGGCTGCCAACTGCCTACTTGTCCTGTCGATGCGTTCGAGCACACGTCTGGAAGACGTTGCGGCCGCAGCCGGGCCGTGGTGGCAGCAGGTCTATATCCTGGGGGATCGGGGCATTTCGGACGAGGTCGCTCGCCGAGCCGCTGCTGCGGGCGCTAGGGCACTCGTTCTTACAGTCGACACGCCTTATCTTGCCGGGCGGACGTCGACATTGCCCAGTTGCCCGACCGGGGTTGTCGCAGAGTTGGATGGTCGCGATCCGGCCGACCTACGACTGGCGCAGTCACCGTCGGCGGTTGCAGCGGACATTCAGCGTCTGACACGTGTGTCGGGGCTACCGGTCGTGGTGAAGGGCGTCCTGCGGGGTGACGAGGCAGTCCGGTGCCTTGATGCCGGTGCCGTCGCAGTGATCGTCTCCTCGCACGGTGGTCGACAGATGGACGGGGTGATCCCGGTCCACGAAGCCCTGCGCGAGGTCTTGGACACCGTCGGAGATAGGTGCGAGGTATACGTCGACGGTGGCATCCGCTCCGGCCGTGACGTGCTCCGGGCGGTGGCCATCGGCGCACGCGCCGTCCTGCTCGGACGCCCGGTCCTATGGGGTCTGGCGGTGGGAGGTTCCGCGGGAGTGCGTGACGTTCTCTTGACGATGCATGCCGAGCTCAACGAGGCTCTTGGCCTGGCGGGGTGCACGAGCTGCGACGACGCTGGTGCCGATATCGTCAGGTGGCCGCGTCGCTACTGAGTTCCACCTGCCTGACGGGCGCCCGCAGGACTATGGGCTCGGGCCGACCCGGTCGGGCCCATCGTCGGCTGTGGCGGCCGCAACCCCTCCATACTGAGGCGCATGACCAGCATCGTGGTCCCGGCCCACAACGAGGCGGCGGTTGTGGGTCGCCTGCTCGACGGGCTCCTTCGGGGCGCCCGTGTGGGCGAGGTTGAGGTCGTCGTGGTCTGCAACGGCTGCACGGACGGCACGGCGACCGTCGCTCGCCGCGCCGGGGTGGTCGTGCTCGAGACCCCCGTTCCGTCGAAGACCGCGGCGCTGCGGCTCGGGGACAGCGCATGCACGTCGTTCCCGCGCCTCTACGTGGACGCCGACGTCGAGCTCGACGTCGCGGGTATTCGCGCGCTGGCAGCAGCACTGCACGGCCCGGTCCTCGCGGCCGTCCCTGAGCGAGTCCTCGTCCTGACCGGCCGGCCCTGGGCCGTACGTGCCTACTACCGGGTGTGGGAGCAGCTGCCGACGGTGCGCGAGGGGCTGTTCGGGCGGGGCGTCCTCGCCCTGTCCGAGGAGGGGCACAGCGTTGTCGCAGGGCTGCCGGACGTCACGGCGGACGACCTCTGGGTGCACCACGCCTTCCGCGCCGAGCAGACGACTGTGGTGAGCGCCGCCGTCGTCTCCGTGCACGCGCCCCGACGGCTGGCCGATCTGCTCCGGCGGCGGCT
>ENA-OFCI01000123-OFCI01000123.1-metagenomes-genome-assembly--contig:-NODE-123-length-49895-cov-4.413403_pt1 | contig 49895 bp, 42 predicted proteins | sample MGYA00153391_OFCI01 | MGnify analysis MGYA00153391
TGGTATTAACACCTCATACTTACCTTTTAGGCGCTGCCACACAGTTAACTGATACATTTTATTTAGATGCTCAAGGTAGCCCTAATGCTGTATTTGTTATCAAGATAAACGGAGCATTTCAAACAACCACTAACTCAAGAGTTGTATTAAGAAACGGGGCATTGGCAAAAAATGTATATTGGAATATTAATGGTGCGGTTAGTTTAGGTAGTAATTCTATTTTTAACGGAAGTATAGTTAGTGCTGGAGCAATTGATATATTAACAGGAGCAACAGTTAATGGTAGAGCATTGACGACTAATGGTGCATTAAATGTTACATCATCTACTATTACAATACCAGCTGGAACATGCGGACCAATTTCTCCTCCAATTATTATTACGCAACCTACTAATCAAGTAGCTTGTGCAGGAAGCTCAGTTAGTTTTTCTGTATCAGCTACAGGAACAGCATTAACCTATCAATGGAGAAAAGGATTGGTTAATTTAATTAATGGTGGAAATATTTCAGGAGCCAATTCTGCGACGCTTGCCTTAACTAACGTACAGCTTTCAGATGCTGCTACTAATTATAATGTATCAATAACAGGGACAGCTCCCTGCCCTTCTGTTACGTCAAATAATGCAACACTTGTGGTAAATAACGCAGTAAGTATAGGAACGCAACCCGCAAACTTTGGAACCTGTGCTTCTAATCCTGCAAGTTTTTCTGTTGTAGCTAGCGGTCAGGTAGGATCTTATCAATGGTATAAAGGTGCTTTACCAGGTACAGCTATTGTAAATGGCGGTACAATATCAGGAGCTACAACTAATACACTAGGCTTCAGCCAGGTTGCACTCACTGACGCAGGAATTTATTATGTGGTTGTAAATGGAGTTACTCCTTGTGCTCCTGCCGTTTCAAACCAGGTTACTTTAAACATTAACCAATCTATTGTAATCACCACTCAGCCTGTTGCTCAAACGGCTTGTGAAAATACACAGGTTAATCTCAGCGTCGTTGCTAACGCAGGTGGCGATGTTTTGGCTTATCAATGGAGAAGAAATGGGGTAAATATACCTAGTGCTAATTCAGCAACTTATATCATAGGATCTGTTACGCTTGCCCAGGCCGGAAATTATGATGTGGTTATATTCGGTCCTGCAGGATATACCTGCCCGACGGTGACGTCAACTTCAGTTACCCTTTCAGTTACTCCAACCGTAGGTACGCCAACAACGATCATAATTAGTGCAGGATCAGAGCCGACTTGTCAATTAACAAATGCCACGGCAACTACGACGTATGCAACAACGGCAACAAATAGTACCGGCTTTAACTGGTCAATAAGCAATGCTGCAGCCGGATCTATCAATGCCGCAACAGGTGTAATGACATGGGCCAATGGATTTAGTGGTACGGTTAATATTCAGGTTACGGCCAATGGCTGTAACAGTCCTTCGTCGCAGGTGGTAAGAACAGTTAATATTACACCGACCGTAGGTACACCAGTTTTTGTTTTAGGGGTAATATCAACCAGATGCCAAGGTGCAGGATCCATAATCTACACAAGTTCTGCAAGCAACAGTACGGGCATAACCTATAGCATCGATGCAACAAGTATTACGGGCGGTAATACAATAAATTCAACGACTGGTTCTGTAAATTATGTTTCAACATGGATTGGAACAACAACAATAACAGCGAGTGCTACAGGTTGTAATGGCCCAGCTATAGCTATTCATACTATCACAACCAGCCCTACATCTGTTGGCGGCACCCTAACTATTCAGGGTGCACCTGCCCCGACAAATGCTACAACATTATGCCCAAGCCCTAATAATGTTGTTATCAACCTTACCGGTACTATTGGTAGTGTAACTTGGGAGAAATCAGTTAATGGCGGGTCAACCTGGTCAGCCGCTGTTGGAACTGCAACACAAACATCTCTTTCCATATCTAATTTAGCACAAACGACAGTTTTTAGAGCAGCTGTTCAAAGCGGGCCATGCATTATATCGTACTCAGTTCCTGCAACTGTAGCCGTCCTCCCTCCATATGTACCGGCTCCTGTAGTTGCAACGCCTTCAAGTATATGTATAGGCTCTTCTAGCACTCTAACAGCAGCGCCAGGATATCCGGTACCGGGAATCAGTGATAGTACAGGCGGCTTTAACCAGGGCGCAGCCCTAGGCTGGGTCGTTGATGGCAATCCGCAGCAATCTGCAGGAGGAAATAACACGAACGTTCCATTCTGGCTAAAGACAAATAGTCATCCTTTTCTAAATGGAATTGTATGGGACTCTAAATCGGGCAAATTTTCGATAGTTAACGGTCCCGGCTCGTCTGTACTTGTGAGTCCTGCGTTTAGCCTGATTGGTCAATCTGCAGCAACGGTAAGCTTTATACAAGCGTTTATTCTTGAGGCTGGCGCATCTGCCTCTATAGATATATCAACAGACGGGTTTACAACATTTACTAATTTGGCGACCTATACAGGCCCACTAAATTTTGCCAATCCAACTGCATTTCAAACAGTAAATCTTGATTTATCAACATACTTGGGCTTAAGTAACCTGCAAATAAGATTTAAATATAATGGAAATGGAACAGTCAATAGTACCTGGGCACTGGATGCTTTGAGCCTGCCAGGTACAGCATTGCCAACGAGTTATACTTGGAGCGGTCCAAGTTTGACTCCAACCACGGGTGTGCCGATAGTAGTGACGCCAACTGCAACTGGTAATAATATATATACTATAAGGACCATGATTGGTGGATGTCCCGGCGGAATGCAAACAGTGACTGTAACAGTAAATGACCTGGCTAGTATTACGCCTACTGCAGTCGCTCCGACGATTTGTGCCAGTCCTGTCGCCCAAACCATAAGCTTACCATATTCGGCGCCGACAAATAGCCCCAATAGGTATAGTATTGTTTGGAACGCAGGTAATCCGGCCATACTAACTGCTGTGACGGATATTAATCTTCCTGTAAGCCCCATCAGTATCACTATTCCCGCTTTAGCAGCACCGGGTACTTATAATGGAAGCGTGAGTGTTCAAAATGCAGCTGGTTGCGGTGTTTCAGCCAAACCATTTAGCATTATTATCAATCCTCGTCCTACAGCGGTGCTTGCAGGTGCCACAAGCATTTGTTTGGGTAGTTCTGCTACCCTCACCATCCCGGTTACCGGCCCGGGAAATATTCAAGGACAATTAACTGGAGGTATAAATTTCTTCGGTACAGCGCCAAACATAACAGTAAATGTCAGTCCGGCTGATACTACCGTATATAATATTATCTCATTAGCAAACGAAACTTGTCCTTCTCAGGGAACGGACTTCTCCGGAACTTATACTGTGAACGTTGTAAAGCCTGCCTCTATCACTTCACAACCCGTTTCAACTTCTGCATGCATTGGTTCAAACATTGTGCTGAGCAGTGCTGCTAATAATGTAACTGCCAACGGAGTTTACCAATGGCAGGTAAGAACAACCTCATCAGGATCGTGGGCTAATATTGCCGATGGAGCACAATACCTAGGGGTTACTACACAAAATCTTACTGTTTATAATGTATCGATCGCAATGATAGATTACGATTATCAGCTAACCGTAAACAGCGGTGCACCATGCAAACAATTATTAAACTCTAACCCTGTTAAAATACGAGTTAAGAACGTATGGTTAGGCACCGTAGGTACCGACTGGCAGGTAGGAGGGAACTGGTCTGACGGTAATGTTGCTTCTATTATTTGCGATGATGTACACGTGCTTAATAGGCCAAACGGGGCAATACTAAGTTCTGGTCTATCAACCATTACTAATTTAATTGTTTACCCAGGTGCAATCCTCACCATCGATGCTGCCAAAATGCAAATTAGGGGCAGCATGACAAACTCTAATAACACAGGTACCATTTTAGCAAGACGGGGAACTATTGAGCTTAATGGAACAACGGTTACACAAATTATTCCGGCAACTATTTTCCAAAACAATGCTTTACTCAATTTAATTTTAGCCAATCCTGCAGGAGTAAATGTAGCTGGTGCTTTGGATATCTACAGATCTGTTACATACAATGGCACGGGAAGAAATATTAATACAAATGGCTTTTTAACTTTAAAATCTAATATCGAAGAAACGGCCTGGTTAGGTACCACTACCGGCAACAGTATTGTAGGGAACGTTACCATTGAGCGGTACATGTACCCTGTAAAATCATGGCGCCTGTTGGCTACTCCGGTAGACATCGCTTCATCACCAAGTATTTTTAATTCATGGCAAGAGGGTACCACCTCATTGGCTTCTACCGGGTTTGGGACGCAAATTACAGGGCCCGGCGCACCGGCGGGTGGTTTGGATTCGTACACCCAACGGGGCTCTATGAAATATTTTGATCCTCTTCTTCAGAATTATGTAGAGCTAACAAGTAGTGCTGGTGCTGTTGCCCGCACCACAGGTTACTATTTATTTGTACGCGGGGACAAAAGTGTTCCGATATTTGGAGCAGCAGGCGCTACCAATTTAAGAATAAAAGGAAACGTGAATACAGGTGCACAATCATTTAGTGTACTGCCCAATAAGTTTGCATCGGTTGGTAATCCATATCCATGCCGGGTAAATATTCAGGCGGTATTAAACACATCAGTAGTGCAGGCATTTACTACCTGGAATCCAAATTTTGCCGGGGCGTATGGTGTAGGTGCTTTTCAAACTTTTGTAAAAGAATTAAGTCCACCATATAATTATCGATTGAATGGATTAAGCAGCGGAGCTATATTAAATTATGTTGAAAGCGGACAAGCAATCTTTGTACAGTCGATACCCGGAGGTACCATAACCGTAAATGAGTCTGATAAAATTGATGAAAGTGCGCTTTACAGCAGGAATTTGGTAAACGGTGACAATATTACCGTACCAACCCTCGAGGTAAGTATGCATACCAAAAATCCTGATGGTTCAGAATTTGTAGCCGATGGTACCATCATAAACTTCGATGACAGTTTTTCTGCCGGCATAGACAATTTAGACGTAAGGAAAATAACCAACGCTGTAGATAATTTTAGCGTTACAAATAATCAATCAGAATTATCCGCAGAGCGCAGACCAACTTTAAAAGTCACAGATACGTTGCATTTTTCTTTGACTAAAACCCGCAATGCAGAATACCGGTTTGAGATAATACCATTTTTAATGGGGAACACAGATTTGAAAGCTTACCTGATTGATGATTTCTTAAAGACCGAAAGCCCAGTGAGCTTCACAACGCAAACGGACATAAGCTTTTCGGTATCTTCCGATGACGGAAGCAGGGCTGCTAATAGATTCTTTATAGTATTTAAGCAGGTGCCACCTACTATTCTTACAGATATTAGTGCAGAACGAAGGGTTGATAAAACAGTATCAGTAAGATGGAAAGTAAAAAATGAAATTAATGTTACGAATTACACTGTAGAAAGAAGTGGCGACGGAATAACTTTCAACAGCCTCTCTGTAAAAGCTCCATTATTTAATAATGGTGCCAAATCAGATTATAATTATTTGGATGCTTCTCCTTTGTTTACGGATAGTTATTACCGTATAAAAGCACTTAGTCACGATGGTAAGATTCAATATAGCACTACCGTAAAAGTAGAGGCGTTGAATTTGCCTCCTTCTATAAGTGTATATCCTAACCCGGTAATTAACAAAGAAATGAATCTGGTATTTGTAAATAAAGCTATGGGTACATACGACATTAAAATAACCAATAAACTTGGCCAGGTAGTTTACAATGGTGAGGTTGTTGTTTCGACAGTAATTGCCAATAAGAAAATTTCATTGGTTGATTTAAAGACAGCCGGTATTTACCAGCTTACAATAAGAGCAAAGGATGGATCGACCAACAGCATACGACAAATATTAATGAAATAGTTTTAGAAATATTACTAAAATTACACAACCTGGTAATTATGACTATTTATAAAAGAGGCTGTTTCCTAAATGGGCAGCCTTTTTTATTTTAAAAAAAAGAGGTTTTTCATCATATTAGTTATGTATAATTAAAAGTTTATTTCTTCAGTATGTTTTATTTGGATTTTGCCTTTGATTTCTGGCAAAAGTATTCTTATTAAAACCCTTATTTAAAGTATAACAGCAGCGATGAGCGATGTTGCTGCCACTGCGTTAAGATGAACTCATTGCCCCCAAACATTCGTTTCTTATTTTTGATGAGGTGTCTTGAAAAATAAAATTACAGCCGCTTATCGTCTGTTGTGCAAGTGGAGGCGCAGGTAGCCATTATTACTGCATGTTATTAAAACTGATAGGATACGCAAACATTAACTATGTTTAAAGCAGTCGTAAAATATCAGAAGCGCTGCAGTAGAACATTCACTTTATGGGACTCAGCGTTATAAGCACCAAAGATCACAATACGATCAACCGTTTTTTAGGGGTGGTAAACTTCGCAAACCCTTCAAAGAAACATTTACCCCGGTAGTACAGCTTAGCTGATGAAAATCTTTTAAACCTTGAAAAACTTTATACCGATGGTACTAAAATAGAAGCCAATGTCAACCCCTAGATTTTTGTGTAAGGCAATGCCATAAAGACCAATAAAGAAAAGATGAAGCAGCAAACTGAGGAGTTGAGATAGAATACACAAGGCAAATTTAAAGATGTGTTATTCTACAAAGAAGATGTATTAAAACATGTTGAGCGTAAATACAAACCGGGAGAATAATTAAATCCATTTAATTATTTATAAGTCACAAAAACTTATTTTTTTTCTGTTACAGAAAGAAAACTCGTGCTAAACAGCTTTTTCATAATGTCTATTTTAAATTAATCTGCATATTTTATTTCCTCCTTTAAATTTTCTATGATTTAAACTATTTTTTAAATCTTCAATTTTGTCAGACCAGATAGCAAAGAATTTTCTTTTGCAAATCATATTTTTTTTTACATTTTTTACATTACGTATTAATAAAATTTGAATGGCACGTTTTTTATTCCTGCTTATAAGCCTTAAGGCCCTAAATCTTTAATTTAAAAAAATATGCGAACACACATTTCCATCATTACGAAAACCTTTATTGCAGGTTGTTTAATTATAACTTTTGCATCATGTAACAGTAATCCCTCAACAACGAGTACTTCTATAAAAGACAGTACCACAACAGAAAATAAACAGGTTACATTGAAACCGACTAAGCCAGCACCTGATTGGGCACCCAGTTTAAAACCGGAAATGCAGGTAGTAATTGAAAAACTTATTAGCCTAGGTGGCAAGCCTATTGAAACTTTGGATGCAAAAGAGGCACGTATGCAACCTACCCCAACAGATGCAGTAATGGCTGTAATGCGTGATAATAATATGATAGCACCACCGGCACAATGCGATACGATGGGTAAAGATATACCCGTAACAGGTGGTACAACACACGTTCGCATTTATACTCCCAAACAAGGTAAAGCCCCTTATCCGGTAATAGTTTATTATCATGGTGGCGGTTGGGTTATTGCAGATATAAATGTTTATAATGGTGGTGCACAAGCTTTGTGTGAGCAGGTAGGCGCCGTTGTGGTATCAGTTGAATATCCTAAAGGCCCGGAAAACAAATTTCCTGCTGCGCACAATGTATCGTTTGATGCCTATAAATGGGTATTAAAAAACTATACTTTGTTAAAGGGCGATTCTACCAAATTAGCTGTAGTAGGAGAGAGTGCCGGTGGTAACCTTGCAGCTAATATGAGTATGATGGCAAGAGATAAAAAAATACAAATGCCGCTTTACGAAGTTCTTGTTTACCCAATAGCAAACAATGATGTAAACAGCGAAAGCTATGTAAAGTTTGCGGCAGCAAAACCTTTGAGTAAACCTATGATGGAATGGTTTTTTAAAAATGAACTTAGTTCTGCAGCACAGGCAGCAGACCCACGCATAAGTTTGGTAAAAGCAAACCTTGCAGGTATGCCTAAAACGCTGATCATCGGGGCGGAAATTGATCCTTTACAGTCAGAAGGAAAAATGTTAAGTGATAAATTATCAGCTGCAGGTGTGGAAACAGACTATCAATTATTTCTCGGCGTTACGCATGAATTTTTTGGGATGGCTGCAGTGGTACCACAGGCTAAAGAAGCACAGGCGCTTGCAGCAAGAAAGCTAAAAGCTGCTTTTGGTTTATAATTAAAATTAATGTTTTAAAAAAAAGCTATCCTTTTAATTTAGGATAGCTTTTTTGGTTCTGAAAAAATTCAGTTTTAAATTAAAGCAAGTCATTTTAAAAATAATGAAATTTATAGGTAAAAAATATAAAGTAGCTGTTCTAATTAAAAAAAATCATAAAAATATTTTCTGAGTTTTAATAAAACTTAAAAAACAAAATCGGTTTTAATTAATAAAAATTTCAATAAAAGATAAATAAAAAAGCTTAAAATAGGTATACGGATAAAGAGCGGCGGGATAGCAACGCAAATACTTTTTTGATGCATTTGAGCTAAAAAGATTGGAGTGTATAGCCAGAACAAAATTCCACTATGATATGCTGATAAGCGCACAAATCATTTAAAATATCCTTTATGTAATTCCTTTTAAAGCACCTATCATTCCAACTTTATCTATGGCTTTGAAAACGGTATTACCGGCTACAAGTACATGTGCGCCTGCATCTACAATGCTTTTGGCATTTTGTAAAGTTACGCCTCCATCTACTTCAATTTTCACAGGCAGGTTTTGCTCATTTATCATTTGGCGAAGCTGTTTTATTTTATGAAGCGTGTGCGGTATAAATGACTGCCCACCAAAACCGGGGTTTACACTCATCATGCAAACAACATCTATATCTGCCAGAATATCTTTGAGGGCAGATACTTGTGTGTGCGGATTAATAGCCACGCCAGCATGTATACCGAGGTTTTTTATTTGCTGTATGTTGCGGTGCAAATGAGGACAAGCCTCTAAATGCACCGTAAGATTATTTGCGCCTGCATCTCTAAATGCTTCGGCATACTTGTCAGGATGCTCAATCATTAAATGTACATCGCAATATTTTTTTGTGGTGCCGGTTATAAACTTTGTAACCATTGGGCCAAAACTGATATTGGGCACAAAACTGCCATCCATAATATCGATATGAAACCAATCTGCAGCGCTGTTGTTGAGCATGTCACAATCTTGCTGGAGCTGTAAAAAATTTGCTGAAAGGAGGGAAGGGGCTATGAGCGGCATAGGGTGAGGTTATCAGTTAAGAGTTATGAGTAATTATTTATTTTATTACTTGCAATTTATCATATAGCGATGGTTTGAAAAAATTAGCACATTAGCACATCAGCAAATTTTCTAATTGTTACTACTGCAATTTTGCAAGTGCAACTTTTGCTTCTTCATAATTAGGATCGTAAGTCAGCGCCATTTGATAAGCCTGTATGGCATCTTCTTTATTATTTAATTTTTCAAAACAAAGGCCAAGGTAATAATAACCTTTGTCATAATTATTTTGTATCGTTACTGCTTTTTGTAAAACAGTGGCAGCTTCCCTATACTTTTTTAAATCATATAATGCTATTCCTTTTTCTAAATAGGCATCCATAAAAGTATAATTAAAGCTGATACATTTATCAAAAAAAGGGATTGCTTTTTCTTTTTCATTAATATAACTGTAGTACAACCCTTTAATAAAATAAGCTTCTTTTTCTGCACCGGCTTTTTTTGCAAACAGCAATGCATCTGCCATTGCAAGCGCCTGTGGATTTTTTGATTGTGCATACAATGCGCCAAGACTGATAATATATTGTGGTGCAGCAAGTTTGTCCACCGCTTTTTCAAGACTTTTTATAGCATTAGCTGTATCACCTTTTTGCGCAAAAATACTAGACTGGTTATCTCGTAGTTCCGCATTATTAGTGTCTTTTGTAATAGCAGTATTTATTATACGCATAGCAGCATCGTAGTTTTGCAAATCAAGATAATAAGCTGCGAGGTTTTGAACAAGAATTAAGGAATCAGGATTTTTTATTACAGCATTTTTTAAAACATCTTCCTTAGATAGTGTAACGGAATTTGAATTTTCTTCAGCCCTGTTTTTTTTACTGTTACAGGAAATTAAAAATAAAGTAAAAGCTATTAGAAGAATATGCTTCATTTAAATAAGTTGAAGTACAAAATTAAAGAATAAGAATGTTTAGTTTACAAATCTTTGACAATGTCCGCCTGACAGCGTATTAACTTTAGAAAAGCCTATTAAAAATGAAATATTTACTCTCTGTATCAGTAATGTCGCTGCTGTTTTTGTTTGGTTCTTTTAAGGGAAAAAATATTGTGCGTACAAAAGAAATCTTAACTGGTAGTATTCATTTTCCAGTAGAAATACATTTTGCAAATGTGCGCCAGTTAGCCTTTGGTGGCAATAATGCAGAAGCTTATTTTAGTAAGGATGGAAAATATTTAATCTTTCAGAAAGCTGATCCAAAAAATGATATCATTTGCGAACAGATATGGATGAGAAAAGTACCAATAAAAATTTCAGAAAAATTTGAACCAAAACTGATCAGCACCGGTTAAGGAAGAACAACTTGTGCTTTTTTTCTCCTGATGGAAAATCTGTGTTATATGCATCTATTCATTCACGATGAAATGAATGTCCGCCTCTGCCAGACCGGTCTAAATATGGCAACAAATACATATGGCCAATATACGAAAGTATGGATATTTTTCAGTCAGACTTAAAAGGCAAAAATGTAAAAAGGATTACAAATATGCTGGGTTATGATGGTGGTGCATGGTTTAGTAACGACGGCAAAAAAATAATTGGCGTGCAAGCCGAATAATTACAGCCGAAGAAATAAAAGAATACAAAGAATTGATTGCTGTAAACCTGTTTGTACCTACACATATGGAAGTATGGATAGCCAATGTTGATGGCAGTAATGCACAGCAGATTAAAGAACTTGAACAGGCCAACCGGGCACCAAATTTTACGCCGGATGGAAAACATTTTATATTTCATAGCAATCATGAATACAAAAGAGGATTTCCTTTTAATATAAATATAGCGGATGTGGATGGGAAAAACATTCAAAAAATATCCCTTGATAAGGGTTTTGATGCGTTCCCGATGTTTAGCAATAATGGCAAAAAATAGCATTTAGCAGTAATAGAAACAATGGTGGAACGAGAGATACTGATGTATTTATAGCAGACTAGATAGAGTAATATAATTCTGAAATTTGAAATAAGAATTATGAAATTTTGTTAAATTATTTTAAAATAGCAATAGTGAAATATTTATTCTGTTTTTAAATATGATATTGTAGAAGTTTACCAGACCCCAATGTATAACACTATGAATAAAAACCTTGTCGTTTTAATTGCTGTAATTGTATTATTTGCCCAGTGTTCCAAGAAAGACAGTACACAAAATTCTTCCAATAACTTAAATACAAAATCTGTAGGTGCATCTGCCAAAGAATTTTTAAACGCCGGAACATAAACATCAATAAACGTGCAACTGCAATATATGCCGGGCTTTGCGCCAAATGCTGCTGCGCTTATAAACCTTACTAATTTTTTAAATATGCTCGTAAATAAACCCGCAGGTATAAATTTTTCTCAAACACCCATTGCAGCATCGGGTAAATCTGTTTTTAGTATCGACGATATTAGTGCGCTTGACAAAGCAAACCGCACACAGTTTACAAATGGTAATGTGCTGAGTGTTTATGTACTGTATGTAGATGCCCCTTTTACAACGGCAAATATTTTGGGTGCTGCTTATAGAAATACATCATTGGTAATATTTGGACCAACTGTTACAAGCAGCTCCGGCGGCGTAAACCAAACTACCCGTACAAAACTGGAAACTACCGTTCTTAATCATGAGTTTGGGCATTTGCTTGGCCTAACAAATTTGGGTACAGTTATGGTTTCACAGCATGAAGATGCATCACACAAGTCGCATTGTAATAATTCTTCCTGCCTCATGTATTTTTCTACACAAACAAGTATGATGGGCGGCGTTTTATTGAGCGGTCCAATACCTGTTTTAGATGCAAATTGCAAAGCAGATTTGACTTCAAATGGAGGTAAATAATTTATAATTAATTAATTTTCCCTCTCTCCCCAAGTTCTATCACTTCACAGTTTTTTATTTCTTTACCTTCTATTGCAAAACGTACAATTGTTCTCATTTTATGCCAACCCTGTTTGCCGGCAGCGCCTGGATTCATATGAAGGCAATGAAATTTTTGGTCGTACATAATTTTTAAAATATGAGAATGTCCACTAATGAACAAACCTGATTTATGTGCAATAATATCTTCCTTCACACCTTTGGAATACCTTCCGGGATAGCCACCAATATGCTGCATAAAAATATTAACCCCTTCACACAGAAAAAATATTTTTTCCGGATAAATAACTCTCAACCTAGGCGTATCAATATTGCCATAAACGCCTCTAAAAATAATTCTTCTTCCAAAAAGCTGTTCAAACTTTTGTATAAATAAATCACCATAACTTTTCTCATCTTCTATTGGGAATTCCCGTTTTCCTTCTTCCTTTTTAGAGGGATCGAGGGTAAGGTTTCCAAAGTCTCCTGCATGCCATATTTCATCACACGTTTTAAAATACTCAAACACCGCTTCATCAAGCCATCCATGTGTGTCAGATATCAATCCTATTCTTGTCAATTTTTTTATTATTTTATCCTCTTATTAAAAATTAAAAATCCTCAATAAACAAAGTCATCTTATCAATTATGCAACTATCAATTTCCCTCGCTAATCTATGTGCTTTTTAAGCCGTAAATTCGTAATTCATCAATAGTAATTCGTAATTAATTTATTCGTAATTATTTCTTATGCCTCACTATACGCAACTCGGTTCCATTCCCCATAAACGCCACACGCAGTTTCGCAAACCCGATGGTTCTTTATATTCAGAACAATTATTTTCTACCGAAGGTTTTTCAAACGATTATTCTTTGTTGTATCACACCTACGCACCAACACTTATTGTAAAATGCGATGATCCAATTAATGTTGCGCCAAAGATAGCAGAAGAACATATGCTGAAGCACCGGAGTCTGGAAGGATTTAAAATAAAACCTGATGCAGATTATTTAGACAGCCGCAAAGCAGTGCTTGTAAACAGCGATTGCCACATCGTTTTAGCCGCCCCGCAAAAAAGCATGACAGATTACTTTTATAAAAATGCTGACAGTGATGAGGTGATTTTTATACATGAAGGCACGGGTAAATTACTTACCTGTTATGGTGAAATTACCTTTGCTTATGGTGATTATCTGGTGGTGCCAAGAGGCTGTATTTATCAGATCCATTTTGATACTGAAATTAACCGTTTGTTTATTGTAGAATCTCATGCACCCATCCGTTACCCAAAAAGATACCTTAGCAAATATGGTCAGCTAATGGAACATTCGCCCTATTGTGAAAGAGATATTCGCACACCACAAAACCTGCAGACGCACGACGAAAAAGGCGACTTTATAATTAAAACAAAAAAGCAGGGAATGCTTTATGGTATGCATTATAGCACACATCCGTTTGATGTAATTGGCTGGGATGGTTGTTGTTATCCTTATGCATTTTCTATACATGATTTTGAACCCATTACAGGGCGTGTACACCAGCCGCCGCCCGTGCACCAGACTTTTGAAACAGATGCATTTGTTATCTGTTCCTTCGTGCCAAGGTTGTACGATTATCATCCGCTTTCCATACCTGCGCCCTACAACCACAGCAATATTGACAGCGATGAATTGCTCTATTATGTAGATGGTGATTTTATGAGCCGCAAGCATGTAACCCGAGGTATGATAACGCTGCACCCCGGCGGAATTCCGCATGGCCCACACCCCGGTCTGGTAGAAAAAAGTATTGGTAAAACCGAAACAAAAGAACTCGCCGTAATGGTAGATACTTTCAGGCCATTAAAACTTACACAATACGCAATTGAAATTGAGAACGAGGGTTATGTTATGAGTTGGGCAGAGTAGGGCGAAAAGGAATTTGAATTTAGAAATTTGTGTAAGTATTTAAATTAATCTACCAAATTCCCAAATCCAAATTCCTTTATTCTTTCACCTAGGGGCTGTCAATATTGATACCCTTTTCAACAATTGTCCGGGCTGTCTGCAGTAGTGCCGCAGCAATTTGTACAAAACTTTAAAGTGCATTATTTGCGGCAGCTACTACTGCCCATCCCGCAGCCTTTGGTAGATGAATCTTTTTCAACTTTTATTATGCAGGAGATTATGAGTTATATGATTTATTGATATTAAAATCGAGCAGCTGCGTGATGGAGTATTTCCTTAGGTAATCAATTCATTTGTAAATAATTTTTGGGATAAAATCTCTTCTTTTTCTAAGTTGTTTTTTACAAGCCATTGTAAAAAATTTTCTACTCTTTCAATTAGCATTTTGCCACATTCTGTTTCAGTTCCAAAATATGGAGCGGTAACATCTAAAGACTTTTCAAGATCAATATTATTTCGATCGTATTCGGTAATATATTCTTTCAAAATATTTACTGCCTGCAATTTATTTTGTATGGCAAATTGGTAGCCTTTTTTCGTAGCTTTTATAAAATGTTCGTAATCTTTTCTGTGGGTAATTAAATTATTTTTTTCAGTAATTATTACCGGAGAGTAGCAGTAAGGAATATTAAAATCTGCTAGCTGAAATTTATTTAAGGGAATATTTTTTGAAGCTGCTTCTATGCCTTCCCAATTATTAAATATCCACGTGGCATCTGCTTTTTGTTGTAAAAGCGTATTCCATATGCCGAGCTTATCAGGATATATTAATTTTATATCTCCGCTTCCGCCATCGTTTTTTATTAGTTCTTTTATTATATGGTCTTCATACCTCGCTTTGTAAGATGCATAGATTTTTCCATCCAAATCTTTGGGTCTTTTTAAGCCCGAAGAAGAAAGGGTAGCAATGCTGCTGATATCCTCTTTTAAAATGGCAAAAACTGCAATAGCGTTTACAGTATTTATTTTATTACTAAGGCTAATGACGGTTTCAAATGGGGCAATAGCAAAATCTGTGATGCCCATTTCCAGTTTTTTACCGGGGGTTAAGCTGTAATTATCATCAGCTGGATTTAATATCTGAACATCCATTTTCTCTTCTTGGTAAAATCCCATTTCTTTGGCTACAAAAATGCCGATATGATTAATGTTCGGTGTCCAGTCAAGAGCAATTTTTATAGTTGTCATTATTTTTATAAGTAGTTTAAATCAACAAAATCTTTTACAATTAATTTCTATAAAGTTACTCTGACCTTTTGTATATAAAAAATAGATAAAACTTCTTTCCCAAAAAAATTACAGTTTGTTGTTTATATTTTTATTTTCCTCTTTATAAAACGAGCGCAGTTTGTTTTGGAGTTATTATACCTTTAATTGAAACTTAAAAGGTTAACTAAAACTTCCCATTACTTTTAATATTTTTTAAATATTGTGTCAACTATAAGTAAAATTGGATATCAATAATTCATTTCAAAAATTTGATTATACAAATACAAATTTGTTGGCTTCCAAGGCCTTTTCATTGTCCAATCTATAAGCAACTAACTTTCCATTTTTAGCAATGCTATAATCTAGGCAACAAATATTTTGTTTAAATAATGAAGGTTCACCCTTTAACCAGTAATGTCCAAAGAATACTTTTTTCTCATCAGGCAAATAATAATCAGATGATTTGAGGCTTGAAACTTTGACCGGCAATTCAGGCAAGTTTTCAAGTGGTTCAATGCTGATGGATTTATAAGTCGCTTCAGCAGGATTTTCCCACCATTTAATTCTTATTTCGTTTCTAATGGTGCCATCTTTATCTCTAAAAAATAATCCTTCGGGCATTTTCATTTCTCTTCCTTTTAAAGTTTCTTCAATGGCTTTGTTTAAATGGGTTCCTTTTTTTACTGATTGAAAAATTAATTCGTCTGTCAGTTTTCCGTCAACAAGTTTCGTTTTCAGATATTCAATATTGGTATTGTCCCAACAGGCGTGTACAGCCCTAAAGGTTTCTGTTTCATAAAAAAGTGGCAATGTTTTAAACCAATCTACATAAGCTTCATATTCTTTTTGCCCGTTATGAAATTGTTTCAGTGTTTCATAATGCTGAATGATATTTGTTATAAGATGTTTTCTTAAATGCCCACCTTCTGTTTCCTGAAAATGAAAGCACAATGCATTGTATTCATGATTACCCATTAATGCAATGGCGTTTTTACTGTCAACCATTGCTTTCACAATTTCAAGTGTTTCTCTTATTTTAGGACCTCGGTCTACATAGTCACCTACAAATAAAACTTTTCGGGTAGAATGAGCATATGCACCATCTTTTAATTCATAACCTAATTTCTGAAGCAGTAGTTCCAGCTTTTCTGTATGTCCATGGATGTCTCCGATTATATCTGTCATATCATAAATCTTATTTTCTTAATAATTTTTTGTAGTTTTTTAGATAAACTTTATACCGTATCTATTACCCCATCCCCACCAACCACTCCCTCAACTTCCCCCCATCCGCCTCCATTTTAAAACTTTTTTTCTCCAGTTTCAATTGTGCGGCAATGGCAGCAGGTATGGTCACTTGCTCGTTGATGATGGGTTCTATAACATCATAAAATTTTACAGGGTGGGCAGTTTCTAAAATAACGCCTTTTTCTGTAGGGTTATTAGTAAGGTATAATTGCAATGCCGTATAAGCAACGGCACCATGCGGGTCAAGTAAATAATTGGTTTGCTTAAATACTTTTAACAATGTTTCTGCTGTGGCTTCGTCTGTAATGGATACACTGCTTAGACTGTTTTTAAGATCATTGTTTTTATTGTCAAACATTTTAAGTATGCGTACAAAATTACTAGGGTCTCCCACGTCCATTGCGTTTGAAATAGTGGCTATTGCTTTTGTAGGTCTATAAATGCCGGTATTGAAATATTCGGGAACTGTATCGTTTGCATTGCAGGCAGCTATAAAATGTTTAATGGGTAATCCTGCTTTTTGTGCCAGTAATCCTGCGCAGATATTTCCAAAGTTTCCACTTGGTACGGCAACGGTTGGAGGGATGTTTTTATCCTGCCATTGTCTCCATAAAAAATAATAATAAAATTGCTGCGGCAACCAACGTGCAACATTTATGGAATTAGCGGAGGTAAGAAAAACCTGTTGCTTTAAATTTTCATCCATAAAGGTTTCCTTTACCATTTTTTGACAGTCGTCAAAGCTGCCATTAACTTCAATGGCATGTATATTTTTACCAAGTGTGGTCAGTTGCTTTTCCTGCACGCTACTCACTTTTTCTGAAGGATATAATATGACCACTTCAATACCTGGAACGTCATAAAATCCATTGGCTACTGCTCCGCCGGTATCGCCGGATGTGGCTACAAGTACTACAATCTTTTCTGTTTTTTCTTTTGCAAAATAACCCAGACAGCGGCTCATAAACCTTGCACCAATATCTTTAAAAGCCAGCGTAGGTCCATGAAATAATTCCAGCGAATAAATGTTCCTTGTAACCTGCACCAATGGAATATCAAAATTTACTGTTTCTTCCACAATCTTTTTTAATAGATCATCGGGAATAACATCTCCCACAAATGGTTTTATTACTTCGTATGCAATGGCAGCATTGGAATAATTTTCAATATCATTTAACAGTTTTTTATTTACCTGCGGAATGCTTTGAGGAAAATACAAACCCTTATCAGGCGCCTGCCCGGCAATGGTAGCAGTTTTAAAATCTACAACGGGGGCATTTTTATTTAGACTGTAGTAGAGCATGACTGATGAGTATTGAGATGTTAGATATTAGATGTTAGACAAAAGAAAAAAGACAGAAGATGTGAGACAAAAGATGAAAGACAAAAGAAGTGTGCACATCGTAATTCGTAATTTGAAATTCGTAATTCAGCATTGACAATTCACTATTCACCATTCACAACCCTCACTCCTTCCCCATTCACCGTTGTTACATAACACCTAAAATCTACGCCTAATTTTATGTAAACATTTTCCATAATATTTTTTATTTCATTGGCTGTTTTTTCATCTTTATTAAACATAAAAACCGACGGTCCCGAACCGGAAATACCTCCACCCAATGCACCGGCTTCCTTGCATTGTTTTTTAATATCAGCAAAGCCGGGTATTAAAATACTGCGGACGGGTTCTATGATTACATCTTCCAGCGAGCGGCTGATTAAATCATAATCTTCTTTCAAAAAACCCGTAACCAATCCACCAATATTTCCCCATTGTTTTATGGCATCTTTTAGTGCAACTTCTTTGCGCAAAATCTGTCGGGAATCAGATGTTTTTACTTCTATCTGCGGGTGCACCACCGTCACAAAAAGCGGTGGTGAATGCAGCGGAATAATATCCAACGGATGTATGGAACGGATAAGCGTAATGCCCCCGTAAATGCAGGGTGCAATATTGTCTGCATGCTTTACACCGCAGGCTAATTTTTCGCCATTCATAGCAAATTGCACCAATTGTTCGTTGGTAAAATAATCATTTAATAATTTATTTGCAGCAACTACTGCACCGGCAGAACTTGCCGCACTGGAGCCCAAACCACTGCCGGGCATAATTGTCTTATGAATGTTTACAGCAAAGCCAACAAGTTTTGGATATGCTTCCATCAATGCCTGCAAAGCGACACCTGCCACGTTTTGTTCCGGTATTTCTGACAGATCATATCCATCTGTATGCTTGATGTAGATGATGGGTTCGTCCAATAAAGTAAGTTCCATTTCATCCTGCGGATCATTTAATGCCATACCCAAAATATCGAAACCACACACTAAATTGGCAACGGTAGCAGGGGCAGATATTTTAATTTTTTTCATATTAATTTTTTTAGAACCACAAAGGCGATTTTTTTGATCAACAAAGACGATAAGGGACTAAGTTTCACAATGGGTTTCCTTGCTCAGCGAACACTCTTTTAACTCCATTTCTCAGCTGTTGTGATTTAAACCACAAAGGCTTTTTTTTTAACTGTAATGAAGCAAAGTCGCAAAATGGGCAAGGAGAACAACGTCTTAGCGTTTCTGCGGTTATAATGATTCTCTGCGGTAAGTTTTTAAACCAATAACAAATTGAAACAAATAGTGACTTACCGGCTAAACACTATATCCTAGCTGCTCTGATAATATCTGCAAATACGCCGGATGCAGTAACCGCTGCTCCCGCCCCTGCACCTTTAATTACCAACGGTTGCTCCGGATAACGTTCTGTAAAAAACATTACCGCATTGTCTTTGCCATACAAATGATAAAAATCGCTTTTTTCATTTACCTGCTGCAAACCCACCAATGCTTTTTGTAATATATTTTCAGATAGATAAGTTGCTACAAATTTTAATTTTTTACCTCGAGCATTAGCAGCCTCAAATATTTTTTTAAAATGTGCTTCTTCTTTTTCCATGGCAGCATAAAAATCTTCTACAGTGCCCATCATGCAGCTTTCGGGCATAAAATAATTGTTTTGTATATCAGTCATTTCTATGACTTCACCGGCTTCCCTTGCCAGTATCATTATCTTCCGCATTACATCCGTGCCACTCAAATCCAAGCGGGGATCAGGTTCTGTGTATCCTTCTTCCTGGGCCTGTCTTACAACTGATGCAAAACTTTTTTCTCCATTATAATTATTAAAAACAAAATTTAATGTACCGCTCAATACTGCCTCTATCTTTTTTATTTTATCGCCGCTGCGCAATAAATCATTCAATGTGCCAATGATGGGCAAACCTGCACCTACATTGGTTTCAAACAAATAAAGGCTGTTAAATTCAGTAGCAGTGTCTTTTAAATTTTTATAATTTGAATAAGCAGATGAAGCCGCTACTTTATTGCATGCTACAATGGATACACTTTTTTGCAGCAGATCTTTGTACACCGTTGCTATTTCTTCATTTGCCGTTACATCCACAAAAACACTGTTTCGTAAATTTTTCTTTTGTATGAGCAAAGAGAATTCTTCAGTGTTCATTGCCGTTCCGTTTTCCAATTCTGTTTTATACTTTTCTATGTCAATTCCATCTTCTTTAAAAAGCATTTTTTTGCTGTTGGCAATGCCTACAATTTTTAATTGAAGCCTGTATTGCTGCAATAAAAACTGCTCCTGTAATTTTAACTGTTGTAATAGTTTTTGTCCAACATTACCAATCCCGACAATAAATATGTTTACCTGTTTATAAGCCGTTTCAAAAAATGCTTCGTGTAATATATTAAGGGCTTTTTTTACATCAACCATATTGATAACGGTAGATATATTTCTTTCTGAAGAACCCTGCGCAATGGCACGAATATTAATACCGTTTCTACCCAAAGCACCAAACATTTTACCACTAATACCTGTATGGTTTTTCATACTGTCACCAACAATAGCTATGATAGATAAATTCTTTTCCAGCAATAACGGTTGCACCTGACCAATATTTATTTCATGCTCAAATGCCTGGTCTACAGCAGCTTTTGCTTTGTCACAAAAAGTATCTTCAATACCCACACAAATAGAATGCTCTGATGATGCCTGCGTTATTAATATGACATTAATGGCAGCATTAGCCAAGGCTTCAAAAAGTCTTTTTGAAAACCCCGGAATACCCACCATACCACTGCCTTCCAGACTAATTAAAACGAGATTATTAATGCTGGAAATACCTCTGATAGGAGAGTGGTTTTCCGCCACTTCATTTTTAATAACTGTACCCACATCATCCGGTGCAAAAGTGTTTTTTATCCACACGGGAATTGCTTTGCTCATCACCGGTTGTATGGTCGGCGGGTATATAACTTTTGCACCAAAATGTGACAATTCCATTGCTTCCTGATAAGATATTTCAGGGATTTGTTTAATGTTAGTTACAAGCCGTGGGTCTGCACTCATCATACCGGATACATCTGTCCATATTTCCAGTACAGAAGCATTTAAAGCGGCTGCAAAAATAGCTGCAGTATAATCAGAACCGCCTCTGCCAAGGGTAGTTGTGATGCCTCTCATATTCGATGCTATAAACCCCGGAACCAAAAATAAAGTCCCATTATTGTTTGAAAAATAGTCCTGTATTTTTTTATCTGTAGCGGCAAAATCAACTGCGGCTATACCATAATTGTCATTGGTAACAATAACTTTTCGGGCATCTACCCATTCACTTTTTACCAACTGGTTGTTTAATGCTGCATTTATTATTTGTGATGATAAAAGTTCGCCGTAGCTCACCACTCTGTCTTTTGTGCGGGCAGAAAGTTCACCTATTAAAAAAATACCGTTGCATAAGTCTGCTATTTCATTAAAAGCTTTTTTTACAAGACTAAGTATGCTGCTTTGTTGCTGAATAGAGATCAGTTTTTTTACCACATCCAAGTGTTGGTCTTCTATTTGGTCCAATGTAATTTTAAAGTCTTCGTTGCCTATTTCAGCCATCGAAGAACATGATAACAGCAAATCTGTTACTCCACCAAGAGCCGAAACAACCACCGTTTTTTTATTGTTGTTTCTTTTAATAATATTTAAAACGTTGCCAATGTTTTCAGCATTTGCAACAGAACTTCCTCCAAATTTTAATACCTGCATGTGATTAATTTGTATATTTTTCAAAAATTCTTAAGGTTAATAATTAAGCATTTGTAAAAAGGTTTTATGCAGAAAATTACCCTTAACGGATCGTAACTTTATACGCGTATTTGTTGCAGTCATTGGCATTAAATGCCAAGTTGTGTTTTATTAAAATATGATCAAAAATGTAGGTCATATAATTTAAACTCAATATAGGATATTATTATTAGGTGATTATTATTTGAACTTTATAATTTATTCTTTGCTAATTATTTTTTCCTTAATTTGTTTTGCAAAACCAACTTAATTATGATAAAATTCAGCGAACTTAAAAAGGGTGGATATGTAATGGCTAATGCTGATGGAGATAGTAGAAGAGGAGAAATTGAAGATCTTGATAATGGTCATAAGCAGGTATGTGTAAATACAGGAGCGCAAAGTTTTTGGTTTGAAACAGAACAACTTTCGCCCATTGAATTAAACGAGAAAGAACTGATAAACCTTAAATTTCACAAAGAAGTTAAAGAGGATGGAACCATAAAATATATGAAAGGTGCATTTCGTATGCTGATACCCAAAGAAGGGGATTTTAGCAGAATGGAAATTTGGTACAGAGATGAACAAAGGCATTTTGAAGCACCTATTCCGTTGCATATTTTTCAAAATCATTTCTTTGAAATGACAAAAGTGTTTTTAAATACTGGTTCTTTTGATTAATTTTTTTCAATAGTTTATATACCTCCACTTAAAAGTGGAGGTTTTTTAATACCCTGAGATTTTAATATCCATTTGCTTAAACTTTTTTGAAAAGGCAAAATATAAAATCAAGATATTTGCACTCTCAATTTATGAAGATAAGCATCATCATACCAACGTTTAATGAAGAAGAAAATATTGAAAAAATTATTTCTTACCTCTTTAGTATAAAACAAAGAGAAAATATTGAGATCATAGTTACTGACGGTGCCAGCACAGACAATACAATTGAGGTTGCTAAAAAAAACGGAGTCGTAGTAACCCTTTCAAATATAAAAGGCAGAGCAGGCCAGATGAACCATGCTGTTAACTATGCTACCGGCGATGTACTTTATTTTATACATGCAGACAGCAGACCACCACTCACTTTTTTCTCAGATATTGAAAATGCTATCATTAAAGGTTACAGTTGCGGTTGTTACCGTTCGCAGTTTGACAGTAATAATTTTCTGCTAAAAATAAATGCATTTTTTACCCGATTAAATTTTCTTTTTTGCAGGGGAGGAGACCAGACTATTTTTGTAACTAGAGCTTTGTTTGAAAAAGTGGGTCCTTACAAAAATGAAATGCTGATAATGGAAGATTATGATTTTCTTGTCCGAATAAGAAAGCAGGGAAAGTTTAAACTGTTTAACAAGGCAACGATATTTTCTGCAAGAAAGTATGATGAAAACAGCTGGCTGAAAGTGCAGAAAGCAAATTTTAAAATTGTGCAGATGTACAAAAACGGAAAGTCGCAGCAGGAAATGCTGGACACATACAAACGCATGCTTAACTACCGAAAAAATGCATTTTAATGATAAAGTGATTTGGATAACGGGCGCATCGTCAGGGATTGGGGCAGAGCTTGCAATGCAATTAGCTGTTCAAAAAGCAAAACTAATACTTACTGCACGAAGCAAAGAAGAACTTATAAAAGTGCAACAAAAATGTTTAGAGCATACTGACTTTTGTAACATTGTAATTGCAGATCTTTCCAATCAATATGAAGCAGAAGAGTCTGTTGATAAAGCAATCAAACAATTTGATTGCATTGATGTGATTTTTTTAAATGCAGGGGTAACGCAGCGGTCTTTAGGTTTTGAAACAGAAACAAAAGTTTACAGGAAATTAATGGATATTAATTTTTTTGCCGCAGTTGTTATCACCCAAAGACTTTTTCCTTTTTTTAAAGAACAGGGTAGCGGACATATTGTTGCAATCAGCAGTATTGCAGGGTTAATGGGTTTTCCTTATAGAAGTGGCTATGCAGCATCCAAACATGCATTGCAGGGTTATTTTGAAACCCTGCAAACAGAAGATGCTGTTAATGGGTTACGCTATACAATTGTAAGCCCAGGCAGAATAAATACAGCTATTTCTAAGTCGGCTCTCACAAAAGATGGTTCGCCTCATTTAAAAAATGATGTGGGCCAAATGAATGGAATCCCCGTGCAAAAGTGTGTACAACAAATTTTAAAGGCTGTAAAAAATAATAAAAAACATATTATTATTGCACGGGGAGAATATTGGCTATGGGTAATAAAACTAATTGTACCATCGTTGTTTTACAGAATAGCAAACAAAAAAGGAGTGATTAATTAAAAATAGATAAACTGTTTTTTTTCGTAACTAGTTTTCATTATGCACGACTACATAACAGGAATTCAACAGATTGGAATTGGTGTAAAAAAACTGAGAGAAAGTAACCTTTTTTACAAAGATATTTTTGGTTTGGATGTATTGATTTTTGATGATACATCCGATGCACATTTGATGACCCAATATACCGGCAACAAAGTTTATAACAGGCAGGCTGTCTTAACCATGAACTTGGCAGGCGGCGGGGGTTTTGAAATATGGCAGTATAATAATCGGGAACCCAAAAAAAGTGAAGTGCAAATAAAATATGGCGATGTTGGTATATGTGCGGCAAAAATAAAATGCTTTGACATTCAAGAAACTCATACTTTTTTATCGTCTAAAAAAAATCTTTTAATTTCACCTATTCAAAATGATCCTGTAAAAGCATCTCATTTTTGGGTAAAAGATTACATAGGTAACAGTTTTAATTTAATTCAGGGAGACCAATGGTTTAAAAATTCTGATAGTAAAACGGGTGGGGTAGCAGGTGCTGTTATTGGTGTTTCAAATATCGAAAATGCACTTCCCTTTTATCGAAATTTTATAGGTATCCATGAAATTATTTTTGATGTAACTGGAAATTATTTAGATAATTATGAGGGCGTCAAAATATATTGCAGAAGAGTTTTACTCAAAAAAAAAGTAACAGGATGTGGCGCTTTTAGTAAACTTTTAGGTACTGTAGAAATTGAACTTGTGCAGCGATTGGATGGTAAAGCTGTAAAAATATTTAAAGATAGATTTTGGGGAGATTGTGGTTTTATACATTTGTGTTTTGATGTCTTAAATATGGATGGGTTGAAAAAACACGCAGATTCTTTGGGAATTAAATTTACTGTAGACAGCCATGAATCTTTTGCAATGGATAATGCTTCAGGCAGGTTTTGTTATACTGAAGACCCAGATGGCACGCTGATAGAACTGGTGGAAACACATAAAATTCCGCTTTTAAAAAAACTTGGTTTGTATTTAAATGTCAAGAAAAGAAAACGGAAAAAACCTTTGCCGGATTGGATGATAAATCTTTTATCTCTAAGCAAAGTAAAATAATACTTTAAAGCCACTCGGGTGGGATATCCTTTTCTTCATCAAGATCATTTAAAACCGGAAGTGTGCTAAAAGATAATTTTTCATTTTTAAAATCAAGTATTGTCTGGCTATAAACATTTGATGTACTCCATTGTTTATTCTTAAAAAGTGCAGGAATTAAATGTTTTGTGCCCAGTAAATAATATCCGCCGTCTTGTGCTTCACCAATTACTGTATCATGGTTTTCTAACTTGTTAAAAGCTGTATTCACAATGTCTGCTGAAAGTTTTGGGCAATCACTCCCAATTATAATACATTTTTGAAAGTTCTTTTCAAAAATCAATTTAAAAGCATGTTGCATCTTGTCTCCTAAAGTGTCACCAATTTGCAACTCGCAGGAGAATGTATCCCAAAAATTATCTAGTGTAGGTTCCGTTAAAAATATAAATGTTTCGGCATTTGTTTCCTTTACTAATGCACGGGTATGAATTAACAGTTTGCTATAAATATCTAAAGCTTTATTATTACCAATAGTGACTGCCAACCTTGTTTTTACTTTACCCAGCTCAGGTTTTCGAGCAAAAATAATCAATGCATTTTTAATGTTTTCTTTCATTGAACAACTATGAATTAGGTAAGAATATTTCACTTAATAAAAAATAAAATAATGTAGTATTTTTATCGATTTAGACTCAGAAACTTCTAATTCTATTAAGAACCATTAACAATGCTTAAACATTTGTAACCTTATTTTTGCCCTCATCGAAAATTTTTTCAGATTTTAAATTATAGTTTATAAGACAATACATCTACTCTAAAAACGTTTTTATATTATAACCAATATCGTATATGAAATTAATTAAAGTAAACAAACTCTATATTACCTTTTTTGGCATCGTTGCTTTTATGTTACATCTTCCATTTGCATTTTCCAATACAAAATTCTCTTCCTTAAAAGTAAAAAACATTATTAAGCCTGTTTCAGTTCCATCTAACAAATTATTTTCTTCAACAAAAATGTATGACAGCTTAAAGTTAAATATTTCAGGGCTATCTGAGCAAGCATTTAATTATGCATTTAAGGGTTATCAATTTTTAAAATTAAAAGGTAAAATTGGTAATGACAATATTTTATCTATTGTAGATTTTTCCAGGCCTTCATCACAAAAACGACTTTTTGTTATTGATTTAAAGAATTTTAAAGTTCTTTTTAATACATATGTTGCACATGGACAAAAAAGCGGCACTGCAATGGCAACTCAGTTTTCAAATATTCCCGAAAGTTACCAGAGTAGTTTGGGGTTTTACACAACATCTTCTACTTACATTGGTAAAAATGGATATTCCATGCACTTGGAAGGAATGGAATACGGCATTAATGATAAGGCCGAATCAAGAGCTATTGTAATGCATGGGGCTGCTTATGTAAATGAAAATATAATTCACGATCGTGGATATATCGGCAGAAGCTGGGGATGCCCTGCAGTTCCGGAAAAATTAAATAAACCAATTATTGATAAAATTAAAAATGGTACATGTCTGTTTATATTTAGTGAAAACAACAGATACTTGAATTCTTCAAAAATTTTAAACAGTTAGTTATAATTATTTAAAAATTTTTAAAAAAGTTTAATGCATTAATTAAACTTTTTTTAGTTTTATACCTTTAAACGACTTTGCTGATAATATGCCAAAATATCTACTAACAAGCAGTTTTTTTATTTTATTTGCATTTACAACATTTGCACAGTTAAACCACAATGACTCAACTAAAATTAGTAATGAATTAGATGAAGAACTCTTTAATATTCTAAAAAATCAAAAATCTTCTAGTCATTTTAATTTCACGGTGGGTATTGGTAACAAACTTTTTAGTGTAAAAAATAATGCTTTAAACTCTTTTCAGTCTCAGGTAAATAAATTGTTTTTTACAGGTGCTCTAAATTACCAGAATAAAAGCGGTTTTAATCTTTCGATAATGCCGTACGTAGCCTGTAATAAAGGTGAATTAAAAGTGTACCAGACGGCTGTTACGCCGGGTTATAATTTATCCGCTAACAATATTGATCTTAGCTTTTCTTACACCCGCTATTTTGCAGATTACAAAGCATACAACTCAAACGCTACTTATCAAAATGATTTTTATACCACCATCAAATACATAAAACCGTTTTTGCAGCCATCATTTTCGCTTGGTTATACAACCGGTAGGTTTAAAGAAATAAATATTGATACAATTAAGAATTTAAATAATAGAATTGTAAGAGACAGTACAAATAATAATATTAAGAACTTTTCAATGTCTTTGGGTTTAGAACACAGTTTTGAATTTGAAAATTTTCTTCATGCTGACGGAAATCTTTCTTTTAGGCCACAATTACTAATAATTGCCGGGAGTGAAAAATTTGCTGTAATTCATACCAATAAAAATTACAATACTTTAATTAATAGGAGCAAGAAATTTAAATCAAGGACCCAAAAATTAAATGATGCATTTAATCTGCAGTCTCTTGCATTATCTCTTGATGTCACATATATCATTGGTAAATTTTCTTTATCGCCAAATATTTATGTAGATTATTATATGCATGGTACAAAAGAGAAAAGATTTACAACTGTGTATTCTCTTACTGCAGGAATATCTTTTTAACTTGGCATTTCTACTAGAATTTGTATTTCTTATCTTCGTAAAAAATTGATAATGAGTTTTCGTAAAGTTTTAAGAGGAACAGGCGTTGCAATAATTACTCCTTTTGCGGGAGATCTTTCAGTAGATTTTGAAGCATTGGGTAATGTACTTGATTACAACATTAATAATGGCGTAAACTATATTGTCACTTTAGGAACAACGGGCGAAACTCCGGTCCTTTCGTCTGAAGAAAAAAAGGAAATTATACATTTTACTGAAAAACATATAGCTGGGCGTGTACCAATGGTTATAGGTATGGGCGGCAACGATACAGCAGCTGTAGTAAAAGATTTACAAACATATCCCCTCGATGGAGCTGTTGCTGTTTTGAGTGCAAGTCCCTATTATAACAAGCCATCACAGGAAGGTATTTACGAGCATTATAAAGCACTGGCAGCTGCATCTCCAAAACCTGTTATATTATACAATGTTCCTGGGCGTACGGGTAGAAATATGAATGCTTCAACAACACTGAGACTTGCACAAATTGAAAATATTGCAGGGATTAAAGAAGCAAGTAATGATATACAGCAGGTGATGGAAATTTTAAAAGGCAGACCTGAAAACTTTGCTGTTATAAGTGGTGATGATGATTTGGTTTTGCCTGAAATGGCCTGTGGTATTGACGGTGTAATAAGTGTAGCCGCAAATGCTTTTCCAAAGTTGTTTTCTCAAATGGTAAATTATGGCTTAAATTATAATTTTACAGAAGCAGTGAACTTAAACAATCAGTTGCTTGAAGTTTATAAACTATTGTTTGTAGAAAATAATCCTGCAGGTGTTAAAGCATTTTTATTTGAAATGGATTTGATTGAAAATAGCCTCCGTTTACCTGGTGTGCCGCTAAGTGATGAACTTCATAGACGGGTAAAAAAATATCTGGCAGATAATAAGGTTTCGTGAAATTTTATTTATGTGCCATATTAATCATTGCAAGTGCTTTAAAGGTAATTGCACAAAATGGTGACAGCTCTATAAAATACATCTGGGTTAATGAAAAAACGCCCATTAGTGCTGTTATAGAAATTTATGGGCTGCAAAAAAGTAAAAGTGCCTGCAGTATTTATTTTTTAAAAAATGTTGATACAGTCTATAATTCTGGCACTGATAGTTTATTTCAGACTTTTACAAACAGACCTTTTTTAAATTGTCCGATTATAAAAATCAGTTTTATTAATTATGACTCTGTATCTGACAAAAAAATAAAGCTTTATTCGGATGCTTTTATTAAATTAATTCTGCCTGACATTCAGAAAAAATACCAGCAGTTAAATAGTAATAATCTTATCGTTTCGGGTATGAATGACTTTGCATTAGTGGCTCTTTTCAGTGGCACAATTAATTCCTTTAAGATAAATAAAACTGCCTTGTTTTTTAATGAAGATGTGGATTTTTCTAAAATCACCCTGTTGAATTTGGAGGGTTTCAAACACTTAAAAGGAAAATTATTTATTTATGTAAATCATCAAAATTATGATGATGTGTTTACAGATTCTCTGGCTTCAAACATAGCCTTGACTTCACCAGCGGTGCTTTACAAATACGATAACTATGCAAACCTTCTGCCTTTTAATATTTTTATAGAAGCTTATAAATGGTTAATGGCAGAAGGGAATAATTACATTATTGAAAACACAAATTAGACTTTAAAACAGGCACCTTCGTGAGCTAATTCTGTATTTTCAAACACTTCTTTGGTTTCCACTAAAAATTCATCAAGCATTTCGTATTTAGACGAAAAATGCCCTATCAATAATTTTTTTGCACCTGCAAGTTTTGCAATATTTCCTGCCTGTATTGTAGTACAGTGAAACCTTGCAGCAGCCCGTTCTTCCAGATCTTTTAAATAAGTTGTTTCGTGGTAAACAAGATCTGCGCCTTTAATTTTTTCAGCAATGCTTTCGTCGTAAATAGTATCAGCACAATATGCATACATACGGGCAGCTCTTGCAGGTTCAGTAACAGCCTCATTTGCCACAATGGTCCCTTTTTTTGTAATGTAATCGCTTCCTTTTTGAAGCTCACCATAAAAAGCTTCAGGTATTTCATACATCTTCACTTTTTCAGGATTTATGCTTCTTGGATTTTTCTTTTCCTTAAATAAAAAGCCAAAACAATCTATGCGGTGGTATACTTTAAAAGCTGAAACGGTTATCTTTTTATCATTGGCAATTTCACCTTCTTTTTCTAAAATATGAAAATAAAGCTGGTACGGCAAAGTGGTGTTTGCTGCATCGAGGTGTAGTTGTATAATGGGTTGAAGTAAAGCAGGTGCATATACATGCAAATCGTTTGTACGCCCAAGTAAACCCATACTGGTTAGTAAACCTATCAAACCAAAATAGTGATCTCCGTGTAAGTGAGAAATGAATATTTTGTTTATTTTGCTACGTTTAATTTTGTACTTGGTAAGTTGGTTTTGGGTGCCCTCGCCACAGTCTATTAAATAATTTTCATCATTAGTCTGTAAAACCTGTGCTGTAGGGTTTCTACCATGTGCAGGTATAGCAGAGTTGTTTCCAAGAATTGTAAGTGCCAGCAAAATACAAGGTTTAAATATTTTTAATAAAGACGGTTATTCAATATAAATAGCTGCTTCTTGCTTCACTTATCTTCTGCATCAAAATCATTAAGCAATTCTCTTTCTATTTCTTCCATTTGCAAAATATCCCATGCTTCACTTTCAGTTGGAGTTATGTTCATAAAATCAATTAATTCAAGTTTTACAAAAACTTTCTCAACCTCTTTTTGAAGTTCACAAATTACCATCGACTTATTTTTTTCGTAAAACTGTTGTTGTATTTGGGAAAACTTTTCAGCCGCTTGTTCATCAATTATTTCTACCATTTTCATGTTGACTACGATATGAGGAATTTTATAACTGGCATTTCCACATATACTTTCAATATCTTCTGTCATATTAGCAGAAATAAATGACTCTTCTGGTGTTAGAACAGTAAATTTTTCTTTGGTATCTATTTTGATTTTCATGTACTATGATTAATAAACTAAGATATAATAATCCGATCTATAAATATGTGTTTGTTTTCTTTCCGTAAATAGTATTATCATATTGTACACATATCAACATTTTTGATTTCTTTAGCACTTAACCGCTTCGTTTTTTCGTTAACATTGTATCAGTAAAAATATAAGAATATGGACAACAACTTTAGTACACAGGTAAAAGAAATAATTTCTTACAGCAGAGAAGAAGCTTTAAGATTGGGAAATGATTTTATAGGAACAGAACATTTAGTTTTAGGTTTAATAAGAGATGGGGAGAATACGGCCGTAAAAATTCTTAAAACACTCCATGTAGATGTTTATGAATTACGCAAGGAAATTGAGCTTGCTGTTAAGGACAAAACCGGCAAAAATATTGCGAATATAAATTCTTTACCGCTTACAAAACAGGCAGAAAAAGTTATTCGCATAACAGTTTTAGAAGCAAAAGCTGTTAAAAGTGTAAACGTTGAAAGCGAACATTTAATGTTGTCTATTTTAAAAAATAAAGAAAACATTGCTACTCAAATCTTAAATCAGTTTGATGTAGATTATGATATTTTTAAAACGGAGCTTGGTTTTGTAGCAAGTGATTTGCCCCGTGCAGAATTTAATGAAGAAGATGATTTTGATGAAGACAGCAAAAAGTTTGGTGCTCAAAAACCAGCAAAGCCCGGCGCTGCAAATTTGCCAAAAACAAAAACACCCGTTCTTGATAATTTTGGAAGAGATATTACCCGTTTAGCAGAAAGTGGCTCACTTGATCCTATTGTTGGTCGTGAAAATGAAATTGAAAGGGTATCGCAAATACTTTCCCGCAGAAAGAAAAACAATCCCATATTAATTGGTGAGCCGGGCGTGGGTAAAACTGCTATTGTTGAGGGTTTGGCATTGCGAATCGTACAAAGAAAAGTAAGCAGAATTTTATTTGATAAAAGAGTTGTAAGTCTTGACCTTGCAGCATTGGTGGCGGGTACAAAATATCGTGGCCAGTTTGAAGAGCGCATGAAAGCCATTATGAATGAGCTTGAAAAAAACAAAGATGTAATTTTGTTTATTGATGAAATACATACTATTGTAGGTGCAGGTGGAGCAAGCGGAAGTTTAGACGCAAGTAACATTTTTAAACCTGCATTGGCACGTGGTGAATTACAGTGTATTGGTGCAACAACCTTAGATGAGTACCGGCAGCATATTGAAAAAGATGGGGCACTTGATCGTCGTTTTCAAAAGGTATTAGTTGAGCAACCAAGTGTTGATGAAGCAATTGAAATATTAACAAATATCAAAAGTAAATACGAAGATTACCATAATGTAACCTATAGCCAGGAAGCAATTGAAGCCTGTGTAAAATTGAGTGATCGTTACATGACAGATCGTTTGTTGCCTGATAAAGCGATTGATGTATTGGATGAAGTCGGAGCAAGAAAACATATAAAAAATATAAACGTTCCGGAAAATATTATAGAGCTGGAGAAAAAAATTGATGATATAAAACTAGAAAAAAACAGAGTGGTTAAAAGCCAGAAGTTTGAAGAGGCTGCATCTTTACGAGATACTGAAAAACGACTTCAGGATGAACTGGAAAAGGCAAAAAACGATTGGGAAGAAGAAAGTAAAAACAAACGCTTTCCTATTGAAGAAGAGGATATCGCTGAAGTAATTCACATGATGACAGGTATTCCTGTTAAGCGCATGGTACAGGCAGAAACTGATAAACTTCGTCACATGGGTGACGATTTAAAAGGCGCTGTTGTAGGACAGGCAGAGGCTATCAGCAAAGTAGTGAAAGCTATACAGCGTAACAGAGTAGGTCTAAAAGATCCCAAAAAGCCCATAGGTACATTTATATTTCTAGGTCCAACGGGTGTCGGTAAAACGGAACTTGCCCGAACTTTAGCCCGCCAGATGTTTGACAGTGAAGATGCACTTATCCGTATTGACATGAGTGAGTATATGGAAAAATTTACAGTAAGTAGATTAATAGGAGCGCCTCCCGGATATGTAGGTTACGAAGAAGGTGGTCAGCTTACGGAACGTGTACGTCGTAAGCCTTATAGCGTTATTTTGCTGGATGAAATAGAAAAAGCCCATCCGGATATTTATAATATTTTGTTACAGGTTTTGGATGATGGTATGCTTACAGATGGGTTGGGTAGAAAAGTGGATTTTAAAAATACCATGATCATTATGACTTCTAATATTGGTGCACGCCAGTTAAAAGATTTTGGTGAAGGTGTTGGTTTTGCTACGGCTAACAGAATGGAAAATACTGAGGAAAACAATAAAGCGGTAATTGAAAAAGCATTAAAACGTACTTTCAGTCCTGAGTTTTTAAACAGGATTGATGATGTAGTTATATTTAATTCCCTTAGTAAAGCTGATATTTTTGAGATTATAGATATATTGATGAAAGGTGTAATGAAGCGTTTAAATAACCTTGGTTTTAGTATGGAGCTTACGCCCGAAGCAAAAGCTTTTGTGGCTGATAAAGGTTACGACAGCCAGTTTGGTGCGAGACCTTTGCATAGGGCTATCCAAAAATATTTAGAAGATCCTTTAGCAGAAGAAATATTAAATATGAATATAAAATCAGGAGATGTTTTAATAGCCGAGTTGGATGTAGAAAACCAAAAAGTAATATTTAAGAAGAAGGACAAAGAAGAGCCTAGGAAAAAAGAGAAGAAGAGCGAAGCTTAATTATTATAAAAATCGATTTAAAACCCTGTTCAATTTTTGAACGGGGTTTTTAGTTCAATCATTTTAAATATTTTAAATTCTTTTTGCAGAATATTAAAATTCCTTCACTTTTGCAACATGGCAAAAAAGATAATCATAACAATAGATGGATGGTCATCCTGCGGGAAAAGTACCGTTGCCAAACAGCTTGCAAAAGAACTTAATTATACCTACATTGATAGCGGGGCTATGTACAGAGCAGTAACCCTTTATTTTTTAAGAAACCATATTGACTGGACTGATGATATGGAAGTAAAGAATGCCTTAAATGAAATTCATCTGCATTTTGAGTCTAATATAAAATCAGGAGAATCAGAAATATTTTTGAACGACGAAAATGTGGAGTATTTGATAAGAGATCTTATTATTGCAGACAAGGTAAGTGATATTGCTGCCATTGCTTCGGTTCGCTCTTTTGCAGTTGCCCAGCAACAAAAAATGGGTTCAAATAAGGCCATTGTTATGGATGGAAGAGATATCGGAACCACCGTTTTTCCCGATGCTGAATTAAAGATTTTTATGACGGCTGATGTTGCTACAAGAGTTGAGCGTCGGTTTAAAGAAATGTTTGAGAAAAATCCAAATATTGTGCTTGAAGATGTAAAGCATAATTTGGAAATGAGGGATTATATAGATTCGCACAGAGAAATAAGCCCATTAAAAAAAGCAGAAGATGCTATTGTTCTTGATAATACTAATTTAGATATGGAACAACAGTTAAAAATTGCAATAAATCTTGTAAAACAACCTATTGTTTAATTTGCCGAAAGCATTTCACTTTTTAATTCTTCCAATCTTCTGCTGCAGTTTTTCATAGCTGCAATTTTTTCTATTACCGCTTCAACCATTGCATCCGGGCAACTGGCACCACTGCTTATTAAAATCTTTACAGGTCTGTTTAAAGGCAAAAAGCCGGTTGCAGATTTTTCTACCTGGTTATGAAGATCATAATGAAAAATGGTATTATCGTCAGTTATTTTATCAGCTCCGTTTATAAAATAAGTTGTCAGTTTTTCTTCGCACAGCTCAACAAGGTGTGAGGTGTTGCTGCTGTTGTAACCACCAACCACAATGGCAAAATCTGCTTCCTGTTCTAAAAGCCCATAAATGGATGACTGGTTATCGTTTGTTGCGTAGCAAAGTGTATCTTTTGTGTCAGCAAATCTTTCAGCAACATTTGCTTCGGTGAGACTGTATTTTAAAATCATTATATTTTTTAAAAAATCGGCAATGGCTTGTGTATCGCTTGCCAGCATTGTAGTTTGATTGATAACACCAATACGCTGCAAATCTTTTTCAGGGTTAAATCCATTTGAAAAACGACCTGCAAATTCTTCTTTAAAAAGTTTAAGATTTTTTTCGCCGGTTATGTATTTACTAAGCTTAATTGCTTCTGTCATATCATTTACAATTACTGTCGGCGTTACTTTAGCTGCGTGTGAAAATGTTGCACGGGTTTCTTCGTGTGTAGGTTTGCCATGTACAACCACGGCATAATTTTTTTTCCCTATCTGGTCTCCACGGTTCCATACTTTTTCAACAAAAGGGCAGGTTGTATTGTATTTTTTTGTTGAAATGCCTATTGCATTTATTTTTTCTTCAATTGATAAAGTTGTCCCAAATGCAGGAATAATTACAACATCATCTGACGTTAATTCTTCAAATGGTATAAGCATGTTGCCTTTAGTATCCTGCAAAAATACCACACCTCTTTGCTGCAAATCAGCGTTCACCTGTGGGTTATGTATCATTTCGCTTAATAAAAAAATACGCTTACCGGGGTTTTCATCTATCGTTTTAAATGCAATTTCAATTGCATTTTCTACTCCGTAACAAAATCCAAAATGCCTTGCCAAATAAATCTGTACATCTCCCAAATCCAACATTGCAGGTGTAAAATCTTTTTTCATTTTATCCTGCTCTCTTCTTGTGTTTTTTATTGCACTAATAAGAGGGCTTCTATATGTAAATGGAATAGTAAACTGTTTCATAAAAAATATTGATTACAAAGGTACGTTTTATGATAAATTGAATTTACATTAGCCCTTTTTGTAAATTGTAAAAATTCAGTATAAAATTTTATGGCAGCAAGTTTATTTACACAACCCGCATTTTTAAGGAACAGTAATTTATACGAAGTAAATGTGCGGCAATATACTGATGAAGGTACTTTTAAAGCATTTGAAAAACATTTACCTAGGCTGAAAGATATGGGTGTTGAAATATTGTGGATGATGCCAATTCACCCGATTGGTATAGTAAAAAGAAAAGGTTTACTTGGCAGTTATTATTCCATTCAAAATCATAAAGGAATTAATCCTGAATTTGGTTCAGAAGATAACTTCAGAGATTTGGTAATAAAAGTTCATTCGCTTGACATGAAAATAATTATTGACTGGGTGGCCAACCATACCTCGTGGGATAATGTTTGGACGAAAACCAATCCTGAATTTTATTTAAAAGATCCTGATGGTAATTTTCTAACAGCTTATAATTGGGATGATGTTTTGCAGATAGATCATTCCTGCGAGCTTGAACAAACAGCTATGATTGATGCCATGCAGTACTGGATTAAAGAATTTAATATTGATGGTTTTAGAGCTGACCTTGCGCACCTAACACCACTTCCATTTTGGTTGAAAGCAAGATTGCAGTTATCCCCTTTTAAAAAAGATCTGATATGGCTTGCAGAAACAGAAGACATAAATTACCATCAGGCATTTGATATTTCGTATACATGGAAATGGATGCACATTACCGAGCAGTTTGTAAAAAAAGAAAATACTTTGGCTGATTGCGTAAAAGTATTATCAGACTACCAAAATGATTTTAATGAAAAAGATCTGCGTTTATTTTTTACAAGCAACCATGATGAAAATTCATGGAACGGTTCTGAATATGAAAAGTATGGTGTATTTGCAAAAGCATGGGCAGTTTTTTCGACAATTTATGCATCTGTTCCTCTTATATATAGCGGTCAGGAATTACCCAATTATAAACGACTATACTTTTTTGAAAAAGATGTTATTGAATGGACAGACGATGTAAAACTGCATCATTTTTATAAATGTTTACTTTCATTGCGAAAAAGAAATCCTGTATTTATAAATTTGAAAGCAGCAAATATTTTTATTGATGAGTTATTAATTTCCTGCAACATATTGTCTATGTGCATAAAAAGTGATGAGGATGTGGTTATATGTATTATTAATTTTAACAAGATTAAAGCTGGGGAAAATATAATTCTTAATTCGGTAGCCGGGTATTACAGGGAAGTTTTTTCAGGTCAGGAAATTACCCTTAACAACAGTTTCTTTTTTGAAGAAGAAGCAGGTGGTTTTTGCATTTTAGAAAAGTATAAAGTATTAAACTGATTGTAAATAAAAAGCCCCTGATGAATGATCAACAGGGGCTTTTTTATGTGTGTTTAATGTTTATTCATTTTCCAATGAAAAGGGATATTCATATAAGCCATCATATCCCGGATAAAAACCGCTGACGGTAATATCTTTCTCTTTACCTACCGCACTTCTTAATTCATCTACGCTGCTGATAGATTTATTATTAATTTTTAAAATGATAAAACCATCTTTCATTCTGCTTTGCTTTTCAATAGCACCTTCGGCTTTAATTTTCTTTACAATTACACCACCTGGTATACCGTATTCTTTAGCCTTTTTCGAATCAAGTGTTACAAGATCTGCACCTAATTTTTCTGTAGCAATTTCACTTTTCACTACATCGTAATTACCTGCTTTATTTTTTAAGGTAACATTGGAAGTTGCTTCTTTGTTATCTCTTAAATAAGTAATAGTAATTTTATCACCTGGCTTATAACGGCTAACCTGCTCCTGCATTTCTGCACCACTGCTCACCATACTTCCATTTACTTTTATAATCATATCCCCTTTGCGCACACCCGCAGCATAAGCGCCACCGTCAGTTGGTACTTCAGTTACATAAATACCGTAAGCATCCATCGGTATACCCTGTTGTTTTTTTACTTCTTCGCTTAAATCGCTTGGAGATGTATAGGCTATACCTATGTAAGCACGTTGCACAGTACCAAACTTAATAATATCATCAACTACTTTTTTTACAATATTTACGGGTATTGCATAAGAGTATCCTGAGTAATATCCTGTTGGAGAAGCAATGGCTGAATTAATACCCACTATTTTGCCTTCAGTATTAACTAATGCACCACCGCTATTGCCCATATTTACAGCGGCATCTGTTTGTATAAATGATTCAATACCCGCAGCACCAGCTTTATCTCTGTTTAAACCTAGGCTTCTTGCTTTTGCACTTACAATACCTGCTGTTACGGTGGTTTCAAGGTTTAACGGATAACCAATTGCCAATACCCACTGGCCAACCTTTACATCGTCAGAATTGCCATAAATTAGATATGGTAATCCCGCAGCTTCAACCTTAATTACTGCCAAATCGTAAGCAGGGTCTGTGCCCACAACTTTTGCTTTGTATGTTTTTTTATTAGCTAGAGTAACCGTAATCTCATCAGCTGATGCAACTACATGGTTATTGGTAACGATGTATCCATCTTCACTAATTAAAACTCCTGAACCTGATGCACGTTGCTCCGGTATTACATTATTTCTCTTTCCGAAAAACTGCTCCATCATATCATCGTCTCCAAATAAATCGCTAAACGGATTTTGCTGACGTTGTGCTTTTGGTAAACTGTTAGATATTTGTTTAGCATTTGTTCTCGTTTTGATATGCACAACCGCAGGTGTTGCTGCCTGTGCAGGAACTGTAAAATCAACAGCGCCCGGAGGTAAACCGCCACCATCAAAAAGACCTGTTTGTTTTGCATAATTAGCAGGCACCACACCTGCAATTTGACCACCAAATGTGTCAGAATTTTTTACATATTTGCTGTAACCCCAAACTACGGCTAAGGTAGTGATGGCACTAAAGAAAATGGTAAATGCGAGTTGTTTAAATTTCATTTTATATCAATTTAATTTTGTTGTTTTATATTCAAACCAAAAAAAGCACTTTCAATAAACAAAGTAACGATACACCGACAAAATCCTATTGACCTATCAGACCTTTTAACAATAAATTATTAGGGCTAGTGCATCAAAGCGTTAATAGAAACTGCATCGTATCCTCTCTATCTGCGTAAGTAAATAAATCAGGATTTTGTGCCTGCCCAAAAGGTACAAAATTATTGCCTATCATACACTGAACATCATTTCGGTTATTTAAAAATTCAACTAACTTTTTTACATCAGGGTAATACTCATAATAAAGCTGGCTAATGGGAGAAAACATGTTTGTATTTTCTGTGAGAATAGTAGCTTCATTGGTCATGTAATAAATATTATTCAGCAGGATTATGGAGAGATTATAATCATAATTATTTCTGTACTTATGGTGATCACCAAAATACTTAAAATCTGAAAATGATTTTAATAAACGTTCAAAATTATATTCTTCGGGGACATACAATTTTGTTACGTTTCTACAACCAAGTCCAAAGTATAAATGAATATCTTCTGCAAGTAATTTTAATTCTTCATCGGTTTCATTCCCGGTGAGTATTGCTGTGGAAGTTCTGTTTTTTCTGATGATGTTTGGGTATCTGCCAAAGTATTCTGAAAAAGATTTTGCAGCACTGTTACCACCGGTAGCAATATAGGCATCGCAACCTTTAAGCATATCTGCAAATGAAATATAATTTTGTATTTCGTTTTCCTGCGTGTATAAATATTTTACCAAATGCTTTAATAAAATATCATCTTTCGATGACAATTTTACAGTCTGGTAATGCCCACTTATAAAAACCGAAAGCATGTCATGAAAGCCTACCATTGGTATATTTCCTGCCATCACAATTCCTATATTCTTTGGAGTAATATTATCATCAACATGATAATTTGCAACCCATTTTTGCAGGGCTTCTTCCGTAAGAAAATTATCTGCAATTTGTAATGCTGCATGCTGAGAAAATTCCGGTGTAAACCAGCCATTTTTATAAAAAGCCTGTTGTTTCGCTTCCTGCCATTCTTCAGCATCGGCCTTTAAATATTCGCCTGCTTTAACCATTAAATTAATTCTTTCTTGTAGGTTCATAAGGTTATTATTAAATTGCAACAAATTTACACTATGGCAATCAAAATAACTGACGAATGTATTAATTGCGGGGCATGTGAACCCGAATGTCCCAACAATGCTATTTACGAGGGTGGAGTTGAATGGGCAATTGCTGATGGTACAACGATTAAAGGTTCTTTTACATTAATGGATGGATCGCAGATGAATGCTGACCAGCGAAACGCACCTGTTGCGGCTGACATCTATTATATAGTTCCGAATAAGTGTACAGAGTGCCAGGGTTTTCACGAAGAACCGCAATGTGCTGCCGTATGTCCTGTAGACTGTTGTGTGCCTGACGAAGATTACAGAGAGACGGTAGATCAGCTGATGGATAAGAAAAATCACCTCCATATATAATCCAGCTTATTTGAAAGCGAAAGTATTTATATGCTTTCGCTTTTTTGTATTTGTACACTTTTACTACCTTGCTTTTATGGCTAAAAATATCTGTTTGCTTGTTTGTACGATGATTGTATTTTTATACAGTTCATGTGAATCTTCTAAAAAAAATAATGATGAAACTTCTTTTTCAAAAAATGCGGTTTTGCTAAAAACAGATAATGATTTTGCGGCGTTAAGTGCAGCAAAAGGTCTTCGGCAAGCCTATTTGGAAAACATTGACAGCAACGGGGTATTGCTTAGGCCAAACGCTTTGCCTATAGTAGGTGCAGATGCGGTAGATTATATCATAGGTTTAAAAGATACGGGTTACAGAATGTTATGGAAACCATCAAATGCAGTGGTGGCGGTTTCGGGAGACTTGGGATACACCTATGGCGTTTATGAAATAAAATCTTCTGTTGTTGACACTACACTTTATGGTACCTACGTGAGTATCTGGAAAAAACAAAACGACGGTAAATGGAAATTTGTTTTGCAAAGCAATAACGAAGGAATAGGTAATGGAGAATAAATTTTATTTTAAATCTGTTTTAATATTTTAAAATACAAGTTTAAAAACATGAAAAAAATTGCATTGGTAACAGGTGGGTACTCAGGCGAAGCAGTAATTTCTTACAAAAGTTCTGAAACAATACAAAATAATATTGATACAACTAAATGGGATTGTTACCTGATTGATATCCACCCTGACGGATGGTTTTATAAACCTAAAGCAGGAGATAAAATACCTGTAGATAAAAATGATTTTTCTATAAATGTTGAAGGTGTTCACATAAAATTTGAAGCCGTTTTGATTGGCCTTCATGGATCACCGGGTGAAGATGGAAAACTGCAGGGATATTTTGATTGTCTTGGTATTCCTTACACGTCATGTGATGCTGCAACATCTGCACTTACTTTTAACAAAAGATACACAGTTGCGGTTGCCGCATTTGCAGGCATTCATGTAGCAAAGTCACTGCACTTATTTAAAAATGAAAGCATAGCAGCAAAGGATATATTACAACAACTTACACTTCCTTTTTTTGTAAAACCTAATAATGGTGGAAGTAGTATTGGTATGAGCAAAGTAAATAATGCTGAAGATTTACAACCCGCTTTGCAAAAAGCTTTTAAAGAAGATGAGCAGATTTTGGTCGAGGAATTTATTAAGGGTAGAGAATTTACCATCGGCGTTTATAAAACGAGGGGAATCATAATTTGTCTTCCAATGACGGAGATTATTTCTAAAAATGATTTCTTTGATTTTGAAGCGAAATATGAAGGAAAAAGTGAAGAAGTAACTCCTGCCAAGGCAACAGAAAGAATTACACAACAAATAAAAGAAACGGCAGAAAAAATATACAAGGTTTTTAATTGTAAAGGAATTGTGCGAATAGATTTTATTTATGATGAAATAAAAGAACTGCCTTATATGCTGGAAATTAATACTGTGCCCGGGCAAAGCGCAGCCAGTATTGTACCGCAGCAGGTTGTTGTCATGGGCAGTACTTTAAAAGAATTTTATAGTTTATTATTGGATGAATGTTTTGTGTGATGGTTATATTGCACTTTCTTGAAACCTAAAACAACCACAAGTGTTTAAATTTATTACGGACAGACCTTTTTGGGTAAATCTGTTGGCAGTTATATTGCTGGCAGCTTTTTTTATATGGGGTTTTCTACAATTATTAGGGGTTATAACAAAGCATGGAAGTTATCTTACAGTGCCCTCAGTTACAGCTAAAACTACAGTGGAAGCGGTTAAAATTTTAGAGAGTAAAGGATTTGAAGTAGTAATACAAGATTCCGTGTATACCGATACGGCAAAAATGGGTATAGTTTTAAAGCAATTTCCCGAACCAAACAGTACCGTTAAAGTAAACCGTGTCGTACTGCTCACTATTAATAAAAGTACGCTTCCTTTGATAGACATGCCTTCACTTCAGGGAAAATCTCTTGGTTATGCACTTGAAATTTTACGTAGGAGTCATTTAGTAGTAGGCGACACAACTTATAAACCGGATTTTATGATGGGCTCTGTTTTAGAGCAGCGATATAAAGGAAATATTATCGCATCGGGAGGTAAAATACCTTGGGGAAGCAGTGTAGATATGGTTATTGGCGGAGGCCTTTCAAACGACCAAGTACCGGTGCCTTCTTTGTTAGGATTGACTTACGGCGAAGCAAAAATGGTGTTGGAACAAAATGGAATTATGCTTGCTTCTACAGTTGTAGATCCCGGAATTTCTGATACCGCAAATGCATTTGTATACAAACAAAACCCACCAAAGTTTACAGAAGATAAACGCCCGGTCTACATTCGGTCGGGGCAGGTAATGGATGTGTGGGTTTCAAAAGAAATGAAATTCTTAACTGATTCAACCACAATTAACCAAGAGCCATGACGAATATTTCTGTAGCTAAATTAAAAGAAAAAATGGCCAGTAATGATCCATTGAATTTGTTGGATGTGCGGGAGCCTGACGAAAGGGTTGAGTTTAATATTGGAGGTGTTTTTATTCCGTTAGGTCAGATAATGGCCATGCAAACAGATGAAATTGAAAATTTAAAAAACGAAGAAATAATCTGTTATTGCCGCAGTGGCAAACGCAGCATGCAGGCAGCTATGATGTTAGAAACATTTGGATTTACTAACCTAGTAAATCTTGATGGAGGAATGAATGCCTGGCAAAATATTTAGGTATTAAAATTCAATAAAAAAGGCAATCACGTCACCAGTGATTGCCTTTTTTATTAGTGTTTACTTATTTCTTTTTGCCAATATTTGGTGTGATGTTTACTCCTATTAGAAAATTTGCCGGAGCCATAGGATAATAAAAATTTTCAGTCGTTAATTTATTTCCATAAACATAACTGAACGTATAACCGTTAGGTTCATATTTTCTGGAAAAAATATTTATTCCTTGTGCAAAGAAACTTACTTCACTGTTGTTTTTTCCTTTAATTGTATAAGTAGCCTTTACATCTTCCGTGTAATAATCCTTTAAACGACGGTTTTTGTTAGATGTATTGTCAAGATACTGATCACCAACATATTTTCCTGTAAGCGTTAAAAGCAGATTTTTTGCTGGAATTATATTAAAAGAAAGGGCACTTATAATAGTAGGAGAAAAAGAAATATCTGCTGTTTTGTAAAACTTCGATCCCTGCCCACCATTATCATAATCATCAAAATATTCTGTAAAGTTTTTTACCTTGTTTTTACTGAAAGTTACGTTTCCATTTACAGAGAAAATTTTATTAAGAACTGCACTGCCAAATAACTCTACGCCTGCACGGAAACTTTTAGGAATATTGGTTCTTGTATAAGCACCTACATCATTTATTTTACCGGTAAGTACCAGCTGGTCTGTATAATACATATAATAAAAGTTTGCGCCCAGTTTTAAATTTGTGCTGTTTGTTTCAACACCGGTTTCAAAATCATTTAATTTTTCTGGTTTTGGTAATGCTGTAACTGCAGCCTCAAAATCATCCCGGTTAGGTTCTTTTACTGCACGGCCGTATGAGGCATATATTTTATAATTATTTTTTGAAAAAGTTACACCTGCTTTGGGGTTAAAGAAAAAATAATTCTTTTTTATTTGAAGATCAGGATTGTCTTTAAAACCATTTATTGTATAATTTATATTTCTCACCTGCAAATCTGCAAATGTTTGAAAGTTTTCAGTTATGTTTTGTGTCCATTTAACGTAAGTTGAAAAATCATATTTATGTGCAGGGTTGTTGTACCATCTGTAATTTTTAGGTACAGCATTTTGCTCTTGCGCCCATATTATTTCACCATAATGGTCGCCTTCATAACGGTTATAGCCACCTCCTAATATTACCTGCGTTTCATTTTTATCATATTGCAACGAAAATATAGTGCCATAAAAATTATTATCAAGCCAAAGGCGCCTGATTAAGTCTGTTTTTTTTATAGTGCCATAATCTGGCAAATTGTAGTCTGATAATTTTGCATCTGCCTTGTATTGCTCATAATATCCTTTGCCTTTTGTAAAAAATATTGCAATGTTGGATTTTAAGTATTTATTAAACTGGTGATTATAAAACAGCTGATAATGCGTTTGTCTGTAGTCGTCTACTTCGTTTTTATATGGTGCACCTGGCTTATCAGTGCCTGCACTGTTGAATCTTCTATTGGTATCAAGGGCAGTTTGATTCACACCAAAATAAGCCTGGTAGGTTCTCTCTTTTCCGGTAAAAACATTTAAGCGTAAAGAACTTTTATTAGTTAAATAAGCCGTACTTAAATAGTAAGATTGTAACCTTGCACTCGCTCTTTCTATGTAACCCTGCGATCTGATATTGCTCATTCTTGCATCTACTGTAAAATGTTTCCCCATTATGCCACTGTTAAATAATAAGGTATTTTTAAAACTTTCGTAAGAGCCTGCTGTGCTGTTTAGTTCAAGGTGTTTTTCTTTGTTTAATTCATTTGTGCTTACGTTTATGCTACCTCCAAAAGAACCTGCACCATTAGCTGAAGTTCCAACACCTCTTTGTACCTGTATACTTCCGGCTGATGAAGCAATATCTGGAATATCAACAAAATAGGTTCCTAGACTTTCTGCATCATTGTAAGGAATGCCATTAAGTGTTACATTAATTCTCGTAGCATCTGTACCACGAATGCGAATGCCTGTATAACCAATGCCTGTGCCCGCATCAGAATTTACAACCACGGAAGGCGTATTATTTAAAATAAAAGGAAGGTCTTGACCAATATTTAATTTCTTAATTTCTTCCTTACTGATATTGGTTTTGGCAAAAGGATTTTTTTCCTGAGCTTTTACGGAGCTCACCTCAACAGGTTGTAAAAAACTAGTGTCGTTAAAGTTTTTTTTCTTTTGTGCAGATAAATTTTTTAGTAAGCACAAAATGCATAAGCAAAGTAATAAACGTTTCATAAAATAAATTTGTGCTGAACAACGCGGGGCAGGAAAGTGCCGGTACTGTTAAATATTTTTACTCCCTTCGCAGGCATTATCCTGGGCAGGTTAAACGGGTATCATCTCAGCCTCAAAAATTTAGAAGCACCCCGGAAATTCAGTCGTTAATAATAAGATCTTGTAACAAAAGTAAACAAGAAAAAATAAAAAAAAATTTTTGTAACAAAATCATTTTGTAAAACGTAAATAAAAAAGTTGTCATGAAATAAAAGAAATGGAAAAAGCTTATAGAAAATATTTTATAACATTGTTTGTTCTTTTTGTTGGTTTAAATGGTCATGCTCAAAAACAGTTTGTTGTAGATCCCGATGCTGTAATGAGGGAAATATCAGGCAGTTTTACGAGTGTAAAAGTATCATCAGGTATTCATGTTTTTTTAAGCCGGGCAGAGAATGAGCTATTAGCCGTGAGCGCATCTGAAGATATGTATAGGGAAGGAATAAAAACCAAAATTATAGATGCTGTACTGCATATTTTTTACGAAGGAAATAAAATACGCTATGGTAAAAATTTTAAAATAAATGTATATGTTGGTTATAAAAAACTTGAACAGCTACAGGCAAGCGGTGCATCAATTATCCTTATTGCCGGCGTTTTAGAACATCCTACTCTCAATATACAACTGAGTGGTGCAAGTGAACTAAAAGGTCAGGTAAAAGTTACAGATCTTAATGTTAAACTGAGTGGTGGCAGCGAAGCAAAAATTAGCGGTAGTGTAAAAAATATATATATTGAAAGTAGTGGTGCAAGCGATGTGAAAGCGTTCGAATTGATTGCAGAAAATTGCAACGTTAAGGCAACTGGTGCAAGCGATGTAAATATTACCGTAACAAACGATATGGCCGCAAATGCAAGAGGGGCAAGCAATGTTTATTACAAAGGCTCAGCGGAACTAAAAATTAAACAAACCAGTGGAGCCAGCAGTATTGGCAGGGTTCAATAAAATTATTTTGGAAAAGCCCATAATAAAAATATTGTAAAATTAGAATCATCTCCTGCATTATTTTTCGTAATCAATGTGCATTCTGATATAATTTTCTTAATATCCATTTCCTTAAAAGATATGCTGAGCGAATCAGCTTGATCTCCAGCAATCCATAGTTTTAAATTTGATTTTTTCTTAACCCTTCAATTGTTTGTAAAATAGAATTGTCGTTTGGAGCTTTTGCAAATTTCGGCTTATACATTTCTGTAATCCAACTCTTTTTATCATTTTTCCACTCAATATCAAAACTGCATAATGCAGAAGTATCAAATCCGTAAATTATTACGGTATTAAATTTCCTTATAATGGGTTTCTTTTTTCAGATGGATATAATTCAACTAGAACAAATTAATTGTATTTTATAATTCTTTGCTTCTTTCTCATCACATTCCTTCAATCCATAATCGCTCTGCTGTCCACTCATTGCTACTAATAACAAGGGTTGTATTTTTTTCTTTTTATAAAGGCTGTCTAAAATTTCTTTAGCCCTGGTTTTCTCCGGCCATTTACTGTCATTAAACAAAAGTAAATTCATTTCTTCTTTTTTGTCGAGTATGGCTGTGGTTACACTGCTGTGGTCAACATACCATTGTAAATGCCAATTGTACACTTTATCTTTTTATTCTTTTACAGTTTATTTGCAGGAAAAAATAGAAAAGACAATATTTATACAATTAAGCAACTGCATAGCTTTTATTTTTTGGTTTTTTAGCTTTATTAATGTACAATTTTTTTGCTGATTTTATATGGTGGTTGTGTCGGTTTTAAATAAATAGCTTCAGTTAATCTTTCCTTTTATTAGGACGGTGAAGCCAAACTCCCTATATTTGCAGGGCGAAGTAGAGCAGCGGTAGCTCGTCGGGCTCATAACCCGAAGGTCACTGGTTCGATCCCGGTCTTCGCAACCAATAATGACTCGACAAGTGTTGAGTCATTTTATTTTACTTGATATAATCATTAAGTAATTGATTACCTCCTCCATCTCATTTGCTTGTTTGTGGTAATCGTTTCTTTTAAAACCACAAAATAATGAAAACAGGGTTCGTAAATATTTTCGGCAAACCAAATGCAGGTAAAAGCACTTTGTTAAATGCTTTTATGGGCGAAAAGATGGCCATCGTTTCTCATAAAGTCCAAACAACCCGTCATCGTATTAAGGCAATTTTATCAACAGATGATTATCAGATAATTTTTTCTGACACACCGGGAATAATTAATCCTAAGTATAAACTGCACGAAAAAATGATGCAGGCGGTAAAAGGAAGTTTGGAAGATGCAGATGTTGCTTTGCTAATGGCAGATGCCGGAGAAGATCCGGCTGAAAGCCACGATATTTTTCAAAAACTTAAATTAAAAGCTCCGGTAATCGTCGTTTTAAATAAGACAGATTCAGTAAAGGATCCGGAGAAATTAGAAAACGTAAAAATTTTTTTTGCTGAGCAACCATATTGTAAAGAAGTAGTTTTAATTTCTGCGCTTAAAAAGAATGGAATTGACGTGCTTTTGCAAAGAGTACTTTCATATTTACCTGAAGGTCATCCTTTTTACGAAGGGGATGATATAAGTGATATGCCCGTAAAGTTTTTTGTTGGTGAATTAATAAGAGAAAAGATATTTGAAATGTACCATGAAGAGTTACCTTATCACACAGCAGTTGTAGTGCAGGAATACAAAGAAAAAACAACCCTCACAAAAATTCGTGCAGAAATAATAGTGCAGCGGGAAACCCAAAAAGGTATTATCCTGGGAGATGGCGGTAGCATGATAAAAAAATTGGGTACTGCAGCACGTCAGGATATTGAAGCATTTATAGATAACAAAGTATTTTTAGAGTTGTATGTAAAAGTGCGACCGAAGTGGAGAGACAATGAGCTGTACCTGAAAGAATATGGGTACTAGAAAAATTACGAATGACAAATTTATTTGTTGTAGCAATTCCTAACTGCCTAATTAATAGAATAAGTATAATAATGAATGAGTGTTCGTAACACGTAGTTTAAAAATCATAATTAAAATGAGTTTTACAGTAGCAATAACAGGTCGCCCAAATGTAGGGAAAAGTACTTTTTTCAACCGAATGCTTGAGCAACGCAAAGCCATTGTGGATGATGTGAGCGGCGTTACTAGAGACCGTCAGTATGGTGTAGCAGAATGGATTGGTCGTACATTTAATGTAATAGATACAGGAGGTTTTGTAGTGGGAAGTGATGATGTTTTTGAACGAGAAATACGCAAGCAGGTTCATATAGCTATTGACGAAGCCAATGTAATAATTTTTATGGTTGATGCTGCAGCCGGCATTACCAACTTAGATGAAAGCATGGCAGATCTTTTACGAAGAAGCACAAAGCCTATTTTTTTGGTTGTAAATAAAGTTGATAACCACACAAGAATGATGGAGGCCAGTGAATTTTACAGCTTAGGTTTTGAGCATATATTTTTTCTTTCTTCAATCAGCGGCAGCGGCACAGGCGAATTGTTGGATGCAATTGTAGCATTGATGCCCGCCGAAAGCGACAGTGTTACAGGCGAAGAAGAGATTCCGAAGTTTGCGATTATTGGTCAGCCCAATGTAGGAAAATCAAGTTTATTAAATGCATTGATAGGGCAGGAGCGTACTATTGTGAGTGACATTGCCGGAACAACAAGAGATACTATTCATACGCATTACAACATGTTCAACAAAGAATTTGTGTTGATTGATACGGCCGGTATTCGCCGTAAAAATAAAGTGAATGAAGACATTGAATTTTACTCCGTTATAAGAGCCATCAAGGCAATGGACGAAGCCAATGTATGTATGATAATGATTGACGCAGAGAAGGGAATAACTGCACAGGATTTATCCATATTTGCCATGGCAGTAAAAAAAGGAAAAGGCATTGTAATGCTGGTAAATAAATGGGATCTTGTAGAAAAAGAAACCAACACTGCCAGAGATTATGAAAAAGAATTAAAACAACGACTGGCTCCGTTTTCTGACGTTCCGATATTGTTTATTTCTGTGACAGAGAAACAACGTCTGCTAAAAAGTATTGAGGCGGCTTTAATGGTTTTTGAAAACAGACAACGCAAAGTAGCTACAAGCAAATTAAATGAAGTGATGTTGAAAGCGATCGAACAGTTTCATCCACCTGTAGTGCGTGGCAATGCGGTTAAAATAAAATACGTTACTCAGTTGCCAACTTTTGCGCCAACTTTTGCTTTTTTCTGTAATTATCCTGATGATGTAAAACTGCCATATCAAAATTATCTTGAAAACAAACTGCGGGAGAATTTTGATTTTGCAGGTGTGCCTGTAAGGTTGTTTTTTAGGAAGAAGTAAGCTGAAAATATCTGTATAAATCAGTTTTATCTTTGGGCAAAATCTAAGTCATTTAATAGTTTAGCATTATTATTGCTAAACCATTTCAAACACTAAAAAATTCAACATGAAAAAACTATTCTTTGTTGCAGCAATAGCAACAATTTTTACGGCCTGCAACAATCAAAATACAACATCCACTACAACAGTAACTTCCGATTCATCAGTGGTAAATACTAAAACATCAACAGAAGGAGATATGAAGATGAAAGATGGTAAAATGATGATTGTAAAAGGGGGTGTGCCTGTTGTTATGACGCAATCTGTAACATTAAACAATGGTACTATTGTTATGACAAACGGAGAAGTGAGAATGAAAGACGGAACTACGATGATGCTGACTGAAGGCGCAACAGTACACGGAAATGGCAGTATGATAGATAAAGAAGGAAATGTTTTTCAAACGATTGGCCGTGCAGGCGATAAAATACAGCAAGGTGCAGATCAGTTAAAGCAAGGTGCAGTAGATTTAAAAGAAGGTGCAGCAAAATTGCTTGACCGTGCTGGAAATAAAATGAAAGAAGGCGCTGATAACATGAAGAAAAAACCTTAACGAATTACTAAATAATCATTTATATTAGGCTTTCTCAAAACAAAAAAGGGTCAGTTTCTTTTAATTTTATTTTCTGCATTTAATATTGTCGGACAA